>Ga0268280_1001390_pt1 | contig 16372 bp, 14 predicted proteins | sample saktaG_9_FD_190139 | JGI IMG/M metagenome (GOLD analysis project Ga0268280, IMG submission 190139) | Saline water microbial communities from Sakinaw Lake, British Columbia, Canada - sak_2011_5_24_40m | ecosystem: Environmental > Aquatic > Non-marine Saline and Alkaline > Saline ... | reverse complement strand
ATATTTCATATCTATGTTTTTCCGGACAAGACCGGCTAATTTATTCAATTCACGGTCAGGGCTGAAGCTGGTCGTCCTTGATAAAGCGCCCCATCCCTTTTTCGACCTCACCCTATTAAGGAAATCTCTTCTAAAGATATCCGCGTCAAATATTCCGTGAATATATGTGCCATATATTCTGCCATTGGGCGCTACTACACCTTCGGCATGCCGGACGCGCTCCCCCTCGCGCTCTATGATATTGAAAGCAGGGGCATACTTTTTAATATTCCGCGACTTGCCGTGATGAATTTCATAGCCCGATACCACTAGCCCTGAACGCGCCTCTACGGCTTTAACCTGCGAGAGAACCTTATCTTTACCGAAGACCGTCTCCATCTTCAGTATTCCCAAACCGTCCACATCGCCCTGACGGGATTCAAGCCCGTATGGATCTCGTATCTTTGTGCCGAGCATCTGAAACCCGCCGCATATGCCGATTAGAACGGCGGATCTATTATCCTTCATTATCGCTTGCATCTTTTTCGCGAATCCCGATTCTTTCAGATACCGCAAATCGCCGGCCGTATTTTTGGTTCCCGGAATGATAATCACATCCGGTTTATCCAATGAATCAAGGTCTTTTATATATCGCAATCTGACATCCGGTTCTTTCTCCAGCGCGTCGAAATCGGTAAAATTAGATATATGAGGAAGATATATTACATCAATGTTCAGTTTGCGGCGTCCATTCGTAACATTTGCGTCAAAATTACCGAGAGAGACCGAATCCTCCTCCGGGATCTTTATGCCGTTTCGGCCTGATGGGTGAAAATATGGAATGATCCCGAGCACCTTTATACCCGTTCTCTTTTCCAGGAAATCTATCCCGGGCTTCAAAAGCTTTACGTCTCCTCTGAATTTATTGATGATAAAGGCCTTTATCTGTTTTCTCTCTTCTTTTTCCAGAAGTTCGAGTGTCCCGACGAGCCACGCGAAGACGCCGCCCTTATCTATATCGCCGACTAAGATTACGGGTGCGGCGGCATAACGCGCCATCTTGAGATTGACAATATCGTGGGATTTTAAATTTATTTCCGCGGGGCTTCCGGCGCCCTCCAGCACCATTAATTCGTACTCATTCTTAAGCCTATCGAATGACTCAAGCGCTGATTTAGATAATCTCTTTTTATTACGCACATAGGCCAGGGCGCTCATATTGGCCACGGGCTTTCCGTGGACTATCACCTGCGCGTGTTTATCACCGGTGGGTTTTATCAGGATAGGATTCATATCGACGGCCGGTTCAATGCCGCAGGCCTCGGCCTGAAACGCCTGAGCTCTGCCTATTTCTCCGCCATCAGAGGTCACGAAAGAATTCAGGGACATGTTCTGCGCTTTGAACGGGCAGACCCTATAGCCATCCTGTAAAAAGATCCTGCATAAAGCGCTTACGATCACGCTCTTGCCTACACCCGAACCGGTTCCCGAGATATGCAGTGTTTTCGCGCGGTTCATAACAGAGCCTTTTCGATACATTTTATCAACCGATTATTCTCATCTCTTTTTTTTATCGCAACTCTGAAAAACCTATTCCCTAATCCCCTAAAATCACCGCAGTCACGGATGTAGATGCCGTCTCGCAATAGCCGTTTGACCAACTCTTTGGAGCTTAGGATTGACGCATTTTGTAACTTACATAAAATAAAATTTGCCGATGACGGGTAAGCCTTTAATCCTTTTATATTGTTCAGGCCTTCAAACATACGCCGGCGTTCTTTAGTGATAAACTCCCGAGCTCGATTCATATAATCTTTGTCCGCCAAAGCCTTAAGGCCGGCAACCTGCGCGAGGCCGTTCACATTCCATGGATATTGAAGGCCGGTAATTTTTTCTATAATCTTTTTATGTCCGATAGCATATCCTAATCTCAGTCCGGGTATGGCGAATAATTTTGTCAGCGATCTCAAGATAATAAGGGATCCGGACTTAACTGCCTCGGATACAACTGTCCTCTCGCGCGAAGCTTGCGCAAATTCGATGAATGCTTCATCGAGTATTAAGATAGTTCCGCGTTTTCTGGATAAGCGAAGGAGGCGCATTATTTCATCAGCCGGTAATAAGGCGCCTGTCGGATTATTCGGGTTGCACAAGAAAAGGGCTCCAAAGCGCGGCAAAAATCCGGCTATCTTAGCGTAGTCGATCCTGAAATCATCCTGTTCACATGTATTAAAGAATGCGGGGATAGAACCATTCGTTTTAAGCGCAAACTCATATTCGCTGAATGTTGGGGTGACTATAAGAGCCTTTTTTATTCTAAAAGCTCTGGGGATAAGATAAATTAACTCTATGGAGCCGTTGCCGACGGCTATATTTTCCGTACCCGCGCTATGCAGCGCCGCCAATCTACTCTTTAATCTTTCTGACGCGGGCTCGGGGTAACGCCCAACCGCGCCGGTCTCTTTTGAAATTATATCCCTTACGCCTTCAGGCAGGCCCAGAGGGCTTATATTGACGCTGAAGTCGATAATATTGTGTTTTAAACAGTTTCCGCCGTGAATTCTTTTGATCATACTTTACAACTCAATAATATCAGGCCCAATAGAAGCGCTGCCGTCTCGGCAACTTCGCTTGTCGCGCCGATAGTATCCCCTGTCATGCCGCCGATTCTTCTCTGTATGCACTTTATAAATAAAAACATTGCCGCCGATAAAAGAGCGAATAATATCACGCCTTTTATACTCATCACCAGCCAAAATAAAATCAGAGTAAATAATGCGCCCGCGGCACAAGCGCCGTATTTCGCGTGTTCTACGAAATATTTCGCCTTACCCTCATCCCGGGCGTATTTGGAAATGGCGCAGGCAAGCACTTGAGACCATCTGGCAAATACCGCAGTTGTTATCAATATCTTCAACAGGTCTTCCTGTGCAATACTTGAGAGTACCGCGAATTTAAGAAGCAGAAGCGCCGTAAGGCCTGTGGCGCCCATGGCCCCAATGCGGCTATCCCGCATTATTTTTAAGATATCTTCCCTGGAGCGTCTTCCATAAAAACCATCGCAGGTATCCGCGAACCCGTCTAAATGTATCCCGCCGGTTATGATTATCCATGCGATTAAAATTAAGCTGCCTCTGACCAAAGGTGGAAGGGGTCCCGCAATGAAAGCGATAAGCGCCAAAAAGAGACCCAATAAAAGACCGACTATCGGAAAATAGACAAGCGATCTGCCAAAATCCTCTTCGCTTATCTTCCCTTTAATCTTAACTGGAATGATCGTTAAAAATTGCAGCGCGATTAAAAATCTCTTTACGAGGTTCATTTGTTCTTTTCTGAAACGCCGGCGCTTTGAAACGTCGCCATCTCATTTAATATTTTAGTGCCAGCCTCTACTATGTTCATAGCCAGGGCCGCGCCGGTCCCCTCTCCCAGCCTTAAGTTTAAATCAAGAACTGGTTTAAGCCCTAAAAATTCGAGCGCGATCTTATGGCCCCTCTCAACAGAACAATGCGCGGCTATCATATAATCTTTAACTTTTTCCTCCAATGTGTATGCTATTAACGCGGCTGCCCCTGAAATAAACCCATCTATCACTACCGGCACCCTATTTGCCGCAGCGGCCAGAATTACACCCGCCAATCCGCCTACTTCGAATCCGCCTACTTTGGATAAAATATCTATTCCGTCTTTCGGATTCGGCTTATTTACTTTCAAAGCTTCTTTGATGGCGACAATTTTGCTAGCCAAGGTTTTGTCATCAATCCCAGTGCCCCTGCCTGTCACATCTTCTACATTCCGGCCGGTTATCGTAGCGACGATAGCGCTTGAAGGGGTAGTATTCCCAATCCCCATATCTCCTGTTCCAACTATATCTATTCCTTTCAGTAGCTCCTCTTTGAATATTTCTATGCCATTCTCAATGGATTCGATCGCTTCATCCCTTGTCATTGCCGGTCCCTTTGCCATATTCTTGGTGCCATAATTTACTTTTTTTACGATGAGCGCCGGATTATCTTTAAGGTCACAGGCGACTCCCATATCTACGACGACGACTCTCGCGCCCACATGCCTTGCCAACACACTTATCCCCGCTCCGTTGTTTAAAAAATTATAAACCATCTGGGGAGTCACTTCTTTCGGAAACGCGCTTACACCATTTTCAACGACACCGTGATCCCCTGCCATAGTAAACACAATCTTATGTCTTAATACGGGATTCTTGACTCGCGTTATCTCCACAATCTGCTTGGCCAGCTCCTCCAACCTTCCCAGGCTTCCCCGCGGCTTCGTCAGATTGTCGAGCCTCTTTTGCGTCTCTTCAGATAATAAGTTATCTATCTTGCTGATCTTTGATATCGTCTTGTGTAATAGTTCCATATTCTCCCCTATTTTATCCTTACCGGTATTCCCGCCTGCATCATAATAACCTCATTGGCTCCCGCTGCCATAGCTTGATTCGCCAGTCCGACTAAATCCCGAAACCTTCTTGACACCGGATCAGCGGGAACCAGGCCAGTTCCTACTTCATTTGATACTATGATAACAAGGCTGAACTTGGCTTTAAGAATACTATCGGTCAACTCCTTTATCTTCTTCTCTATCTCCCCGTCCTTCATGTTGGCCATTAAAAGGTTAGAGACCCATAATCCCACACAATCAATTAGCACCGTGTCGTATGCCGGTTTCGATTTGAGAAGAACCTTGCTCAAGCTTAAGGGCTCCTCGATGAGGCCCCAATTTTTCGGCCGTGAAATTTTATGGAGCCGTATCCTCTCTTTCATCTCCCCATCCAGCGCGGTCGCAGTGGCGATAAATACGGTTTTTTTGTCTATTTTTTTCGCGATCTGAGCGGCATATCGGCTCTTACCGCTGCGCGCGCCCCCCAGGACAAATATCATCTTACTCATCGCTCACCTTAAGATGTTCAATATCATTGAAGGTCTTTAATTCGGGCTTTTCCCGCCCGTACTCTACGATTGTGATGCTGGCAGGCGATGGAACACAGCGCCAAAAATTCCTCTTTTTTAATATGCCATTCACAAATATGCCTATCACTCCGCCATGGCAAACAACGGCAATCGTTTTACCGGAATTAGATCTGATGATTTTCCCAAGCACATCTTCTACTCTTTTTTTAAAAACATTCATTGTCTCTGCTTTGGGAATGTTATTTTTAAAAGAATCCTTTAGCCATTTCTTATATATATCCGCATGCTTTTTCATAATTTCTTCATGTTTCAATCCTTCAAGCACACCGAAATTAATTTCCCGCAAGGCTTGATTCGGAATTATTCTTGTTTGTTTAAAAAGTATTCGCGCGGTCTGCATCGCACGTTTACTGTTACTGCAATATACTTTATCGAATCTGACCGTATTAAGCCTGTTGGATAACAATTTAACTTGAGACTTGCCTTCGCTGCTTAATTCTATATCTTTATGGCCGCAGTAACGCCTCTCTTTGTTCCATCGGGTCACGCCATGGCGAATCAGTATTAATCTTGTCATGATTATAACTTTGTGAGGTTAAATGTCGTAAGCGTGTCTTTATCCCACCCATCCCATATATATGCCTCTTCTCTATTATCGGCAATCAATCTAAACGCATATCGGATCTGTTCTTCATATAATCCGCAAAACGCGCCTCTCGACTCCACTGAACCGTTTATGGCCCAGGCTTCGGCCGGACAGGGCGTTCCGCAAAAATGACGTATGGCGCAGCGAAAACAGGGCTCAATCTTCTCGATGCGCCTTCCTGCAATAGACTCAAACGGCGCCGACTTCAGGACCGCTTTGACATTGTCCTTGAAAATATTGCCGCCTCTAAACTTCTTTATTCCAATGAATTCACTACAGGGGAACATGTCGCCATTACTTGAGACTGCGAAGAAACACCTCCCCGCCCCACATGGCGAGATATCGCACATGAGCCGACGGGCCGTGGGCGCCAGAATACCCACCAAGACATTCGCGAAGTTCGCGACCACCAGTTTACGGCCGGTCTTCTGATAAAGCTCGTAGACGCGATCCAGCGCTCTTAGATAATACTTCGCGATTTCCGCGTCCGGCGGCTTTTGCCTGTAACCGCCGGGCAGAGTGCAGCGAACGGGATTGAGCATACAGGTCGGCACTTCCATGCGATGAAAAAACTCGACTATTTCAGCCTGAAGATGCACATTTTCTTTTGTCACAGTGCAGATAACGGAATAATTATGGTACCCCTTAAGCCGTTTAATAAGGCCTATGACTTTCCGGGAAACGCCTTCGCCATTCCAGCTCCTCCTTAATCGGTCTGCCACACCGTGTTTGTGACCATCCAAAGAAAGGCCGATGCTTATGCCTCTTGAAGTCAAAAATTCCAGCGCTTCAGCGTCCAAAAGCGTTCCATTGGTCTGAATACCAAAATTGAATTCATCGCTAAATTTATCTATCGCGGCAAAAACGGCTTTTTTATTAAGCAGGGGTTCAGCGCCATGAAAAACGATCTGAGGTTTCTGCCCTTTTGGCAGACTGGACTTAAAATAACCTTTGATGATTCCAAGCGCTTCTGAAAGTTTTCCAACGGACATATGCGCTCCGTTTTTGCGTAACGCCGCTGGAATGTAACAATAGGAGCAATTCAGATTACATCTATCGGTCGCGTTAAAATAGACGGCGGAAGGCGTTAGCTTAAAACGCAGGGTATCCATCTCGCCGGAGAAAGCCTTTGCTTTCGCACGATACTTATTAAACAAAGACGAATCTGCCAGGGTACCGGTCAGCTTGTCTTTTCTTACCAGGGCCCAGAATGCCGTATCGGCAGAAACCAAACAGACATAGTCCCTATGGCCGATGTCTATGGGCTGAATATGCTCTCCCTCACCTGTATTAAGATATCTTCTCATAACGTATTATTTCTGTGACACATAATGGGACAGACCTGTGCCTTTCGCATTACATTTTTTGCGACGGGCGATAATGCTTTTCTTTATTTTGCGCGCTTTTTTCTCCATATCATTCACCTCCTTTATATTTGATGGTTCTTTAAAATAAAAAGCCCCGCAACCAACGATGGTGCGGGGTAAGTTCCCTAATTTTACTTAAACCCGTATATAGCGGCATTCTTTTGTCGATGCCTTTAATATATAGGTAGGTCTTCTGACTAAGGAGTCATCCTAATATTCGCTGCCTTCTCATCTTTAGATCAAAGATAATGGCCTGTTCGCGAAGTTCGTCGTCCTCTACAGCGGCGGGACCGTTTCCGTTTACATCTTGCGATGTTTTGGAATTCCCTTTTAAGCTCTCTCGAGCGCCCATATAGAATAGTTTATCAAAGAATAAGATTGATTATATCTCATCGCGATATATAGTCAAGGAAAACTTCGTATGCCTGTTATTGCAAGGCGATAATTTTTGTGGTACTATCTATATCGCAATCAAATCTATTATGATAAAAAAACATATCTTACTGGTAGACGATGAACTAGATATTGCCCAGACTATGGCGATGTGCCTGGAGCTGCGCGGCTATCATGTAGAGGTGGCCAACAGCGGCAAGGAAGCGCTGTTAAAAGCTAAAGAGCATCCCGACCTCATATTGTTGGACGTGATGATGCCCGGTATGAATGGCTATGAAACCTGTAATAGCTTGCGTCAGGATCACGATACGAAAAATATCCCGATAATAATGCTGACAGCAAAGAGCGCGCCTAAGGATAAAGTCGAGGGCCTGCAGATGGGCGCCGATGACTACATCACTAAGTCAGCCGAGCTCGAGGAGCTCTTTGCCCGGATAGAGGCTCTGCTAAGGAGAAGCGGCCTTTTCGAAGATATGGAAGATGATAAGGCTCTCCTGATCGAAGAATTAAAGAATATTGTGCGCGAAAGATCTGTAGAATTACTATTTCAGCCGATATTTTATCTGAAGCCGCGCAAATTATTTGCGTATGAGGTACTTACTCACGGGCCAAAGAAGAGTAAGCTCGAAAATCCTGAAAAATTGTTCCAGTGCGCCTTAAATTACGGCGTCTTTCTGGATCTTGAGATCATGTACCGAAAAAAAGCACTGAATATTTTTGGAGATCTTATCAGCGAAAAGCTCCTCTTCTTCAATGCATCTCCATATGTAGTAGAATCAAAAGAATTTAATGAGATAATATCTATTTATGGTAAACCGGATCAGGTAGTATTTGAGATCACCGAACGGTCAGAGATAAAGAATTTTCCGGTATATTGCCAAATCTTGAACTCGATCAAGTCGCGCGGCTTTAAGATCGCTATTGATGATGTCGGCAGCGGCTATTCCAGTCTCGATGCCGTAGCTGAAATAGCACCTGATTATGCCAAGCTCGACATGGCATTAATTCACGGCATAGATACAAACCAAAAAAAACAGAATTTAATCAAGGTCATCTTACAGCTATGCAGAGAGAATAAAATAATCTCCATAGCCGAAGGCATAGAGACCAAAGAAGAGTTGGACATATTGATCGATATGGGCGTAGATGCCGGTCAGGGGTATCTATTAGGCCGCCCCTCCGTTCTACTTTTAAAAGAGTAAGAAATTTGGGGACGTTTCACTTTATCCTAACTAATTACATATCAATGAGTTGCAACAGCTGTCAATCCATAAAAATAATGATTTATAATATGGATTGGGTGACGTTGTAACATATTATTACATAAGAGGTTAGAGCAAAGTGAAACGTCCCCAAATTATGACTTTTCGATCTCTTTGATGAATTCGAGGGATTTGAGGCGGCGTTCTATGTGGTAGTCCAGGAATTTGCGCAACGTAGATTCGAGCTCTTTGCCGACAGCGGCGGCGACCTTGACGCGCGCTACTTTTTCAAATGGCAGAGCGCGTATATGTTCAATAAACTTGACGGTCCCCTGCATTATTGTGTGGGCATTCTCATCGCTTTTAAAACAATCTTTACATATCAAACCCCCTTGCGTTACGCTGAACTTCGCGGACGCATCGACCTTCCCGCCGCAATTAGCGCAGGATCCAAGCGCCGGCATGATCCCCAGAAGACTTAAGAGCTTGATCTCAAATATCCTTGTGACCCTTCGAGAGCTCACATCTTTGGAGAGAAGCTTAAGGCTGTTCAATAATAGATCAAATACCGGTTCGTTCTTTTCTCCCAGAACTGTAACCGAATCGAGGAGCTCCGCCATATATGCCGCGTATGCCAGCTTTTCAAGAGATTTCCTGATAGGGTTAAAGAATTCTATCAGATCACACTGGCTCGTAGTGAAGATGTCGTTATTTTTTCGGTCGTAGAATATTATCTCGTCGTGAGATAATATCTCAAAGCTACCGCCTCCGTATTGCCCGCGAGCGCCACGGACACCGCGCAGTATCCCTTTGATCTTCCCGAAATCTTTGGTAAAGAAAGTCAGGATCAGGGAGGTCTCTCTGAGAGGCTGCTTACGTAAAAGAATAGCTTCTGATTTTTGGATCGCCATTATTGGTGCAGTAACTGAAAGATAAGGCCCGTAGCAAGAATACCGAGTATCGCGCCGGCCGTGACCTCCCAGATCGTATGTATGGAATCTTTTATTCTATGCCGCGCTATCAGGAAGGCCATTACGAATGACAATAACATCACTATAGCATTACGCGTAAGAAATGCTATCACCGTCCACATAGCGAAAGCGATCGCCGAATGTCCCGAGGGCATTCCGCCATGCAGAGGCGTCCCGCTGTGTAAAGTCACTTTTCCGATTATGGTAATAGCCAGGACGACTATGATAGATATGAATGTAAGGTGCCACGGCGAATTCCCAAGCCTGGTTATCCCTTCTTCCAGGGTAAAAGGTACCTTGACGGCAAAGAGCAGATAACCCACTATAATAGCGTTGATAACTGCGAGTAAGACCGCTCCGGCTGCCGCATCTTTTATGACCTTAGCTATCGGATGGAACTCCATCTCTACTATGATATCTACTATCAGCTCTACCGCCGTATTGACCATCTCCGCCACAAGGACCAGCGTTACGGTGATCGCGAGGATCATCAGTTCCTGCGGCCTGAAGTTCAGATATATGCCTAAGAGCAGTATAAATATAGCAAATAGAAAATGAATGCGCATATTGCGTTCTGTCTTCACGACATAAAGAAATCCTTCTATCGCCGCGTTAAAACTTTCGACAAGCCTATGTTCGCGCATAAGATCTCCAGTATGGAGTCCTGTTTTCTGAACATCCTTGATCCGGCCTTTGGATCTTCATCATCATAACCAAAAAGATGCAGGATACCGTGTATTACATATAAGACTAATTCTTTTTCAAACGGCGTATTAAATATGCGGGAGTTCCTTAGAGCCATATCCGATGATATCAAGATCTCCAGGCATGAACCCAGGTCAAAACTTAAGACATCCGTTGCGCGATTACTCCGCTTATACTTACTATTAACGGGTCTTATTGCCGCGTCGCTTAAGAATATTATTTCGAGCTCTGCATTCTCTCTCTTTAGGATCTTGAGAACCCTGCGGGCTATATCTTCAACAAATCTTTCATTGATCCTGTGTTTCTTATTGAGGTTGGAGACCGCTATGTTTATCATGTATTTGAGATTGCTTCGTCGGCCTAAAGGCCTCCTCACAATGACGTCGGTCTTTCTTACTTCTTTATCTTTATATTCAATTCATTCAGCTGTTTTTCGTCAATGGCCGAAGGAGCGCTCGTCATAGGACAGAAAGCTTTCTGCGTCTTTGGGAATGCTATGACATCTCTTATCGATTCGCTTCCGATGAAGAAGGTCATGAGCCTGTCGAGCCCGAAAGCTACGCCTCCGTGAGGCGGGGCTCCGTACTTGAAAGCATCGAGAAGGAACCCGAACCTTGTCAACGCATCTTCATCGCTTATCCCGATCGTCTTGAATATCAGCTCCTGCATCTTACGGTCATGTATCCTTATGCTTCCGGATCCTATCTCGGTCCCGTTTATAACGAGATCATAAGACCTCGAGCGCACAGAGCCGAGATCCTCGCCTTTTTCTAATAGAGCTGTATCATCCGGATGGCAGGAAGTAAAAGGATGGTGCTCCGATTCCCACTTCTTCTCTTCTTTGTTATATTGAAACAACGGGAAATCCACTATCCATAAGAAATCAAACCTCTTCTCATCTACGAGATTAAGTCTTTTCCCGAGTAATTTACGTAAGTTTGCCATAGAGTCGTAGGCTATTTTTTTACTATCCGCGACAATAAATATCATATCACCGTCTTTTCCTGATACAACTTCATTTATGGACGACAATTCATCGCTTGTGAAGAACTTATCTATTTGAGAGACGAGCGAGGCCTTCTCCACTTTAAAATTCGCCAGCCCTTTAGCCCCAGAGGTCTTAACAAATTCTATTAGCTCATCTACCTGGCCTCTTGAGTATGCAGCGCAGCCTTTGGCGTTTATCGCTACCACCAGACCGCCCTTTTTTATAACTTCTTGAAATATTTTGAACTGGCAGTTCTTCACAAGATTCGTTATATCCGTCAGCTCCAGGCCAAATCTCGTATCCGGCTTATCGCAGCCGAATCTGGCTATTGCCTCGGAATACTTCAATCTGGGAAAAGGCGTCTTTAAGTCTACGCCTATAGCGCCTTTGAATACCGTCTTCATCAGCCCTTCGGAGAGTTCGTATATGTCCTCCTCGGTTATGAACGACATCTCGATATCGAACTGAGTGAACTCAGGCTGCCTGTCGGCCCTCAGATCTTCGTCGCGGAAACATTTTGCTATCTGAAAATACCTATCCATGGATGAGACCATCAATATCTGTTTAAATAATTGCGGTGACTGCGGCAGGGCATAGAACATTCCCGGATTCACCCTTGAAGGCACCAGATAATCACGGGCGCCTTCAGGAGTGGACTTCGTAAGTATCGGGGTCTCCACCTCTACGAAATTCCTCTCGTCGAAGTAATCGCGCGCGAGCTTGCATACCTTATGGCGAAGCCTTAAGGCTTTCTGCATTGACGGACGCCTTATATCGAGGTATCTGTATTTGAGCCTCGCCTCTTCCGAAATATTGATCGCATCGGTTATCTCAAAAGGGGGCGTCAGAGACCTATTCATGATCTCGAGCTTATGCGCCCTCACCTCGATCTTGCCGGTGGGGAGCTTATCGTTATTCGTCCCCTCGGGCCTTGACTCGACACTCCCCTCGACTCTTATAACAAATTCCCCTCGCAACCCCTCGGCCTCTTTATGCACCGCAGGATCTGTCTTTGGATCGAATACTATCTGAGTCAGCCCGTATCCATCCCTAAGATCTATGAATATGAGGCTGCCGTGATCCCTGCGGCTTCCCACCCAACCGCATAACTTAACTATCTTACCTATATTCTTCTCGTTTAATTCACAGCATGTATGAGTACGCAGCATCTATTACCTTGCCTTTTCTTTTATTTTGGATACCATGCTATCAAACTTGATAGCCGCCTGCTCCTTTGTCTTCATATCGCGCAGAGCCGCCTCGCCCTTATTGATCTCATCATCACCGATTATCAGAACAAACCTGGCGCCTTGAGAATCCGCCGCTCTCATCTGAGCTTTCAGGGACTTCTTCTCGTAATCTATTTCGCACGATATCCCGTTGTTTCTTAGATCATTCGATATGCCAAATGCTTTTGCATGGGCCGCCTCACCTATGGTGGCAATAAAGATATCGACCCCTTTTAACTCCCCAACCTTATCCAGAACCATCGTCATCCTGTCCATCCCGAGCGCAAAGCCGCACGCACCGACATCCGGCCCTTCCATTTCCAGAGAAAGATTATCATACCTGCCGCCCGCGCCTATCGCATCTTTAGACCCCAGGCCTTCATGCGTGATCTCGAATACGGTCCTTGTATAATAGTCGAGACCGCGGACAATATAGGGATCTATCTCATATTTTATATTGAGCATCTGAATGAATTTCAGGACCTCTTCGAAGTGGGCCTTGCATTCGCCGCATATGAATACGGCCTCTTTAAATGTATCTCTCACGACCTCCCGGCAGCCGTCATTTTTACAATCGAGCACTCTCAAAGGGTTCATCTTTATCCTTCTCTTGCAATCTTCGCAAAGATGGTCGCCCTTCTTAGCCGAAAAGATCTCTTTCAGTATCTTTGATAACTTCTTCTTGTCGTCTTTGCAACCCAGATTATTCAGCTTTATCTTATAACCTTTAATGCCGGCTGCATCTAATAATTTAGCCGATAACGCTATCACCTCGGCATCGAGAGCGGGATTAAGGGACCCTATAGCCTCAACCCCTATTTGATGGAACTGCCTTAAGCGTCCCGCCTGCGGCCTCTCGGCCCGAAAAAAAGGGCCGATATAATATAATTTTTGGAACTGCGAGATCTTATCCAGATTATTTTCAATATAAGCACGGATAATGGAAGCTGTCCCTTCGGGCCTCAAGCTTATATTTCTTTCGCCCCTGTCCACAAAAGAGAACATCTCCTTGCTTACTATGTCGGTTTGGGCACCTATATTCTTCACAAATAGAGCAGTCTCCTCTATTATGGGCGTGCGTATCTCCCGGTATCCGAACAATTTTAAATTTTCGCGGGAGACTCTCTCTATCTCCTGCCATATGCCGGATTCGCCGGGCAATATATCTTTAGTTCCCCGTATTGCTTTTATCACTTCATTACCCTCTTCTTCATTACCATGCCGGGCTTAAATGATACTATCCTCTTCTCCGGTATAGGAACCGTCTGGCCGGTCTTAGGATTCCTGCCAACTCTCGACCTCCTCGATTTAACTTTGAATATGCCGAAGTTTCTCAGCTCCACGGTCTCAAGCCTCGTAAGCGCCCCTACAATATGATCCAGGGTTCCTTGGACTATTCTCTTCACATCTATCTGCTTTAATTCAGTCTCTTCAGCTATCTTGATGACTATCTCCTTCTTCGTCATTTTAGTGCCTCCCGTAATCTTTTTGTTACACCGTCGTCAAAAAATTTTTTAACAAATACAGCCATAGGATTAAATTGATCCAGCCTTCTCTTCTTACTCTCGAGACGCTCGAGTATATTATTCAGAAAGACATAGGAATCTTTCCAATCCCCTCGCAGCTTCCTTAAGTTCTTCTCCGCCACAAACCTTACATTGTCTATTTCCAAAATATCGCTTACCGGATCGGTCAATCTTCCATGCGGCATGTACTTAAATTCAAGGCCACCCTTTAACTCTCCATACTTGTTCTTTATGATCTCTTTTGTCTCCAGGAAATTCCTTTCGGCTTCAGAACTGATGTTCTCCATGGAGATAACGCCGGAGTATATAGAATGAAATTTAGCCCAAAATTCTAAAAAACTCCTTACCGTCCTTATATCCGATTCCGTCTTTTTATCTATCATGGTTCGACTCCGATCTCCATGACCCCGAGCATGGTCGAGAGGTCATAAGGCTTTATTTTATAAGGAGTTATAGAAAAAGTCAATACTTTAAGTTTAATCATATTAGACTTTAAAATTTACTACATCCCTGCCCAGGATCTTTTCAATATCCCTGATAAGTCCTTCATGCGGCTCTACCAAAAGATCTCTTCCTGTGGCGACTGTGGTATGCTTTCCGTCAGGTTTTAAGAAATTTAGATAGACCGGGATCCTGCCGGGATAGCGGGAGAATATCCTCTTAAGATTTTCAAGGCTGTTCTTCTCTAGGCCCGCGGTAACTACGCTCACCGTTATAGCTTTGGTATACTTCGCGCGCACAGAGTCTAATGTTACGATCTCCGCCGCCATTATCTTGGGCGCTTCCTCTCTAAGGCTGATATGCCCTTTGACAAAGACGATCGCGTCGGCCTTGACCAGGCCCCCTGATTTTGAAAACGTTTGCGGAAATACAAGTACCTCTACGGTACCGCTCAAGTCTTCAAGCGTCAGTATAGCCATCTTTTCGCCGGTTCTTCTCGTAACCGTGAACTTCACCTTGGAGATTATACCTCCGAGTAATATCTCATCTCCGTCGCGCATATTCTGCAGTTGCGTTGTATTGCAAGTGGAATACGTATTAAGCATCTTTTCAAATCTGGCAAGAGGGTGCTTGGATACATAAAAACCTATCATCTCTTTTTCATAGGTGAGAAGCTGGTTCTCCGGCCATTCCGGAATATTCGGTATATCCTGAAATGTCTTCTTGAAATTCTCCTGGTCCTCGAACTTCTCGAAGAAAGAGAGCTGTCCGTTAAGCCTGTCCTTATGCACATCCCCTGCTGACTCAAGCGCTTTATCTACCATAGCCGAAAGCTGAGATCTGAACAATTTGAGCGAGTCCATGGCCCCGCATTTTATGAGGCTCTCTATCACCTTCCTGTTGACTAGCCTGGGGTCCACCTTCCCCGTAAAATCATATATCGACTTGAATTTTCCATCCTTTCCCCTCACCTTTATGATGGAGAGTATGGCGCCTTCGCCGACATTTTTTATAGCGGCAAGGCCGAACATGATAGAATCTCCCACTACAGTGAAGTTCGCGAAGCTTTCATTAACGTCCGGCGGGAGTATCTTTATGCCCATCCTCGCGGATTCATTTATATAAACCGCTATCTTGTCGAGATTATCTTTTTCACTTGTCAGAAGAGCCGTCATGAACTCAACCGGAAAGTTTGCCTTCAAGTACGCCGTTCTGAAGCTTATCAGCGCATACGCCGCCGAATGAGATTTATTGAATCCATAACCGGCGAAATATTCTATCAAACCAAATACCTTTTCGGCCGTCTTCCTGTCTATCTTGTTCTTTGAGCATCCTTCTGTGAATAATTGACGCATCTGGACCATGACCTCAGGCGTCTTCTTTGCCATGGCGCGGCGCAGGTTATCGGCCTGAGCCAGGCTGAATCCGGCGAGACTTGACGTTATTCTCATTGCCTGCTCCTGATACAGTATGACGCCGTATGTCTCCTTAAGTATCGGCTCCAATAACGGATGGTCATATTTAAGCTCAACCTCTCCGTGTTTTCTCTTCATAAAATCATCCAGCATGCCGGAACCTATGGGGCCGGGCCTGAATAGCGCTAAAAGAGCTATTATATCCTCGAACTTTTCCGGCTTTAATTTTTTCAGAAGGTCGCGCATTCCGGAACTTTCCAGCTGAAAGACACCGGCCGATTCCGCATTTGCCAGGAGCTTATACGTTTTCTTATCTTCCAGCGAGATATTGGTTATATCCAGATCGATATTTTTTGTTCTTTTTATTATCTTCAGCGCCTCACTTATAACGGTAAGAGTCCTTAAGCCCAGGAGGTCCATCTTAAGAAGCCCTATCTTCTCAAGTGACGTCATGGGATATCCGGTCGATACCTGTCCGTCATTGACCCTATATAGAGGGCAGTAATTTACAAGGGGCTTCTCGCTTATAACCACGCCGGCGGCATGAGTCGACGCATGACGGGTCAGGCCTTCGAGGACAAG
>Ga0268280_1001389_pt1 | contig 16377 bp, 8 predicted proteins | sample saktaG_9_FD_190139 | JGI IMG/M metagenome (GOLD analysis project Ga0268280, IMG submission 190139) | Saline water microbial communities from Sakinaw Lake, British Columbia, Canada - sak_2011_5_24_40m | ecosystem: Environmental > Aquatic > Non-marine Saline and Alkaline > Saline ... | reverse complement strand
TGGGATCTCAACAATGATTCCAGTTCCTGACGATCCTCCGGCTTTAACTGATAGACTTTATTCTTTCGTGCCATAATTGCATTATTAACAATGAGTTACATGCAATATAACATTATTATGGATTAAAGCAATTAACTAACCAAACGAGACACTAGTATCACTTGCTGCTATATTAAAGCAAACCGTGATCTCTGTAGGCATTAAACCAAATGACCCACGTCCTTGTCGTATATTTTGCACACTTCCTTCCTTAAGGGTACTTATCCCTGCTGATAAGTCACTCATAGCTTGTGTAAAACTGATTGGTGTGGCATTTCTAATGGTACCACCAGAATTGCCGCAGCCTGATAAAAGCATTATAGCCATGGATACAGATAAAACTTTTTTCATAAATACCCCGCTCTGTTAAGGTTAGTTTAGTCATAAAACACTGTATAGACTTGCTGATATTTCGCAAAACTAAGGTTAACGTAATGTCTTTTGATAAGTCAGGTTGTGTGGAACATAACACCCGGTTAAACCCTTAAGTAACAAACTTTGGGGGGGGCAAAACTACTCGATGCCAGTTCTTTAATTCTATGTTCACGAGAAGTTACTTAATTATTAACGCAGCGTAAAGCAATAACGGCAATTTTACATTATTTATTTGACAGCGTATACACATTAATGCACTGTACACGTGGTATCAATCCGCTGGCGCACCTGGAAGTAGGAGCGGGGTGTTGTCAGATTTCAGTAGAGGGGGCGACTGGGAGGCAGCAATCGCAGCGCCAGCAAGCGGCATCTCAAGCGGCGTTGTCAAGTCCGGAGTAAAGAAGTCCAGCACCGGGCCAGCATGTATTTTCGAGAGTATCATCTTCGTTCCCAGGTTTTCATTACCTGAATATACATCCGCCATTCCATATCCCTCTTCGCCGTTCTATATTACCGGTAGCGAGTGTGTTGAGCATGACTAATTGATAACGAAAAACGAGGGGAAAATATGTGCGGACGATTCGGATTTTACGAACTGAAGTACTTTCTTGACCTCCTTCGCCAACTGGAGCTGCCGTTTGAAGAGAATCAGGTCTACCCTCAGACGAATCGGTACAACATCCCTCCGGAAACAGATATTCTAACCCTGCGGGCCAACCATGGACCTTATAAGCTCACCGCAGCACGATGGGGGCTGATTCCCCGTTGGGCCAAAGAACTTCCCAAAATCAGGCCAATAAACGCACGGGCTGAATCATTGGTCTCGAAACCATATTACCGGCATCTCGTAGGTCGGAACCACTGCCTGATACCAGCAAGCGGGTTTTATGAATGGGAGCGCATTGAAGGTAAAAAGAAGCAACCTTGGTATATCCACCGGGCTGATGGCTTGCCCATGGCATTTGCCGGATTGTGGGACACCTGGAAGCCAAAGAATACCGAAGAGCCCGCAATCACGACATGCACCATTATCACCACTACGGCAAATGAGCAGATAGCAACACTCCATGACCGAATGCCAGTAATTCTCGAACCCGAGAACTGGAAAACGTGGCTTGAAGCTGATCCAGTAAATCTTTCGAAGATGCTCGCTCCCGTTGATAACGGCATTCTGGAAATGTATCAGGTATCAAAACAGGTCAACAATGCCCGTTATCAGGGCAGCAACTGTATTGAGCAGGTTGAGTGACGACATCTCCATACCTCATTATGAAATAAGAAAATTGCAGCATTACGGTAAGATTTTCACAAGCGCTGAACCCAGCATTCACTGCAGCACCACGTACATACATATCCGGCAGCAAGAAAGAGAGTTTGTACTCGTCTTGTATGTGGCAGGAAGCTGGGGTGGTAAACAGGAAGGGGCGGCTTAAGCCTGGAATGTAGCGGCGGGGCAGTTGGTGAGTGACGAATTTTTTTTGCTTTGAGATGTGATAAATGTGTGATAAATAGGTTGATTCAGTCTTGCGGTACATATCCGTAGCGTAGGAGAATTGCAGAATAACAGGCAAATTTTAGCCTCTTGTCTAACTATCAAGCTGTCACCAGTCCAGTGACGATAATCTGCCGGGGTTTGCATTTCTTAATCACACATCAACCGGCGCATTCCTCTGTAATCATTCGTCATGATAATGCAGTTGAATTGTACTCCAAACGACATCACGGTTACACTTCGGTCTCTTAATTCCAACCAACCCTCTCAAACAGCTTCCTCAAATACACGCACCCTCCATCAGCCATAAACAGCACATTCCGCTTTTCCAGCTCTTCTTGCTGACACGAAACATTAATCAGGCCTTCAAATCGTGTGGCTGAAAGGATAAATGCGTTGAGTGTCAGTTTTGGATCGCCGAGCTTCTCCTGAATCACCTTAACCTCATTGTAAAGACCAAGCTTCGGATCGTTCAGGTTCATTTGTCGTAACCCTTTCGGATCAATAAAGTTCAGCCACTGTTCGCCGGTAGCGTCGTCCACCAGCCAGAGAAGAAAATCAGGATAGAAGTTGCCTGCAAGGGCAAATCCAAGTCCTTTGGCTTTGGTGTCGGCATTACGAAGCAAGTAGAGGCTGCGCTTGCCGATAACGTCCTGTCCGGATGGAGTTTTATAGAACGCTTCAAGATCTCGAACAAACTGTACTTCGCTTGGGGCATCAAATGCGAGAGGTCGCATCTTCAATGGAACTGCACTTTCGAACAACCCGGCGAACAATGGATAATAGAGATGGCTGTCAAAACAAATAGCAACCATCTGGCCAGCATTCCACTTACTTGCTTCGCCCAGCCAGCCATCACTCACCAGCACCTGAAGTGCCTCAATCTTCTTCTTGTATGCTTCTCCGTCATCGGTATTGTCGATCTCGAAGTGATAGACTTTCAGCAAAGAATCATCCTCCTCCTTGACATGCACAATATCATAGAACTGGCCTTCATAGGCAGTTTTAAGCGATTTGTAAAAACGCTCGGTATAATCCTGCAGCAAGCGGATGAGAATATCTTCCTGTTTAACAATGTCTGCGATACTCCGTATGGTCAACTCTGATTGCGGGATGAAGAGAGTGTACCACTCACTGTGCTTCAGACAGAAATTCTCCAACCGTAAACGATCAAGACGCAGATTGCTCCAACTCCGTAGATATTTGAATTCCTGAACAGCCAGATAAATCCGGTCAAAATCAAACAGCGCCATGGTCGCAGTGGCAATTTTTCCTGTATTTCGACTGACAGCTTCATGAAGAACACTGGTAGTAACTTTCGAGCTCATCGCTTCAATCCTGGGGTACAAATCCAGATCAATATGCGGCACTTTGATTTTCCCATCAAATTCAGTAGGCACTGCGTAAAGCCATGGAAAGTGCGTACGCTTGAATCCTTTGAGCTGGTTATCCTTGTAGCCGTCTTTAAGCGCAAGTGTCTTGAGCTTGCTCTTGGGCAGATTGGAACGGGTTTTAAAATCAAGTTCAATCATTTCATCAGTAGTGGTGACGCCCTCTTCTTTCAGATACTCCTTGAAGGTGGCCATATACCCGGCATTCACCCCGAAGATATTTAACGTCTCAAGCCGCTCGAGATGGAGTCCTTTTGGCCGCTGGCCCGGTGTGCTACGCTTGAGGGAGTACTCCTTGCCTTTCAACCGCACACCACGCCCGAACAACTGGATGATTTGCGACCCCTCACCCTTGCCCATATTGAGCAGCCCCATGGTCGAAACTCTCCAACTGCTCCACCCTTCCGTGAATTTGCGTGACCCAATCAGGATATGCAACCGGCTCTCTTTGCTGTTGAGGGTTCCGAACAGTGAACCGCCAAAGTCATCAGGTTCGGTGTCGAACGATGATAGATTTTCTGCCTCCTTGAAGAAACCAGAATCATCACCAATATTGATCAGCCCAAACGGCTCCGCGTCGCCCACTCGCAGCGCCAGCTCCCCCTTGCTGCTCTTGAGGTTAACCACCTTCAGCCGTTGCGGCGCATCACTATTGAACAACTTTCTGAGAATGTCGCTGTATACCTCATCAGCGCTGTTCTGCATCAACGGAGTAAAACGGTCATGAAAAATATTGCGCCCCTTTTCATCCAGCAACCGTGCGGTATTGGTCACCAACTCATTGATCCACCCTTTGGCTTTGGCCTCATCGTTCAAAAATCCGGCCAGAAATTGCAAGACATTGAGAATATCAGAATCCTCACCCGAAACCGTATTGCCGACAAAAATCCAGAGCGGTTTTTCAATATTAAAATCGGTCAGCTTCGCCCGATGTGCATTCCAGAGATATTGCTGCTGATAAAAGCTCAGCAGGCAGGCGGTAAAATATTGGCGGGCAATATCCTCGTCCGAATAGTCCTTCTCTTTCAGATTGAGAATCAGCGACTCTTTGCCGTAGCCATCCTCATAGAAAAACTTGTAGGAGTAATCGAACAGGATGCTTTTGGCATAAATTTCACGGGTTGCCAGCGTTCGGGCCTTACGCCGCTCATCGCTGGTCAGCGCCAACTGCTGCTTTTGGGCCGCCTCCAGTTTTTTCAGGTTGGTGGTCTCAAAAAGCGCTTTCGATTTCTTCTTGCGCAACTCCTCTTCTGCCTTGAACACCGTCAACCCTTTTGCCACTGCCTGGCCAAAAGTAGCGGAATACTCGAACGCAAAGCCGCCACGAACAAGCGATTCACGACGGCTCATCCAGGCACCGGCAGCCGTTCCCGTGCCACGATGCCCCTCATCAACCAGCACCAGATTATTTCCCTCGAACGCTTCAACCGCAACCGTCTTCTCCCCCATCTCATCGCCCAGCTTGTTAATGTCAATGATCTCAACCGAGCCCCGAACAACATTGCGGTTTTTGTCGAACAGCGAGCAAAAGCCAAAGCCCGAGAGCTGCAATTCCGACAGATGCTGACGTGACAACCCCTCATTTGGGGTGAGCAGAATGATTTTGTCTGGATAAACCTCGCTGTTGCCACTCTGGAAGTAATGAAGATACTGTCGGATATTAACGTGCAGCAGCAGCGTTTTGCCGCTGCCGGTAGCATTCCAGTATGCCAGCTTGTTCAGCTCATCGGCATCAAACGGCTGAAAGTGGTGCTCAGCCTCCTGCACCGCATTGTAGGAGTGCAATCCATCATTCAGGCCATCAAGCAGTTGCTGCCGTTGGTTGAAATACCAGTCGAGATAGATTTCGGTAAAGAGCAGCGAAAGGTACTGGAAGTACTTCATGTTGAGTACAACCCCTTCAACCTTGTTGCGCCGCTCGGTAATGGCACTCCAGTGGCCGACAATGTTCAGGTCATAGCGCCTCAGGGTTTGCTCGCTGATGCGATCCACCTCAAAGAGATTCTGGTGCAACTCATGAAAAAAACCGGTCTGGCCATCATCCTCTATCCCTTCATGGCGATCCTCACCAAGCCGGTTTTTCAGTGCGTGCAAACTGCCGCCTTTAAAAAAGCCCATCATCCATTGATTGAGCACCAGCTCCTCGTGGAAGCTGCGTTTTGCGGCTTTACTCATTATCGCCCCCATCCGCTTGATACGCTTCTGCCTGCTCCAATAACAGTGTGCGTTCCCGATCCAGCTCCTTTCTCAGCTCTTCTTCGGATGGCAAGACCAATTTATAGCGGCTGGCGAACAACTGTTCACTACCATTCAAGACCGAATAGCGAACCACCGACTCATCCTTTTGTGAACACAAAATAATGCCAACAGTAGGATTATCACCCTCGCCCCGTTTCAGATCGTCATACATACGCACGTACATGTCCATCTGCCCAATGTCCTGATGAACAAGCTTGCCGCTCTTCAAATCAATCAGCACAAAACACTTGAGGAGATAGTTGTAAAAAACAAGATCAATATAAAAGTCCTGCGATTCGGTACTGATACGCTGCTGACGGGCAACAAAAGCAAAGCCCTTGCCCAATTCCAGCAAAAACGCCTGCAACTTATCCATCAACGCCTGCTCCAGCTTTGACTCCAGCAGCTTTCCTGTGCCGGGCAATCCAAGAAACTCGAGCATCACGGGATCGCGCACGAACTCACGGGGGCTACAAGGCAGTGCTGCGATATTGGTTTCAGCCTCAGCCTCCACACTGGCCTTGTCGCTGCTGAGGAGCAGGCGCTCATAGTACAATGTGCCAATCTGCCGATCCAGTACGCGAACATTCCAGTTTTGCAAAGCAGACTCATTCATGTACCACTGCCTTGCTTCGGGGCTATCAACACGCAGCATTGCCCGATAATGCGACCAGCTCAATTCGCGACGCACTGTGTCGTAAATTGGAAAAGCAAGATAAAACCGGCGCATGTGCCGCAAATTAGTGGCATCGAACCCCTTGCCAAACTCACCAGTCAATGATTCTGCCAGTCGCGACAGCAGCTTTTTGCCATAAGCAGCGCGAGCCTGCCCTCCTTGCTCAAACTCCACGATATGGCGACCAATTTCCCAGCAGGTACGCACCTGAATGACATCCACTGACCGCATTGATTCTTTGCGGGCATCAGCAATCAGATTTCGCAACTGAGCAAGCAACACATCTATATTCACCGAGAGGCTCCGATCATGCTCATTCATAAGCACCTCCATGGCTGCATGTTGAAAAGTCCCATTTTATACCCCCTCCACGCTGAACATGCGGCTCAGAAACTCAGGCTCGATCTGGCGGAGTTTCAGGGTTTTGGTAATACCGCCTTCAGCTTCGGTAGCGGTGAAAACTGCGGGAATGTTATGGTCACCGTTGATGTAGACAATATCGAATTCACTGTCTCGCGGGTTGATGGCAAGTTTTTCACAGAGACGGTTCAAGGTTTCATAATCAACCAACTCCAGATCCCGCCATAATACGAGCGTTTTTTCGCCTGTCGGGAGCAAGCCTGTTACCAGCACAAAGCCTTTGCCCTGCTGCACATCAATATGCTTTACGCGCAAGCCGATGAGGTAGTTGAAAGTCTCAATCAGGTCAATGGTGCGCTCTTCATATGCGCCTGCCGAATCCACCGTAACCTTGAGCTTACAGTCAAATGGCTCGTTGAAGTGCTCCACCGAAAGAAGCGACCCCCGGCTTTCGATGTCGAGCAGATAGCGCAAGAGATACTCCTCCTGTACCGATTTCGGAAGGGTGTCGAGCAGCTCTTGTTGCTTTGGTGTGCGACGCAGTTGAAGATTGTTCAGCGTGTCTTCGTAGCTTTCGATGTTCAGCACCTTGAAGGCGTGAGAGATACCGGTCTGCGAGGATGTGGCTTTGCCATCTTTCCAGTCGGCGGAGTAGACTACTTTTTGGATACGGGGTTTCAGAACAGTGTCAAAGTACTCTCCCTGTTCAACGAGGATGTATTTTCGATGTCCATCATCCTGGCGGTTGAGAGCGATGACTGCGTGACCAGTTGTGCCGGAACCTGCAAAATAGTCAAGAGCTGTTGTAGTGTCAGATTTCATACCGGAAGCCATTATGGAATCAAGCACCAATCTCTTTGCTTTTGAAAAATCAAATTCCTTTTCTGAAAACAAATCCTTTAGCTCGGAAGCACCATAATTCGCTGAAGCATACTCTTTTTCGTCCCACCAAGTAATCGGAAGAGATTCTTCATCCATACGTGTTTTAAAATCGATATCAATTTTATCATTTTGTGTCCTTCTCACCCTATACTCTTCCAACTCAGTGCGAACACGGACGTGCCCTCTTTGCCAGTTTTTTTCAATTGCTTTACCGTCCTTAATCATAATTGGATAAACGACTCGTTCGTCCTGACTCGGTTCTTCGAGAAGTACATATGATTGTGAAATGGCTTCCCACTCCATCAGAGGTATCCTTATTGTATCATTGGACTTTACAAAAATCGGATAGAACAGTTTAGGCCTATCCTCCCTCCGATCATTATTTCCTGAACGAATGAAATTAGCCCACGAAAATCTCCCATTTTCATCTGTTTTGGGATATCTCGACATGGACTTTTCTGTTTTAACCAAGCTTTGAGGTATAGATGACTCTGAGTTGCCATAGAACAATCCGTATTCATGAGCTGGAGCAAATTTTCCCTTTGTTTTTCTTCCGGCTGGGTTTGATCTTACGACAGTAATGCCAACTTGTTTTACAAAATGCACCCGCATAAGAAAACGAAGTTCACTCACCTCCTCATCGTCAATTGCCACACAGATTATGCCGTCTTCAAATAGATAGCTTTTGCAGAGTTTTAATCCATTATCCACTAAAGACAGCCAAGAACTATCTTTATATCCGTTTTTATAAACAATCGCAGAAGCATCCGTATTGTATGGCGGATCAATGTAAACGCACTTCACCTGCTCCCGATACCGCTCCTGCAACAGATTCAGCGCCTGAAAATTGTCCCCATGTATCAGTAGCCCGTCAAGGCTCTCATCCAGATTATCAATCGCTGCCAGCAGTCCGTTTTTGAATGTGGCATCAAAAAGTGCAGTGTCAACCATCAGGTATGGATGCGCTTTCAGGTACTCAACGCTTCCTTTTTCGGCCTTGCTGAAAAGATCAGGCTTGTCAACTTCGACACTCTCAAGCATCCCGAAGCTCTCCCACTGATCCCATTGCTTCTCGTTGGCGGCAATGGCAGGGTAAAGGCTTTCCGGCAAACGGTCGAGGGTGACGCAGTAGTGGGCGGAAACGACAAATTTCTTTTTCAGCCAGAGCTTTTTCTGGAACTCTTCGAGCTGGGCAAGAAAGGTGATCAGGTCAAGCGCAATGGAACGAAGGGTTTGAATCATACGCAGGCTTTTTTCGATGTCGGCAAACTTTTCAGCATTTTGCACGTCATCAAGGTACATCACTTCGTTCTTGATGTAGAAGTCAAGCTCGCGACGCAAAAAGCCGCCTAAATCCTTGTGGATAAAGTAGTCGGCACTGTTTCGCGTGGTATAGTTGGTCAGGCATTTTTCGAGCAGGGTTCGTTGCGGGTTTTTCTCGGTCGGCTCCCGCTTGCCCAAATCCAGCCAATGGCTTTTGACCGTTTGGTCACCCAGAATGGCCGTGACGGCGGCGCTTACCAGCTCCTCCTGTTTGGTGCCTTTTGGCATGGCCTTGTATGCAAATCGCAGAACCAGCTCTCCCTTGACCACTTCGACCGGCAGCAAGCTCTCCTCGTACTCATCCCCCTCATCGTCAACAAGCGTGCGGGTATGTGGCTCGATCAAGGCAAAACGACGCTCCTTGTCGTTATCCTTGCGGTTATCTTTGGCGGTATCGGCGGTCACCAGGCGAAAGCTGACCGTGCGGCCATCGTCAAGCTTGAAGCCGTAGTTTGAAAAGTTTTCGCCGCTCTTGGTGTAGTACTGATCCTTATTTGCCCAGTGCAGCATCACCTCTTCACCGGCATACGGGATGGCGTAGGTATCGCCTTTGTAACGGCGTTGGCTGATAAAATCGCCTTTGTCGTAGTAGCGGGAGAAAAAGGTGAGCAGATGTGTGAAGACGGTGTTTTCATGCTCGGATGAACCAGTACCATAGTCAGTGATCTTCTGGCGCAGCTCAAGCACCCCGCGAACACCGTCAGGATCAATGCCGTCGGCAAGGTATTGCGCCTCTTTCTTGCTTAACTCTGTCTGAAGAGCTGCGATGGATGCGGCTCCAGATGAGGCAAGGCTTTCGTTCACCTTTGCTTTGAGGCGAATGTCGAGATAGTCGTTGATCTCAACTACCCGTGAATTGAGAATACGGTAAACCCCGAAATCCAGTTCGGGCCGGTCAATCTGGAATATCTCTTTCAGCTTTTTTACAAGATCTTCGTATTTGCTCATGGGGTATCTCAGAATGGGTTCAATTATTTTACCGCCCAGTGAATGGTAAAAAGCTCCTCGGTGGTCGTGTTTTGAGCGAGTCGACGTTCAAGCGATGTGATCAGGGAATCGCGTTTTTCCATGATCTCGTCTTCAACCTTAAAAATCTCCTGTCGCTGTCGTCGTTGCTGCTTTTCAAGTTTTTGTATCTGCTGCTGAATCAAGTGCTGTTCATCAAGCGTAACTGCCAGCCTTGCCTGACGCCGCTGCGCTTTGATCTGCTCTTTTGTATCGGAAAGGGCTTTTTCGGCTGAAAGCACCATGTCGTCGGCCCATTTTTCCAGCTTTTCACGGGCCTGGTTGAAGTGAACACTATTCTGTTCGAGTGAGCAGCTCACCGTTGCTTTTGCGTGCTGCTCAGCTTCAGCCAGAAGTCGTTTTTCAACTGCTGCAGGGATTTCGATGTTGCCTGCCACACTTCCCGGACAGGTGAAAAGCTTCTCCATCGTCTCCTGATCAAGCGAAACACCGCTTTCATCAAATCCTGAAAAGAGAAGGTACTCCTCACGTTCGTAAGATTCAACAACCAGTCGAGTGAGTGTGAGAAATCCCTTCTTTCCTCGAAACGCTTCAACGGCATGGATACGGGCTGAATGTCCCGAGAGGTCAAATACGATCTCTGCCGGAACAGTCGGAAGTGCTTTTGCACTCTCCACAACATGCTCACCGAGGGGATGAGATAGACGGTAAAGAAACTGGCTTTGTTCCTCACAGCCAGAATCGCCAGCATTCTGCATTGTCCTGGGGGTCGATTTCGAAATCAGATGGTAACGACCAGTGAGAATCTCCTGACTTGGGGTTCGTTCGAGGTCAAAAGCCAGGGCATCATCGTCAAAACGAGCATCATCTTCAAGTATAAAGCGTGTTAGCAACCAGAAGCGCTGACTGAAACGGTCGAGTTGGGCTTTTGTGTCATTGAGCTGCATCCGGAGACGCTGATGCACATCTTCATCGAAGTTTTCGAAGAGCGTTCGTCGGGTGTCGGCCATGCGGCTGCGGATCTGTTCATCCATTTCGGATTGGAGGATGCGAAAAGCCGTATCAATCTCTTCAGGGGTTCGACACTCCTGATAGATTGAGAGAATGCGCTTTTCAAAATCAACACCTGATTCTATGGTTCCAAGTACTTCATCGGAAGCACCAAATACTCCACTGAAAAGGTTAAACTTTTCTCCAAGAAGCTCCAGCACACGCCGGTCAGCCTCATTACGTTCATTCAGAAAGTTGATAACCACGACATCATGCTGCTGGCCGTAGCGATGGCAGCGACCAATCCGCTGCTCAATGCGCTGGGGGTTCCAGGGCAGGTCATAGTTGATGACAAGAGAACAGAACTGCAGGTTGATCCCTTCCGAAGCAGCTTCGGTGGCAACCATAATGGAAGCTTCGTCCCGGAAATATTCGATCAGTGCAGTACGCACATCCACATCACGCGAACCCGATGCACGACCACTCTCCCGGTTATTGTCAACCCATTGCCGATAGATTTCAGTGGCTTCCGCTCCACCATTGGTACCGTTGAAAAGCACCACCTTACCACCATAGCCATGAGAGTCAAGAAAGTTTTTCAGATACTCTTGAGTACGACGCGATTCCGTGAAAATCAATGCCTTACGCGAGGCGCCGGTTGATTTCATGTGATCGAAACCGATATCAAGCGCTGAAAGAAGTGTCCTGGTTTTGGTATCGGTACCGATACTGCGAGCCCAGGTTGCGAGGCGTTGCAAAATCTCAATCTCCTCATGCAGCTTCTGCCGGTCAATTGTTACAGACTCAATATCAGGTTCTGCTGCTTCAGGCTCTGCAAGGATTTCATCAAGAAGGTCGCTCTCTATCTCCTCCGCTTCAATGATCCTCTCAGTGAACTCCGAATCATTCAGCAACTTCTCATCCCGGAGCGCTTCAAGCCGCAGACGAAGTGTGTCAAGTGTGCCTGCTATGGCTAGAGAGGATGATGCAAGAAGTTTACGCAGAATGAGTGCTGTGAGGTGACGCTGGCGTTTTGGAAGCGCATAGCTCTCTTCTTGTTGAAGAAATCTTGATACCGCCTCGTAGAGCGAGTGCTCATTGTCGCTTGGAGAAAAGGGCCGGGTAATCGGATGGCGCTCGGTATAACGGATATATTCAGTTACCTGATTACGCAATGTGCGTTTGCAGAAACCCGAAAGTCTTTGACGCAGTGCTTCGAGATCGCTACCTGCACTGGCGTATTGGGAACGAAAAGAATCGGCATCTCCAAACAAGCGTTCGTCGATCAGGGTTGAAAGCCCGTAAAGTTCGAGTAGCGAGTTTTGTAATGGCGTTGCGGTCAGAAGAAGTTTGCGACAATCCTCTGTAGCCCAACGGATGCCCTGACCAACCTTGTTGCTTGGCCGATAGGCATTCCTAAGCTTGTGGGCTTCGTCAATAACAACAAGATTCCATGCGACACTCTTCAGTTCCTCGCGCAAAGCATTTGCATAATTCATGGAGATGATAAGCACACTCTTCTCATGCAATGGGTCGCGACCGTTCCGTTGTGCCTCACGATAGACTTTGGCATCAAGAACCAGTGTTGGCATGTTGAATTTTTCCTGCAATTCAAGAGCCCACTGCTTCCGCAACGAAGCCGGACAAATCACCAGCAACCGACGCTTGCGTTCAGCCCAGAACTGGCAAAGCACGATACCGGCCTCGATAGTCTTGCCAAGGCCTACTTCATCGGCAAGGATAACTCCCTTGGAAAGCGGGGACTGTAAAGCAAAAAGTGCCGCTTCAATCTGATGAGGATTCAGGTCAACAGCCGCATCAAAAAGAGCCATCGACAAACGATCCATGCTGCTTGTTGCCCGACGGGTCAGGTCGTGGGCGAAGTACTTTCCATGATGGGGGGTGATGCTCATCGGCTACAAAAGGATGCCACCAAGTTCACAGTTGAGCGCATGATTAGTGGTTATAATTGGGTGTTGCAGTTGCAATCCAAAGCTTAGCACTATTTACAAAATATTCACTTCAAATAAAAGAAATACCATAGGTTACGGTGAACGTGAAATGGCGTTAAAATTTGGAATATACCGGCGAAGGTGGGGCAAAAACTGTCAAAGTCAGTGAAATTATTTAATCTATCCCCGACCAGTAGCACGATTTTTCAATCTCAAAAAACCTTCGTTTGATGAGACAAAACACCTTTCGTTCTTCTTCATATAGAGCCACTGAAACCGGATGAAAAGAATTATCCATGACTGAGCATGGATTTGCTGCGGGATGTTATTATCCGGGCAATGCCGGAGTAATCCCCGGCATTTTTTGTGACCTGCAGCCCTCAGTCTCGGCCAAGCCCGAACCACCTTCTCCGGATGAACCATTTCAGCAGTTCGATAACGGTCACGGCAGTGGAGCCTGCTGCAACTCCCCTTTCCTTTTTTCCCGACAAAAATTTCAAAATGGATGACGGAGCATGGAAACCTCATCAGGAAAAGCTCTCACCCCGCTACTCCACTCAATGACATTATCACGGCAAAAGGATGCATAATCCGGCAGCATATTATTTTTCATGCATGCATACACCCATGCATATATATTCCGGATTGTGTTGTGCTTTCTTGTATGAGACGAGCAACCTGACTCGAACGATGTCTGCCCCGGCAAAAAAAGACCTTAATGCTTCCTCTTGAGTGAATGAATGACTTGTGAAATAAGTTTTATAATGTGATTATTTCTCTTTAAGTATCGGAATATTTATCTTCAATACGTATTATATGGTTTATAACGTGAAATAATCACATTAAACAGGGGTATTGTGCTGATCAATTTCACTCTTGAAAACTGGGCATCCTTCAAAGAAAAGGCGTCATTTTCAATGGTCGCAAGCCGGGAACGGCAACATAGGGAACGCGTACCACTCGCCGCAAAATACCAGACAAAAATACTGCCGATTGCGGCCATCTATGGCGGGAACGCATCGGGCAAGACCAATTTTTTCAAGGCATTAAGCTTTGCCAAAAACCTTGTTGTCAAGGGCATCCAGCTTGACAGCCTGATTCCTGTCGAGACGTTTCGTCTTGATACTGAAAGCGCTTCAAAGCCTTCACGTTTTTCGTTTGAGCTTCTGATTGAGGAAACTATCTACGAATACAGCTTTTCCGTTACCCAAAAAGTTATTCTTGAAGAACGGCTTGTCAAAATTACCAGCACCAGTGAAACGGTCTTGTATGATCGCCGGAATGGTAAGCCGTATTTTGGTGCCGGACTGGAAAAAGACCTTTTTCTTGACTTTGCGTTCAAGGGAACCAGAGATAATCAGCTTTTCCTGACAAACTCGGTTTCACAAAAAGTCGAAACGTTTCGGCCGGTCTATAACTGGTTCCGGAATACTCTTGAACTTGTTGCACCTGATACAAGATTTGAGCCATTCGAGCAGTTTCTCGATGAGGCGCATTCCCTGTATGCAACGATGAACGAAATGCTTCCGAAACTTGATACCGGAATTCTCCACCTGGGTGGAGAAAGCATTCCTTTTGAAGATCTTCCCCTCCCTGATGCATTAAAAACCATGATCAAGGAAGATGTCCAGGAAGGCATGACGGTCAGGGTAGTATCCGAGCCGTCAGTCAATCGTTATATCATCACAAGAAAACAGGGCGAACTGATTGCAAAAAAACTGGTTTCTTACCATCCGAAATCCGATGGCACAGAAACAAAATTCGAATTGCAACAGGAGTCTGACGGATCACAGAGAGTAATCGATCTCTTGCCGGCTTTTCTGGAGATTTCCGCTCCACAAGCAAGCAAGGTATTTGTCATTGATGAGGTTGACCGGAGTCTGCACACCCATCTTACAAGGCGTCTTCTGGAAGGATTCCTCGAAAGCTGTTCACCGGAGAGCCGGTCCCAGCTCCTGTTCACAACCCATGATGTATTGCTGATGGATCAGCTGCTGCTTCGCCGGGACGAGATGTGGGTGGCTGAACGGGATGTTACGGGAGCTTCACATCTACGATCCTTCAGTGAATACAAGGATGTCCGTTTTGACAAGGATATCCGGAAAAGCTATCTCCAGGGCAGATTGGGCGGGATACCACGAATGCTAAGCGCCGGTAAGCTTATTTCCCCTTCCTGTGAAAAAATAAATGGAACTGAAAGTCAGGGGAAATAACTCCTGAACAGTATTCGGAAATGTTTTGGCACGAAGTCTGGACATCTTTTCTGAGTAAGGATATATCAATTATAGCCGAGAATTACGATGAAATACGGAACTTTCATCCTTGATGACAGTGAGCTTGATATTCCGGCACTGAGCTCTATTTGTGGCCGATGCTTACATTACCCTCTTGGGACGGGTGAAAGAGTTTGTAAAGCATTCCCTGACGGCATACCGATGGCGATATGGATGGGGAAGAATGATCACACCATGCCGTTTGAGGGAGATCACGGGATAAGGTTCGATCGGATTAATCGCCCCAAATAATGGGATATACAAGAAGACGTTTTCAGCGTCAAACTGGAAAACTCCGATACAGAAAACTGTTTGTCATTGCAGCAGAAGGGGTTAAAACAGAAGCCGAATACTTTGCCGCCTTGCAAACGGATAACTCGGTCATAAAAGTCCACTGCCTTCATGGCAGGAACAAAAGCGCTCCGTTGCAGGTACTTCAACGAATGGAACAGCATCTCAAGAAAGAGGGTTTGAAAGGTTCCGATGAAGCATGGCTGGTTGCCGACCGTGACTCTTGGGAAAAGAACCAGCTTGATCAGCTGTATGTGTGGTCACGTCAAAAAGAAAATTACGGTTTTGCACTGAGCAATCCGAAATTCGAATACTGGCTGTTACTGCATTTTGAGGATGGTGAGAGCATTGCAAGCTCAAGAGCCTGCTCTGAACGATTACGCAGGCATCTGCCTGATTATGACAAAGGAGTCGCCGCAAGGAAAATCAACCGTGAGATGGTTGACCATGCGATCCGGAGAGCTGCCGGGCGGGACACAAAGAGAGATGCGGGTTGGCCTGTTACAACGGGAACAACAGTATATCGTCTGGTTCAGAATATTTTGGCAGGAAATTCCGGCTGATCCCATCTGTGATACCCCCCATTCCTGCTAAGCAATAAAACCCTGATTGTATAGGTTTTCCTGGTTATAACTTATTGACAGCTCCATACGAAAGGCAGCCTTTCGTATGGAGGTCCGGCTTCGTTACAATACAAGGTAACCTTTAATATAAATCTCCACCCGGCGCATGACAGCGTCAGTCCCGCCCGAGCCCGAACCACCCCCTGCGGATGAACCATTTCAGCAGTTCGATAACCGGAACAACCGTGACTGCCGAGGCAATGACGATGGTCCAGTCTTCAGCGGTAAGCAGGAAGGTTCCGAAGGGTTTGCGAAGAACCGGAACGTAAATGATGGCGGCAAGCATCACCAGTTCCCAGGCTATCGCCAGATTCAGCCACCGGTTGGCGAAGGGACGCTGGAGAAGCGAGGCTTTTTCGGCGCGGAAGTTATAGGCCTTGAAAAACTGGATGAGCACCAGAGAGATAAAGGTCATGGTCATGGCCTCCTGAAGGGGGCGCCCCGAAGCGAGAGCCCACTGGAAGAGCGAAATATTGACGATGGTTGACCAGATACCGCCCGTCAGT
>Ga0268280_1001388_pt1 | contig 16379 bp, 14 predicted proteins | sample saktaG_9_FD_190139 | JGI IMG/M metagenome (GOLD analysis project Ga0268280, IMG submission 190139) | Saline water microbial communities from Sakinaw Lake, British Columbia, Canada - sak_2011_5_24_40m | ecosystem: Environmental > Aquatic > Non-marine Saline and Alkaline > Saline ... | reverse complement strand
CGATGGCGAAAAGCTGACTTTTTCCCATGCATTCCCTAGGGAAGGCGAATATTACGTACGGATCGCCGCGGGCGGACAGGTCATCACTGAAATCGCCATGTTCGCTGTCGACTGCGATCTGGCGGGAAAATTTCCGTTTCTCGGCGACCTGCACATGCATTCGAACCGTTCCGACGGCCGGGAGGATCCCGCCGTCGTCGCGGCGAACTATTGTCTGTTCGGGTATGATTTCACGACGATCACCGATCATAACCGTTATTATCCATCGCTTGAAGCCATCGCTTTTTACCGGGATGTTCTGCACGAGTTCATGATCTATCCCGGTGAGGAAGTCCATCTTCCCGGCAATCCCGTTCACATCATCAATTTCGGCGGTGACTACAGCATCAACGGACTCGTCGAAACCAGTCCGCAGATTCGAGAAAGGGGTCAGAATCCGGAACATCGGTCGATGACGGGAATTTGCCCGGATGTCCTCAGCGAAGACGAGTATCGGGAACAGGTGACGGCTTTGGCCAAACGGTTCGAAGTCCCTGCACCGATCGACGCCTTTTCCTATGCCGCCTGCGTCTGGATCTTCGATCATATCCGCGCGGCCAACGGCCTCGGCATTTTCTGCCATCCCTTCTGGATCAGCAAGGCGTTCAACGTCTCCGAGGAATATACCGAATTCATGATGGCGACCCAGCCGTTCGACGCGTTCGAAGTCCTCGGCGGTGAAAACTATTACGAACAGAACGGGTTCCAGACCGCGAAATACTATGATGACCGCACCAAAGGCCGGCGCTACCCGATCGTCGGCAGTACCGACAGCCACGGGTCGACAGCCGCCAATCCCAACGCCTACGTCGCCCGAACGATCGTCTTCGCCGAAGAAAACACGCGCGATGCCATCGTCAAGGCGATCAGAAACGGCGATTCCGTCGCCGTCGATGCCATCAGCGCCGAACTGCGGGTCGTCGGGGAGTACCGGCTGGTGAAGTATGCCTGGTTTCTTTTGAAAAACTATTTTCCGATCCATCGGGAAGTCAACGAAGAACAGGGTCGGCTGCTGAAACGGTACGCTGAAGGCGATCAAAGTGCGAAACCAGAACTGGCACGGATCAATGGCAGGATGCGCCAGTTGCGGGCGAAGTATTTTGCGTTTGCCACCGCTCCATCGATGCCAAACCGGAAAAACCCATGAACCGGTTTCCACCGGATTTCATCTTCGGAGCGGCGACCTCAGCCTATCAAATCGAGGGCGCCCATGACGAGGACGGCCGCGGCCGTATCGGCTGGGACGATGTCGCCCGCGACGCTGCCGGCCGGCCGCTCGTCGAGAATGGCGATGTCGCCTGCGATCATTACCACCGCTTTCGCGGGGACATCGCGATCATGAAGGAACTGGGGCTGCAAAGCTATCGTTTTTCGATTTCCTGGGTCCGCATCTATCCTCTGGGTCACGGAAACATCAATCCCAAAGGCGTCGCTTTCTACAATGCGCTGATCGATGAGCTGCTTGAAAACGGCATTGAACCGGCGGTGACGGTCTGGCACGGCGACCTGCCCAGCGTCTATGATGAGATCGGCGGCTGGAAGAACCGCGACGTCATCACCCACTATGTGGCCTATGCCAATACGCTGTTCACGCTCTTCGGCGATCGCGTCAAGAAATGGTTTACCCACAACGAACCCTGGTGCGCGGCGTTTCTGCCGGCCGGATCCTTTTCCGACCAGCTTCAGAGCGCGCACAACCTGCTTGTCGCCCACGCGCTCGCCGTCGCCAGCTATCGAGCCCACCCGCAGGGCGACGGCCAGATCGGCATCGTCCTCAATCTTGGCAAGCAGTATCCGGCAAGCGACGATCCGCTCGACCTGCAGGCGGCCCGCAACGTCGACGGCTTCCTCAACCGCTGGTTCCTCGATCCCGTCCTCAAAGGGAATTATCCGGTCGACATGGTCGATCGATACGAACGGGCCGGCCATCATTTCGTCATCTGTCCGGGAGATATGGAACTCTTGGGAAAACAGCCTTCCGATTTCATCGGCATCAACATGTATTCGCGGGGCATCCAGGCGTACGATCCCGACAATCAACTCCTCGGCGCCAGGGAAGTCCGTGACGATGCCGTCCGGCGAACCGCCATGGGCTGGGAAATCTGTCCCGAATCGCTTTATGACCTGCTGCTGGACGTGAAGCGGGAATATTTGAATATCCCCGTCATCATCGCCGAAAACGGTGCGGCTTTCGCTGACGAAGTGATTTTCGACGGCCAGGTCCGGGACGATGACCGCATCGCCTATTTCCGCGACCATCTCCGTTTTGTTTCCCGCGCGATCGCTGCCGGGTGCGACGTCAGGGGCTATTATGCTTGGTCGCTCTTCGACAATTTCGAATGGGGCGCCGGATATAGCAAACGCTTCGGCATCGTCCGCGTCGATTATGCCACGCAGAAACGCTCGATCAAGGAAAGCGGCATATTTTATCAGAACGTCATCCGCCTGCGGGCGGTCGAATGAACGGAGGCTCTCTCATGGAACAAGCAGCATCGAATCGCATCCTACCCCGGTTTCTTGACGATCAGGTCCGCGACCTGATCCTCATCCTGCCTGGCGGCGGCTATGAATTCACCTCGCCGCGGGAAGCCGAACCGATCGTGCGCGCCTTTCACGCCGCCGGCCACCACGCGGCGATCTTCGAATACCGCCACGTGAAGCACCCGTATCCCGCCCTGCTCGACGAAGCGATCGTGATGATCGCGCCGTTGCGGGCCGATCCGCGCATCCGCCGGCTCCTGGTCTGCGGTTTTTCCGCGGGCGGTCATTTCGCCGGCCTGCTCTGGACGGCAAAACCGGAATGGTTCGCCGGGGCGATCCTCTGTTACCCCGTGATCACGGCGGACGTCATGACGCGCCACGACGGTTCGATCCGGATGCTGGTCGGCGATCATCCGACAGCGGCGCAGCTCGACGCAATCGCCATCGAGAAGCGCGTCACCACCGGACTGTCGCCGGTCTTTCTCTGGCATACCCAGGATGATGCATCCGTCCCGGTCGAAAACGCGCTCGTGCTGATGCAGGCGCTTCGCCTTCACCATATTCCCTTCGAAGCGCATATCTTCCAGAACGGGCCGCACGGACTGTCGCTCGCCAATCGGGAGACGCCATGGAACGATGCCGATCCGCTACGGTATGAAGAAGACTACAAGGCCGTCGCCGCTTGGTTCCCGCTTTGCCGGGAATGGCTTCGCAACCTGCCGGGAAACGTCCGGTCCGATCATGAATAAGCCAAACGCTGCGGGGGCGTTCATGTTCCATCCCGAGTGGGAACGCTATCCATATCCCTCGACCCGACACGTCGTCTATGCCGGCAACGGCATGGTCGCCACCAGCCAGCCGCTGGCCGCAGCGGCCGGCCTTTCCATTCTGCAGAAGGGCGGAAACGCCATCGACGCGGCGATCGCGACGGCGGCCTGCCTGACCGTCGTCGAGCCGACGTCCAACGGCATCGGCGGCGATGCCTTCGCCCTCGTTTGGGCTGGCGGGAAACTTTATGGCCTCAACGCCAGCGGCATCGCCCCGGCGCTGATGACAATCGCGGCGATCCATGACCGCGGTCATGCCCAGATCCCCGCATCGGGTTTTCTGCCCGTTCTGGTTCCCGGCATCCCCGCCGCCTGGCGCGATCTGTCCCGCAAGTTCGGCCGCCTGTCGCTTGCCGAATGCCTCGAACCCGCAATCACGCATGCCCGTGAGGGGTATCCTGTTTCTTGCCATGTCGCCATGCACTGGCAGCGGGCGTTCAGGATCTACCGCGAACGCCATGTCGGCGCCGCCTTCGCCTCCTGGTTCGATACTTTCGCACCCGCAGGCTGTGCTCCGAAAGCGGGGGAACGCTGGTCATCGCCCACTCACGCCGCGACCCTGACGAAAATCGGCGCAACGAGGGCGGACGCCTTCTATCACGGCGAAATCGCAGAAGAAATCGACGCGTTTTCGCGCCGTTTCGACGGCTTGATCCGCAAATCCGACCTCGAACGGTACGAACCGCTCTGGGTCGACCCGATTTCCGTCAATTATAAAGGATACGATGTCTGCGAGATTCCGCCGAACGGCCAGGGAATGATCGCGCTCGCGGCGCTCGCGATGCTTGGGGACGATGCGTTTGCGGTCAAGGAAGACATCAATACCTATCACTTGCAGATCGAGGCGATGAAACTCGCCTTCGCCGATGGACTCGCCTATATCGCCGATCCGAAGACGATGCCGGTATCACCATCGGATTTGCTATCACCGGCCTACGTCAAGGCCCGCCGGTCGCTCATCGGTCCGGAAGCGGCACTGCCGACGGCGGGTAACCCCGCGGCGGGTGGAACGGTCTATCTCGCCTGTGCCGACGGCGAAGGCAACATGGTTTCCTATATTCAGAGCAACTATATGGGGTTCGGATCCGGACTCGTCGTGCCGGGAACGGGCATCGCCCTGCAGAACCGTGGTCATAATTTCAGTCTCGATCCGACCGCGGCCAACGCCCTCGCGCCGTTCAAGCGTTCCTATCATACGATCATTCCCGGATTTCTGATGAAAGCCGGAAAGGCCGTGGGTCCGTTTGGTGTCATGGGCGGCTTCATGCAGCCGCAGGGTCATCTGCAGGTCGTGATGAACACGATCGATTTCCATCTCAATCCGCAGGCGGCGCTCGACGCGCCCCGCTGGCAATGGATCGAAGGCAAGACCGTCACCGTGGAACCGGCCGTGCCGGCCGGCATCGTCGCTGGCCTGCGCGCCCGCGGCCATGTCGTCAGCGTCGATCCCGAACTTTCTCGTTTCGGCCGCGGCCAGATCATCTGGCGCGATGCAAAAAGCGGCGTCCTCTGCGGCGGCACCGAACCACGCTGCGACGGGACGATCGCCGCCTGGTGAGATTGTTTCATACCGAAGAACAGACCCATAAATAAAGGCGACGAACGCGGGAACGTTCGTCGCCTTTTCTTATTTCAAATCATTCCGGAAGCCAGCGGGCATAGAGGGTCATCCCGCCCAGTGGCATGAGATCGAGGATCGCCGGTTGCGTGCACGCCACGTCAACGTACCAGCCCGCAAATACGAACCCAGTCTTCTCTGGATCTGCCGGCAAGGTGATTTCTGTCTGGTATTCAGCTATGAGCGGCGCGACCGGACTGCCGCCATCCGTCTCGAACCGGATTGTATAATGATTGGGAGTCCAGCGGGCATAGAGGGTGATGCCGTTGAGCGGCATCGTCGTGAATTCGTATTCGAACAGGTACCAGTGATCGGCGTACCAGCCGGCAAACGCATATCCCGGTTTCTGCGGCGGCGCTGGCGCTTCGACGGGGTATCCGTATTCACGGAGAATCGACCAGACCGCCGAACCGCCCATCGAATCGAAGAAGATGGCATATTTGATCGGTTCAAGCTGGGGGTACAGTTCTACGCCGCGTTCGACATAATAGGGGAAGGAAATGTCGTATCCGGTTCCTTCTGGATTATCATACCAGACGATCGAATACCCGGGGACTTCGGTGATGGCGGGCGGATCCATGATCCGCTTGCCGACATGCGTTTCGATCGAATAGAGGTATTCCCCTTCGTATCCGTAGATCGGAACGGCGGTCATGGTCACGAGATCTTTGGCCAGAATGTACAGGAGGATGATGCCGATCGCAATCAGAAAGGATTTGTGGCGTTCGACCTTCGACCAGAAGGGTTCTTTGATCTTTTCATTGCCGATTTCCATGAATATCATGATCCATATCCCCCCTTTCCCCGAAAAAGCCACCGCCGATGATCGTGATGTCCTGCGGAATGATTCTTTATCATACCGATGATCCGTCTCCATCATTATAGCGCGTCGGGTCCGTCTTCACAACACATAAATCGGCGGGCTTGTTTACGAATGGAGGAAAGAATGGTAGAATCAAATCAAGCCATCCCAGGGACGAAATGATGGCGTCGGCGCCAAATCCGCCGAAAAGGAGCCGGTATGGCTGGATGGGATCGGATGGACGTGATGTTGCGGCACGAACTGCGGCAATTATCGGAAGAAGGGTATTTGGTCGGCGACAAAATCCGCACCGCCGCCTCCCGTCTGGCGACAGACGCGGACATCGAACCCTTTTTCGCCACGCTCAGGCGTCTGCCTCAGGATCCGGACTATCCGTTCTGGGAACCCGACGATCTCGGTCGTATCATGAAAGATGCCATGATGCCGGTCCGGTCGGATCGAATTCCGGATTTTGACCACTTTCTCGGTGCGCTCCTTGGCCGCTGTATCGGTTGCAGCCTCGGCAAGCCGCTCGAGGCCGGTCCCTATTTTTGGGAATCGACCAAAGAAAACCCCGGCTGGCGCAACGTCAAACGCTGGTTTGAAGGCGCCGGCAGTTATCCGATCGCCGATTATGTCCCGGGTCGGTCGCAGGCGGAAAAGACCTTTGGACTATATGTGATCAATCCGGCGTGCCAGAAAGAACAAATCGCCTTCATGGATACCGATGATGACATCCGCTATACGATCGTGTCACTTTTGTTGCTGGAAAAACACGGATTGACCTTCGATCCGTACGACGTCGGCACGATGTGGCATGAAGTACTGCCCTATCGGTTTCTTTGCACCGCCGAAACCCAAGCCTATCTCAATTTCGCGCAAATCCGGTATCACCTCGGAGCCAAACCAGCCGGCGGAATGTCCGCCGCCGATCACGATTATGTCCGGACGAACGTCAATCCGTACCGCGAATGGATCGGCGCGCAGATCCGGATCGACGGATACGGGTATGTCGCCGCCGGCGATCCGCTGACGGCGGCGCGCCTCGCCTATCAGGACGCTTCGTTTTCCCACGTCAAGAACGGTGTCTACGGCGCGATGTTCTTCGCGGCGCTGATCGCGATGGCATTGACCGAGGACGATCTCGATCGTTGCCTTATCCATGCCCTATCGGTCATTCCGGCTACGTCGCGGCTGCACCGGTATCTCGAACGCACGATCGCCATCGCCAAGAAAGCAGCATCGGCGGAACGGCTGGTCGAGCAAGTGTGGGAATACCTGCTTGATTTTGATTGCACGCACACGATCAACAACGCCTGTTGCTGCGTTGCGGCGATCGTGTTCGCCAAAGGCGATTTCAGTTTAGCGGTGTCGACGGCGGTCCTCTTCGGTCTTGACACCGACTGCAACGGCGCTACCGTGGGCTCGGTGATGGGAGCTTTTGGCGGTGCCGATGCGATTCCCGATTATTGGAAAGATCCGCTCCACGATACCCTCTATGCCGCTCTGCCGGGGTTCCACCCGATCAGCATCGCTGCAGTGGCCAGACGTTTTTTTGCTCTGCACGAGCGATTCCGGATCGACGGATGAAGAAAAAAGAAGGTTCGCGTCGATGCGAACCTTCTTTTTTTGATGACTTTTCTTATTCCGGTTTAGGTTTCGGAGCCGGTTTCGGAGTTGGTTTCGGAGCGGGCTCAGGGGTTGACAGAGGGGCTGGTTTTGGAGCTGGTTTTGGAACTGGTTTTGGAGCTGGTTTTGGCTGATGGATCGCTTCTGGTTCCGGGACCACTTCGGGTTCGGGAACGACTACCGGTTCAGGAACGACTACCGGTTCAGGAACGACTATCGGTTCAGAAACGACTGCCGGCTCAGGAACGACTACCGGTTCAGGAACGACTATCGGTTCAGGAACGACTATCGGTTCAGGAACGACTGCCGGTTCAGGAACGACTACCGGCTCAGGAACGACTACCGGTTCCGGGACTGGTTCAGGCCCTGGGGCCGTCAGATGGAAGATGCGGAGAATCAAGCCGTTGACGATTTTGCTACCGAACGCCAAAAACCAAAGACCGGCGATGAAAATCAGCTGGACGAACAGACCGAAGCCGGGGATGACGCTGATGCCGGCGTACTGTCCCGCTTCCGATGCCGTCCCCGCCAGCAGGATGATACCCCACAAGAAGAAGATCGAAGCAACGGATGCTGCCAAAATCAAAGTCCCCTTGATCCATTTCTTGTTGTCGAGGATCGTCATGCCGATATGAGCGATGATCAAGGCCCAGAAAATCAAGATGAAGATGGCATAGGCCGGGAATTCGGATGCCGGAACGCGGTTGACGACGTCGGCGACAACCCGAATGAAGGGGAACAGAGTACCGAAAAAATAGAGGAGTGCGACAGCGAGGGTAAGACAGACGAAATAGAATTTCGGCTTGTCGTTGACAAATATGTTCTTGCACGATTCAATCAGTTTTTTCATAGATTCCTCCTTGTTTGGTTTGACTAACTAAGTGAATCATAACACGCACGAAAAAGCGTGTCAAGACGGTTGACGGAAACGGGTCAACATTCCGGTGGTTTGCCACTGAAGGAAAAAGCCACCGGTCGGATGGCAAGGAAAAGCAAAAAAGTCGAGATCCATTCAAACCGAGGAATACAGCTTGATTGGTGCACGCGAAATTTCGTTGTTTCCGCCGTCGGTTTGCGCTATAATGGAAGAAGTGCGAACACCCGAAAACGGGTGCATCAATCGATTCAATCGAAGGTGAATCCGTCGGATCATCAAGACCGATCGGAGAAGGGAATGCATACAGACACGATGAAAAAGATTTATCTTTTCGCCATAATGCTAATGCAATCCTTTGTCTTGATCGCCTGCCAAGCCCTGACGTTGCCAACTACGACAACCGCTACGACAACCGCTACAACGGATAGGACGACCGAGGAAACCGTTTCGTCCTCAATGACGGTAATCGGTACGACGACGACCGGCATCACGACGACAACTTCGACGACCACAGCGACGACAACGACGACAACGCTTCGCGACGATGAAACTTCCGACATCATTCTCGATTTCGATCTGGATGCTTTTGTCTTTGAAGAACCCGATATGGCGATCGCTTTGAAGAGCATCCTTTCGGATCATGCCGTTTTGCAACAACAGAAACCGATTCGCATTTTCGGCTCCGGAACCCCGGGATCGATCGCCCTCGTGAAATTGGTGAAAAATGCAGATCAGGCCGTTTCCTACAAGAATGCCACGATCATCGGCGCCAGCGGCGACTTTGTCGTCGAACTGCCGGCGCTGATGGCATCCTTTGCCACCTACACGCTGATTGTTTCGGACACGGTGAACGAATTCAGGGTCTTTGATCTCGTCATCGGCGAAGTGTGGATCGTCGGCGGGCAGTCGAACATGGCGCTACAGGTCGACCAGATGGAAGGCGGCGCCGCGACGATGGCGGCGGCCGACGATCCGATGATCCGTATCTTCTATCAGGACGAGGGCGACCATAACGGCGATTATCCATACGAACCGGCTGCCGATGTCAAAAACGGCGTCTGGAAAACCGGCGACGCCACCGCCAATGTCGCCGACTGCTCCGGCATCGGCTACATCTTCGCTAAGGAACTGCACCGGCTGCTGCAGGAAGAAAGGCTCGATGTTCCGATCGCGGTCATCAATACCGCGAAGGGCGGATCAAACATCCATTCCTGGCTGCCCCGCGAAGCGATGATGGCCTCAGATCCGATATCCAGCTACGTTCTTGCCAAAGGCTGGACGTTCACGGAAACGGGGTACGATCCGACGAACTGGGAAAACTACAACCGCCCTTCCGCCCTATATAACCAGAAGATCGCCCCGTTATTCAACTTCCAGATCAAAGGCGTCCTCTGGTATCAGGGCGAAAGCGACGCCGTGTATGATCCGACGATCTATTCGCTGCCGCTCCTCATGGATACGTGGAGTCTTGGATTCAACCAAAATGATGAACTCCTGCCTTTCATCCTCGTGCAGCTCCACCCGTATGATGGCATGGATCCTCTGGCGGGACCGTCAACCCAGAATTATTCCTATCAGGCCTTTGCCTTCCATCGCCAGGCGCAGTTTGACATCGTCCGGATGGAACGCTATGCCGCTTCGACGGTACTCGTCCCGATCTATGACGTCAGTCTGAAATGGGACGTGGCTTTGACGCAATTCCCCTGGAAGGACCCGATCCATCCGACCACCAAGATTCCGGTAGGCGAACGCGCGGGCAAAGCCGCCTATACCCAGTTCTATTGGGGTGCCGTCGATTTTCTCGCACCGATGGTCGAAAGCTTCGAGTATGATGCCGATTCCATCACGATCACGTTTGCCCATGTCGCCCGCGGTCTCAAACTGATCAAGGATACCCAACTTGGCATCACCACCCTGGAAGTGTTTTTGAATAACGGCATCCGCCAGAACGTGACGGGCATCATTCTCGATCAGAACCGAATCCGCATCACCGGAATCGATATCTCCCAGGTGGCCTATTTCGCCTATGGCTATCTCTCCCGCAACGAGGCCGCCAACCTTGCAAGCAGCTATGGCACGCCTGCCATTCCATTCAAAATCAAATTGACATGAAACTTCGCTGGCTTCCCCTGTCCAAACCACGACAAATGCGATATAATAGTTAAGGATGCAAAAATTACGATGAAAATGCAACGATCTAGCCAAAAACTCGGAAAAAGGAGGGATTGCGATGGATAAGAACGACAAGCATCACAACGACAAAAGCCAGAAAAAGAAGAAAGCCCAAGAGTCAAACAAAAAACCCGTCGCCGCTGCGGCGGGTACGCCTGCGAACGCCCCCGTTGCCAACAGCGGTCACAAGCCAAAAAAAACCTATTGATTCAACAGGGCGTCAAAGCCTTACAAAAAAATGACATGATTCTCCTCCGCATTTCCGGACGGGGTCATCATGTCATTTTCTTTTGGCTTGGAGCGCGTTCCGGATCACCAATAAGGAACGTTCAAGGCCAATCCTGTGGGCATCAGTTCAGTTGCAACGCGTCCGGGCCATATTCCATCAGTTCGATCCGATTGCCGTCCGGATCGTGGATCCAGCATTGATTGTTGTGGTCGAGTCCAAGGGTGATGGGATGATCGATCGCGATGCCTTTCGCAATCAGGTCGGCCGCGACCTTGCCAATGTCGTTCACTTCAATGCAAAGATGCTGATACCCGGTGATACCCGGGCTGCGGACAAGCGGTTCATGGGCGAAAAACAACTCGAGGAATTGGTCGTCGCTCACCTGCAGATAGACGATCCAAGGCTTGCCGGCGTCATCGTTAAGCACGAATTTTCTTTTGAAACCAAGGCCGTCTTCATAAAAGCGGACCGCTAGATCCATGTCCGAAACCTGAAAAGCGAGATGGGCGATGCCTTTGATCATGGGTAGAATCCTCCTCGATGGCTGTCGGCTCGGGGGCCGACACCCTCATTATATCAAGAAGAAGCGAAATAAGTCGCCTGATTTGTCTTTTTGACCAGGTTTGGAGTATAATAGTAGCGAAATCCGGAGTGTCGGCTGCAGAATGCATCCTTTCGGCCGATGATCCATATGGGAGAATAATCGATGTACAATTTCTGGTACCGTCTGAAAACGATGATCCGTACAACACCGATGACGACCGGTCTGATTGCCATCAATCTCATCATGTTCATCATAACGATCTCTACGGGTGGATTTGAAATCGAGAATTTGGTCCGGCTCGGCGCCATGGTCCCCGCCTTCGTCGCGGGCGGAGAATATTTCCGGATTCTGTCCTCGATGTTCCTGCATGGCGGCTGGCTCCATTTCGTCATGAACATGATGGCACTCTATTACCTGGGGATGGCGATGGAACGGGGCATCGGCTCCTTCCGATACTTTGCCCTCTATCTTCTGTCCGGTCTTGGCGGCAGCCTTGCCATCGTTCTTTTCGGTGCGCCATATGAAGTGACGATCGGCGCCAGCGGCGCCCTGTTCGGGATCATGGCCGGCATGCTGTACATCACGTTCCGGCGGAAGAACTGGTTCACCCCGGCTTCGAACCGTTCGATCCGGACGATGATGATCCTGAATCTGGCGATCACCTTTCTTGTCCCGAGCATCAGTGTCTACGGCCATCTCGGCGGGTTCGTGGTCGGATTTTTCGCCAGTTTTCCGTTGATTCCGAAATATCCGCATTTTCTCGGATACCGCCGTCCCGCACCGCCCGTTCCGGATGCCGGCAATGACGATGACAATCCCCCCCTCGCCTGAAGCCGCAAATGCCGAATAGACCTAGATTCGATTTATGACTTCACCAGTTTCAAAGAAAGAAGGATCCGCATGAAACCGAAACGCTCAATGCAACGCAACGCCTTTCTTTTTTTGCTGTTCCTGGGATTCATTAGTCTCCTATCAGACTTCACCCATGAAGGGGCACGAAGCATCTACGGCACATTCCTCGGACTGATCGGCGCTTCGGCGTTTGCGGTCGCTTTCACTTCCGGGTTCGGTGAATTCATCGGCCAGGCTCTGCGCATCCCGACCGGCATCATCGCCGACAAGACCGGGAAATACTGGCTGATGATGATCCTCGGCTATGCGATCAACCTGCTCGTCATTCCGCTTCTTGCCTTCGTCGATGCATCAATCTGGCAGGTCGCGATCGTCCTGATCCTCCTCGAACGCGTCGGCAAGGCGATCCGTGCGCCGGCAAAGAGTGCGCTCACTTCCTTTACCAGCCCCCATCTTGGCGCCGGCAAGGCGTTCGCCATCCAGGAAGCGCTCGATCAGCTCGGCGCTTTTCTTGGTCCGATGCTCGTCTTCATCGTTCTTGGCACCGCCCAAGGCAGCGAACTGTCCGCCCATCAGCTGGCATTCGGACTGCTCGGAATCACGGCGGTCCTGACGCTCATCCTGCTCGTGATCGCCAAGATGCATTATCCGCACCCGGATGAATTCGAAACCAAAACGATCGAAAGAGGATTCCGTGGCAATCCGCAGTTCATCCTCTACATGGTCGCCATCAGTTTCATCGCTCTCGGGTTCATCGATTATCCGGTCATCGCCTATCATCTCGACCTCACCGATCGGATCGAAGTCGTCTACATTCCGCTCCTCTATGCCGTCGCGATGGGCGTCGATGCCCTGAGCGCCCTTCTGTTTGGCTCCCTGTTCGATAAAATCGGCATCCGGGCACTCGTGATTGCGATGACGGTCGCGATGCTGTCGGCGCCGTTCGTCTTTCTGTTTGCCGGCATTCCAGCCATCGTCTTCGGCGTCGTCCTCTGGGGCGTTGGCATGGGGGCGCAGGAATCGGTGTTGAAAGCGGTCGTCGCCTCGATCGTTTCCAAAGAAAAGCGGGCGACCGCCTATGGCATCTTCAATTCCGTTTTCGGCTTTGCCTGGTTCATCGGTTCGATGGTCGTCGGTGCGCTCTACGCATGGTCGCTTGCCGCGGTCGTCGCCTTCAGTCTGGCGATGGAAGTGATCGGCGTTGTCTTTCTGGCGCTTTTCGTCCATGCGAAGAAAAACGGCAAAACCAAAACAAGCGAAAATCAGGAAATTGCCTGATCAAATGTCAACCGGTACGCCCCGTGCCGGTTTTCTTTTTTTGATACTCCGATGCTATCACAGGGTCATGGCGACCCGATGACGAAAATATCATAAATCCAGTACGAAAATTGTTTCGATCGGCGCCGGAAAACGCTATAATAGGGTTGTAGGTCGCCGGCATCGCGGGCGGCTTGATAAGCAGCGGGGGGTGGACGGGACATGAAGCTATGGAATCGGAATTTCACCATTCTGACGATTGGGTCGTTCATTTCCGCGCTTGGCAATTCCGCTGCCGGCATCGGCTTCGGCATCCTGGTCTTTCAGGCGACCGGCTCGCCGCTCACGCTGGCTTTTTTTACGATCGCCAACATCATCCCGCGAATGATCACGGCCTTTCTTGCCGGACCGTTCGTCGATCGTCACTCCCGCGTTAAAACCATCTATACGCTCGATTTCATTTCCGCGCTCTGCTTTGCGACGGTCGGCGTCGTCCTCTTCACGGGATTCTTCAACGTCATCCTCTTCACCGCCCTGGCGGCCCTTTTCGGAATGATCGACACGGTCTATCAGATCGCGTTCATGAGTCTGTTCCCAGAAACGATCCCGCCCGGCCAGTTCTCCAAGGCCTATTCCCTGTCCAGCCTGATCTGGCCGCTTTCCGCGGCCGTCATGGTCCCGATCGCCGCCTACATGTTCAAGCATTTCACCAACGGCATCGCCCTGCTCATGCTCTTCACGTCCCTGACCTACCTGACCGCTGCTCTATTTGAAACGACGATCCGGATCAAGGAGACGCTAAACGACAAGCCGGTCGAGCGAAACCAGTTCATCGAGGACATGCGCGAAGGGTTCAAATACTACCGCATGGAGCGGGGTATCCTCGGCATCGGCCTGCTTTTCACGGCGTTCGCCTTCGTTTCCGCCTCCCACGAACTGCTTCTCATGCCCTACTTTCTGACAAGTGATACGTTCACGATCCAGGACTTCTCATTTCTCATTACGGCGAATTCGATCGGCCGCATCATCGGTGGAATCCTTCACTACAAGTTCACCTATCCGCCGAAACGGCGATTTCAGATCGCCGTCACGGTCTACTTCACAATCGAAATCGTCAGCGCCACGTATCTGTTCTCCCCTTATTTCCTGATGATCGCCGCCAATTTCATCATGGGACTCTTCGCCGTCACGTCCTTCAACATCCGGATGAGCGCGACCCAGGCCTATCTGCCGCCGGCGATGCGCGGCCGGATCAATTCGACGCAGGGATTCCTTGGTAACATCGGTACGATCGGTGGCTGTCTCATCTTTGGTGTCGTTGCCGAGTATTCCGGCCTCGACTATCGGATCATCATGTTGCTGGCGGCGACGGCATCGATTTCGGCCATCTTCCTGTTTCCGATCCGCCTGCATCGGGATTTTAAGAAAATCTACAACGCCGAAGTCAAGTCCTGAGGTTCTCAGATTTTCGACGAGAACGGCAAAAGAACCTAATAAAAACGGAAAAGACCGCCAAGACGGTCTTTTTTTCGACAGATAAGGATTCAGTACTTACTTTCCGGACGGTGTGACATCCACCGTGACCGTGTTCATCACGACATCGGCCACCGGCCGATCCTGGAAGTTCGTCCGGACGGCGGCGATCGCGTCAAGCGTCGAAAATCCGGAGATCATCATGCCAAAGGCGGCGTATTTGCCATCAAGATGGGGCGAATCCTTGTGCATGATGAAGAACTGACCGCTTGCCGAATCGGGGTCGGAGGTGCGCGCCATCGAGATGATGCCGCGCCCGTGCTTGAGGTCGTTGGCTACGCCGTTAATGGCGAATTCACCACGGATGACCGGGGTCGGCTTGCCGGCGCCGCCCTGGATCATGAAATCGCGGATTACGCGGTGGAAGATGACGCCGTCGTAATATTTCTTCTGGACCAGCTGAATGAAGTTGCGGACGGTGTTCGGGGCGATTTCCGGATACAGTTCCAGAACGATGGGTTCTTCCCGGTCCCGGATGGAGATCGTAACGATCGGATTTTCTTTGGCCATGGCTGATAGGTCCTTTCCGCACGTTTCGACGTGCTTTGACGTTTCCATTATATCGCATCCGTCCGCTTTTTGCATCCACGATGTCGATGATCCCGCTTTTCGACTTAGGAAAAATCTTCGATCGGTTGTGTCGGGAGTACCGACACGTTATAATAAATATATATAGATGACTGGCTATCGACACCGTGATCATCCAACGAGAGGAGCGGATCGGATGCTTCAGTATGTCTGCACACGGAATGACTTGCATGCGAAGAAACAGATTCCGATCAAAATCGGGAACCGGAGCCTATTGGTCGCGGAAGTGAACGGCGTCGCTTATGCGATCGCCGACAAATGTCCGCACCGGGGATTTCCACTTTCCGGCGGGAAGGTCGAAAACGGCATCATCCGCTGCAAGGAGCACGGCTTGGAAATCGATCTTTGCACGGGCCGGGTCCGCAACGAGGCGAAAGCGACGTTTCTCCAGCTGCGGGAGGAAGAACGATCCGTCCGCACCTATGCGGTGCAGGTCGAGGACGACAAGGTGTACGTAGATTTCTGAACCACATCAGCCAGGCGCCTGAAGGCGCCGTGAAAAAGACGATCGGATGATTCCGACCGTCTTTCTTTTTCGTACCGGTTCAGATTTTGAAAATCCGTTTGCGGAACAGGAACAGGAGCACGCCGGCCGCGGTAAGACTGAACGATCCGGCGACGATGCCGATGATGGCGAGCGTTCCCAAACCTGTGGGAGCTGCTGCACCGACGGCAATCACGAAGTCCATCGACTGGGTAACGCCATAGCGGGAAGCGGTCACAGTCAGCGTCACGGAAGTGATGGCGGTGAGGGCGGAAGCATGGACTTCCCCGGTGACCGGGTCAATGATGGCGGCATCAGAAGAAGCGTAGGCGAGCGTTACGGTGCCGACGCTTGCGGGCAGAGTCAACGTTGTGTCTTCGGTCAGGGACGAGGTAAACGAGAGTGTCGCGAGAGCGGCAGCGACGGCTTCGACTTCGGGAATGTAAT
>Ga0268280_1001383_pt1 | contig 16418 bp, 21 predicted proteins | sample saktaG_9_FD_190139 | JGI IMG/M metagenome (GOLD analysis project Ga0268280, IMG submission 190139) | Saline water microbial communities from Sakinaw Lake, British Columbia, Canada - sak_2011_5_24_40m | ecosystem: Environmental > Aquatic > Non-marine Saline and Alkaline > Saline ... | reverse complement strand
CCTTTTAAAATCCAGACATCGTTTATCTTTTTGATTAAGTTTTTTACGTTAAATATTATCCTTGACCCTATCGGAAAATCACTCTCAAAGGTGTGTGATACTATTGTTAAATCCATATCCCCCGCACCCTGAGCGGCATTTAGTTGCAAGTCCTCATAAGCCCCGCTGTCGGAAATTATCTGTATTCTGTCGCTGGTAGCCAGTAACTTATCTGTGATTTGATCAACTTCAATAGAGGTCAATGTTTTGCCCTCTGAAATAGCGGTAGTTAAATAGCTTATCGAGCAGATGTTTATCAAAGAAGCTATCCGGGAGGTATTGATCGAATTTTGCTGAGCCAGATAACCTTCAGTTAAACCAGCATCAGGCGTGGGTACGTCTTTTTCTGTTTCGTCGATAGGCTCAGAGTCCCAACTTTGCAGATACCAGTCTGCATCAGGGTCATAGTTGCCCTCCTCTAGCGTTAATCCCTCTTGTAATGCCCCTTCTGCCAGTTTTATCTTCCACCATTGCCCCCTCCATTCGTCATTCATTGCAGAAAAAGTAATCCCTAGCGGGACATAAACAGCGGGGCCAACAAAGCCTAAACACATTTCGGCAGAATAAGTAGTGGAAAATATAGTGCCGTCATAAATATCACAAGGGATTTGTTGGCCTAATAGGATTTCATTTACTAAAAGCTGGTGGATCTTTTTTTCTTTCGGGTGTGTCTTAATTCCCCAGAAAGTTGAATTTACAGAAGTATATCCATCTGAGGTTTTTATCCTTCCCATCGAAAGAGTGTTAGGTCCGTCTCCGATATATGAATCGGGCAACTCTATCATTTTACTTTTATTCCCCGCTGAATTGTTTTCTGCCTTGAAAAATACAAACCCTTCGGAACTTATCTGGTTAGGGTAAATCAACTCCATTAAAAAATTCAAGCAAGTAAAATCAAAAGTGATCCCGCCAATGAGGTTAATTGGATTATAATCAAAATCGTAAGTTCCTACGTACTGCATCCTGAAGGTCCCGGTAGCATCCCACGGGATTGTGTGTGAGTTAAACTGGATAACAAAAGGCGCGTTATAGTTTAATGTAGGATGAACCCCACACTTGCTCCAATATGTCATGTATTTTCCGCTATTAGAACTCCATTGTATCTGACCCGTCCCATTAGTGCCGTTAGTAAGGTATCTTTTCTCTCCACCGGCCTCGGTAATACATACATCTATCCTGTATTTAATTTGGAAAGGTTCCTGATATTGATTTAAGGTATAACTTTCATTTACCGTCCCGTAAAATTTAAGAATCTCACCATCACCCCCGGCAATATCAGAAAGAAAATCCGTCGCCGTATTATAGGTTGCCTGAACTGGTAATATATTTCTCCCTTCGGGCGACTGCCTGTAAATATACTTTCGTGAAACAAAATACAACGGAGGATAATAAGTATAATTCCCTCCTTTTAATCTGTCGTAAAAAATATACGCCGTCCTATAAACCTCTGCAAAATTATAGCTTTTAAAAACCCCGCTTTTATTATATGTGCGGGTCATCAATGTATCGTTAATATATTCGTTTGGCTGGATGACTTGAAAAAGCCCCCCGGCCTGTTTGATATGACAACCGAAAGTTGTTAGTATTTCCACCAAAACGTCCCAGCATTTTTTAGGCAAATTTTCATCATCCTTAAAATCATAAAACGCCTGATGTAATACATCTGAATATTTTAGAGGGTCCCAGTTGGCATAAAAATTATGATGCTCATCATACCAATGCACACAAGTTTTTAAAAAGCTATCATTCGCTTCAAACTGGTCAGCTATCCCTGTCTTATTCAATATCTTACAAATAATGCCTATAAAGTCCTCCCGTCCGGAGTAGAGTGTCCCCGAATCATCGAAGTCAATCTCCTTTAAAGCCCCCACCCCGTCCGTAAAAGTCATATTAAAAGTATACGGATAATATATATCCTCTTTTTTAACCTTGTCCGGTAATAATTTCCCGGTCCATTGCAGAACTGTATTTTTATAAATCTTTACGAAAAACCTCCCTTCGGTGGCTTCGGCTATATCATCAATCAAGTCCTCCACTACCGCCCCGCTAGACATAGCGAAAATGGTAACCTCGGAAGCGAATATAGGGTCGTATCTTTCTTTTCCTCCGGTATATTTAAGTTCAAATCCAGGAGTGGCCGTAGTAAATTCAAGAATAGTGGACGAGTAGTCATCGTCTATAATATCAATTTTAAAGACATTGCCCTCGGTTGAATAAAACGTATTTCGTAACCTTACTCCCATTAGTACCCTCTTGTCCTTTCTCTTGAATCCCCGGCCCTTTCGGAACTAAGTAAAATGTCTTCACCTCGCAATACTCCGTAAACCGCTACGGCCCTCCCTTCGCCTCCCATAAATTGACGTAACTTGCTCAAAGGAGCAATAACTTCCGGGTCAATCATGGCGTTAGGATTATCTCCAACCATCGCCATTGTTGGAGCGTATGCCAGTCCTCCTTGTGCCAGTGCCGGAAGTGGCTGGGCTGCTATTGCGGCTATTTGAATTGCCGCTAATGCCCCTACGATAACAGCCATGACTATCCCCGCCGGACCGGGCAAGGAACCTAATGCCATCACTACGGCCAACGCCCCGGCTATTGCGGCCTGAATGATCGCTACCGTCTTGGCATCTTTAGCCTGCTCTCTGGCTATCGCTTTTCGCTTTTTCTCCGAATCCTTATCCAGTTTGGTGAGGGCCTTAGCTTTTTGATCCTCCGACATTATTGAGTTTTGTATCCTTTCACGTTCGGCTTCATCTGCTTCATTCAGACGGTCAAGGTCTTTCTGATGACTGTCATTCATTATATCACCGATCATACCAACGACCCCAGAAATGGCCTGTAATACCGAAGCCGCCGCCGCCTTCCATCCATCTTTGAATTTATCAGCCGCCTGCTTAGCGAAGTCTGCAATATTCCCAAATAGTCCTTTTACTCGTGCAAAGATTCCACCAAGTCCGTCTGCTATTGAATTAAAAGCATCTTTGAATACTCCAATTTTTTCGGTAAGGCTTTGTACCTTTTGAATTATTAAGTCAATCCCTGTCCCAAGTTGCGGGGCTGCGATGGGCTGCATCGGTGTGATAGAGGGACCTGATTGAACTGCACCGAAATTCTTTGGCATAATTGGGCCGACAAATTCACCCGATTGGAGCATCTTCATCATATCAATATACGCCTGAAGAGAGGTGGATGCCTTATACGTCGCTGTTGTTACAACGTCAAACGCTGGAGCAATTTCCTCAATACCTTTCCCGGCTCCGCGAACTTTATCAAGCTGATCAATCAGTTCGTGCGTATAATCAGCCTGAAGCCATGCGTGTTCCGCTGCATCCTTATTCCCGGCCGCCTGGGCCTTCCTTGCCTGATTGACATATCCCCACCATGCATCCTTCCACCCGTTGTAAAATTTATCCTGTAATTCCTTATTAGCCCCCAATGCCTTGTATTCATCTACCAGTTGAGCGTTCCGGGAATCCCTTGCGGCATTGATAACATTATTGAGTTCTATCTGTTTTTCCTTTGCAGATTTAGCGGCAACGGCATAACGTATCAAGGCGGTAGCTGCTATCGCAATCCCGGCGGCAACTAATATCCAGGGATTTGCTACAAGGAACAAGGCAAGGTTTTTAAGCTGGCCAACCAGCCCGACAACTCCCCCAATCATTGAAGCAAAGATGCCGGGAATTTTACCAATGATAAAAAGCAATGGGCCAATCGTGGCGGTAAGAGTGGCAATTATTGTTATGAGTTTTTTCGTAGCGGGGGAAAGTTCCTTAAACCAGGTAGCAATTCCCGCTAGTCCTTTCGCAATTGAATCAATTGCAGGTGATAATACCTCACCAAATGCAATGGCCATCCCCTCAGCAGCCGACTTCATTCTAAGCAAAGAACCCGTTAAGGTATTATCCATTATGCTGGCTGCTTTTTTAGTTGCTCCGGCAGAGTTTTGATAAGCAACGGTCAAGCTATCTAAAGATGTTTTATTATTTGCCAAGGCAATAGCTACGGGGACTGCACGGGTATCAAAATATTTCATTGCCTCGGCAGCCTGATTAGAACTTCCGGCTATCTTAGCTAATGCCTCCTCGAATGAAAACCCGTCTTTGGTAGCTTTGAGCATCATATTCCGCAACATAGTGCCGCTCGTAGATGCTTCAATCCCTACATTTGAAAGAACCGATAACATGGCCGAGGTCTGCTCCAATGAATACCCTAATGCTTTTGCCACCGGAGCCACCGGAGCCATACCTAATCGGAATCCATCTAAATCTAATGCAGCCTTGTTCAAACTTTCCGCAACTACATCAACTACCCGGCCCATCTCGGACGAATCCATGCCGAAGGCCCTCAATGTAGCCCCGGCAACTCCGGCAGAGGCAGATAAATCCTCTCCTGTCGCTAATGCCAGATCAAGAGTCGCCCCAGTGATTTTAGTAATTTCAGAGGGGACAAAACCCAGCTTTGCATACTCCAGTTGGAGTTCTGAAATTTGAGCAGCCGTATATCTTGTACTCGCACCTAAGTCAAGAGCTGACTTTTCCAGATTCTTAAACTCTATCCCGGTAGCTCCGGATATGGCTTTTACTTTCGCCATTGACTGCTCAAAGTCGGCGAAGGTTTTGACAGCAAGGAATCCTAATCCGGCAATAGGGAGAGTTAATGACCTGGTGAGATTACTCCCCACACGAGTCATTTGTTTGGAAAACTTATTCATCGACCGCTCGGCCTTCCTTAGAGAGGTGAGTAGAGGGTCAATGTTTCCCGATATTTTAACTGCCAGATTTATTGACATCTTTTTTCCTTTCGTACAGTCCTCTTATTCTTTCAAGCTCCTCTTTTGATACAGGCTCCGTGTCTTTTGTCTGGTTCTTCTCCCATTCAAATTCAATCAGGTCCCTCGGCTGTATCTGATTCTTTCCATCCGTCTGGATCGAAAATAAAACCCATGTTGACCAACGGCACCGCTCCCATTCGAGACGATCCCTCAACATCTCTCGATCGAAGTACCCTTTCATCTTGTAATGAAACTCTTTTGGAGTGAGATCCCAGAACTCGTCCGAACTCATCCCCATCGTTCCAAGCCCTATTTCCAGAAGGTACTCCCATGTTATTTCTTTGCCGCTGGTTTTTTTTTACCTTTTCCTTTTTCGACCGGGGCCTGGGACTCCCCGTAATGCTCCATCATCTCTGCTACGAGGTTAGGGTCTTCGTCCAGCCATTCCCCTACCGTGTACTCGTCGACATCGAACGGTATCCCCGCCTTTCTCGCCCCCTCATTCAGTCCGCACCATATCAGAGTAATCACGTTGGCTATCGTTAATGTATCCCCTAATTTTTGGAGGCCGCTCAGGGTTATCCCAGTTTTCCGGCCGAAGTCTGCTAATGTATTGAATCCAAATTTTAAAGGGCGATTTTCGCCTCCGATTTTTACTGTCTGCATATTATTATTTTTAACTTGGTAATAATCCTACTAATATTAATGCCCCGGTTCCAACAAAAGATGCCGAGTATGTTACGTTTGCCTGATTAGCAGAGTCTACGCTAATATTCTGAAGGTATCCCGTTCCAGAATAGTAAAAATCACCGGCGTTAGCGGTCTTAAAATTTAGCGTAACGAGAGTTTTATTCAATACCAATGCCATCAGATACCCATAGTTATAATTAATGCTGAACGTAACCAGCCCGCTTGTTTCCATCGTCCAACTCTGAAGCCCCGGAAGTACTGTTTTCCATCCAGCGGTGTCCTTGTTTGTAGTGTCCCGTAAATCCATCTGAAGAGATAATTTACAGGACTGGGAGTATGCTATTTTATGAGTCGTATCATAAATACAAAGATCCGTTCCATTGATTATTCCAGCCGTTACTGCCATGATTTCATATTTTTAATTGTTAGTTACTGTCGGCAGTGAGCCGATCTGTTAAGTGTGGGCAGCCTTTGTCAATACTCCTGTTCCAACAAACGAAGCCGAATAAGCCACACTCTCCTGATTTGCGGCATCCATGTCAACTGATTTGATATATCCTTCGCCATACCAGTATGAATCGCCAGAAGTTCCTGTCATCATTTTGAGCTGTACCTGGGTCCGATTTACTACCAGATCCATCAGTTCGTCGAACTCGTAGCCGGAGGCGTCAAACGCTACCAGCCCGTCAACCGATACCTCCCATGATCGCTTTCCTTCTGCGTTAGTCTGCCATCCGGAATCATCCTTAGTGAATGTATCACGCTCGTCGTGGTTCAATGTCAACTTGCATGACTTTGATCCTGCTACTGCTTCCCCGTCGACGTAAAGGAGGAAATTTTTACCATTAATTACTGTTGCCATCTTATTTAAGTATTAAGTGTTCGTATTGCGTATTCAGATATATTAACATATTTTTTTAGATCCTCGTCCCAATCTGTAGTCTCGGTCACATAATAGGCCGAATCAATATAAACCGTCCCGGCGGTTCCGTTGTATTGATCCATAATTATCCGTATTGCCCTTGCTTTTGTTTGTGTTATATCCCTCGTCGTGGCAAAGATAGATATCAGTACCGTTATATCGTCGGCCCAACTTCCGTCAAGTTTCACTTTGTCGGGGTCAGTACGGATAATATCATAAGTAGCATATGTCCCCGATACATTCTGAGGAGCAACTGTAGGATAGATCGATACCGTCGCGTTAATCAACGAATACAAAGCCTTCCCTATGTCCGATGCCGAAAAACTCATAATTTATTAATTCTTTGTTGTATCAACCTGCTCATATCCATTTTTATCCCTGTCGTCACTCCTGCCTTTGTGGCATCCCATGCCCTGTCGATAAATGGGTTTGCCTGCACCCCCCGGCGTGTTCCTCCAACTGGGAAGTGTTCATACCACGGGTCCCATTTCCCTTTGAACCGGGGCCTAACCCATACCGTCGGGTATTTCCCTTTACGGCTTCCGATGATCCCGATACTCGCTTTCAGGTATCCGGCGGGATGGGGATTATTGCCAGACGTTACTCCATGCTGAGATACCGGAGCAAGTTCTTTCATCTTTTTCATTACGGGCTGGGCGTGTTTCCGTAATACAGATCGAAATATCTTGTCCTGAACATCAGAAGAGAGCATATTAAATTGCTTTCTGATCTTCTCAATATCTCCCGGTCTTGCTTCAATCTGTATCATTAGTATTTTTTCTCTCCCGTTATTTCAAGTATCCTCTTCCGGTCCGGTTTCTCTATCGATACCACGTCGTAATATTCCTCATCAAAAAGTATTTCCCTCGCTTCATTGAGTCCGGTCCGGTATCGTATCGAAAACTTAACCCTCCCCGTTGCCGTTACTTTATCCCCCTCGGTCCCTTCGCTTCCCCCCAGCGGCTCCATCTTAGCCCATACGGTGTGCATTAAGGCGCGGGCCGTTACCGGCTGGCCGTAAGCATCCACGGTGCTCGTCGTTCCGTATATCTGTATTCTCCGATCAAATTTCCCAATGGTCATAACGTAAACAATCGATAAGGGTTCATTAAATATTCACTTCCTTTTGGCAATGCCGAGCTGATCCGGCCTATTACAACGTCTTCACGGTTTTCGTAAAGGTGTCCCAATATTAATAACATTGCTGCTCTCAATGGGGCCGGAACCAAGGCCGATGAAGCATAACCGGACACCCAGCGAATCTTTACATCATTCTTAAAGCCCCGTACTTGGGGCCATGTGTATCCGGAAGCGAGTAACAAGCTATTAGGCTCTTCTCCTTGATCTAAGATATAATAGGCCACGTCAAGGGTTTGCTCTGTCCCCGCGGTGTCATAATATTTTACCGATGTAATGGATATGACCGGGGTCTTTTCTAACGGATAAACAACTTCTGAAAACGAATCAACTTGCAGCTCCCACGTCTGGCTCAATAACGCCCTACGCGTATATTCTTCAACCATTTCACGGGCTGCCTTGATGAACATCGTAATCATATCATCTTCGGCCGTGTCTGTCGTTTCAATCTTTAGATGTAATTTAGCTTCGGCCAATAAAACAGGCTCCGCAATGGGGGGAGTTATTAGCTTCATTTCCTTTTCCTTTTTAACTTAACTTCTGCCTTTTCGGTTTTCTTTTTCGAGGTGGCCCGCTCAATGATTTCTACCTTAACAGGTGTCCCTTTTTCAATTACAGATGCCTCAACTTTTTCTGTATGTTTGATTGCAAAAGTTTTGATTACCGGGGCCTTAATTGGCTTTTCTGAATATACTGGAGAGGCTAATCCTTTTGCGATCCAGTAATCTGCATCTTCTTTGCTTAACGTAATCATTTCACCTTTGCGAACCTTCCCGGCCGATACTTTCGATATTACTTTTACCATCTTTTTTTAAATTAGGTGGAGTGGGGAGAGATCGAGATCCCTCCCTTTACCACGTGTATTTAATTACGATTTAGGTAGTTCCGCAAACCAGTTTTTTCATCGGGTTAGTTCCGGCATTGATCATGTGACTCGAAGCCCTTTGGAATCCTACAAATCCAACTGTGAAGTTGGCTGCGTAGAGTTCATTCAGACGAATCAACGTGAAGTCAGTTGCCATACGGATGATGAACTTCTTAAAGTCCCCAAACAGCATAATAGTTTCGCCACTTCCCAATGATGCCATTTCGTCATTGATGATATAAGGGCGGCCCTCGATAGTATCAGGCTCCCCAACTCTCATTGACGGCTGCCACAAAGGACGGGCATCGGCGGTGCCGATTTCCAGGAGCTTCAGGGCTTTCATGATAGAATCCTCAAACATGAAGGTTCCATTTTTGCGATAATCGGCATTAAGGGAATGATACAGGCCGACAATATTGTCACGTGTCGGTCCTGCGATCAATGAAACCTCTCCGCTATCCGAAGCGTTATATGTTACGCCCTCTGGCTGGCTCGACCCGGTCCCGGTAGTAAAATACTGGTTCAAAATACGGCCAATTCTTTCGGCTAAGGCTTCAGCAACGATCTGCTCGATAGGCAGTGCGGAGTCCTGGAGCAACTGATATGATACCGTTACAACCTTTGAATCGAACATATACGATTTCAGCGTTTGCGATGTAAAGGCAATAGCCTGAGCGTTGAATGTTGATGCCTCTGACAAAAGCTCTCCCTTGTTTGTGGTGTCGTTCATCATTGGCCAGGGAATATCGTTACCGGTATTGGTATTCAGGATACGGGCAAAGTTGAACATGGCGATATATGGAAGCATCGCTTTGTCGAGTTCGGCCTTGAATCCTTCCGGTACGAGAAAACCGCCCTGAGTGGTTGTCCCGACGGTTTGATCGGTACGCCTTTCAGTCAGTATTTCGAGTTCTTTGGCAGTCAGTTTCTGCTCCCCTTTCATTAGGTAGCTACGAAAAGCAAGACTTTGTGCTTCTTTCCTTTTTTCGGGATCGCTTCCGGTGGCTTTTTCAACCCCATCCATCCGTACTTCTTCCTCCTGATCCAGGATTTCCTGTTTGCGTAACATGTCCACCTCTTTCTTCAAGGCTTCCTGCTCGTCATCCAGTTGATTCCATCGGGTCATCTCCTCCGGGGTCAATCCTCTTTTTTCGTCGTCGGCCTTAGTGACGATACTTTTCATTTCACTACAAAGGCCACCACGTTTCTCCAACTTGTCTTTCAGAATTTTCATCTTAATTATGGTGTTTGGTTTATATTTGCCTCCTCACAAGGCCGTTTCAATTTCAATCAATCTCATTCTTTGCCGTATCGTTCCAAGATCATCGTCCGTATTTTCTCCTGGATCTTCATTCATTTCGTCAATTACCTGATCTGAGTGTGATTCAGCTTCCGGCTCTTTATTTTTTTCCTTATACGCATCGTATTCCGACCGTAGACATACCTCGTCGTCCGGATAAGCAGGATATACTACCGGGCTCAGGTCCCGGAGTAACATGAAGTTAGTGATTTGTCTCAGGATTGTTCCGTCTGCCTCTTCGATCCACTTCTCCCCATCGGGGGCAACCCGGAAGGCAAACGAAGTACCGTCAATATCCCCCCTTTTTACTTCTACCTGAATATCCCTCCCGGCGGTTGTGTCAGGGAGGTCAACCACATATCCTAGATTTCCACTGCCATCAACTTCCATCCGTAAGGTTCCGCTTTTGGTACGGCCAAGGATCATATTATCGTCGTGGTTTTTCAAAGCCCGTACATCATTATCCAATACGGCGTCGAAACATCCCGGCATTAACATCTCCCGGAAGCCTCCGAGATCCACGCTCCGTACATTGACCCTTACTAATCCAACTAATTGCGGTGTCTTTCCTTCCTCTGCTCTGACCTCTACCTCTGCGGCAAAAGGTCTTTTTCTTAATTCATTCATATTGCTGGTTCGTTTTGCGGTGCCTCATTCGGGTTTTTTATGTCCTCCAGTGGCATCATGTTTGCAGGGACTAATCTCTTATCTCCATCCGGTCCGATCTTATTCATATCTTCAAGTGCGAGAATGTCGTTAATAGAGTAGACCCCCATATTATTCATAATACGGAAGTATTCGGCCCGACTCTTTGCATCCCCACGGAGCAATCCACCGAGGTTACACTTAATAAACGCCTTGCCTTTTTCAGATTCCTTAAACAACTTCCGGTTCATCTCCTGCTCAAACCTGATACACCACGGAATCATTGTATATGTCACAAACTCAATGCCCTGATGTTCTATATTATTATTCGTCGAGCGTTCAAGGTCGGCGATCATATGCGGAGGCACCCGGAAAATACGGGCTATCTCGTTCACCTGAAATTTACGGGATTGAATAAACTGCGCCGAATCTGGCGGTATTGACATTTGTGCATACTTCATTCCTTCTTCAAGAATTTGTATCCCATGCCTCTCTCCTTGTCCCGTTGCTTTTTGTTTCAAGGATTCGGTCAAATGTTTATAGGCTTTGTCCGATAGCTTTCCCGGATGCTCAAATACCCCTGTCAAAGATGCACCGTTTTTAAAAAACTCCGACCCAAACCGTTGCATTGCTAATCCAAGACCGATACTATCGGCTGCAATATCCAGCGGGCTTTTGCCCAATATGCCATCAAATGACAATCCGGGGATGTGGAGCATATTCATCGACTCAATCCATCGAACCTTCTCACCCTTATTCGAAACCTTAATGCTATATTTTAACGTCCCGTTTTTATAGAGTACCGGAGTTACCAGTCCGGGGTGTATTATCTTTAGCTCCTCCGGGATCATCTTGCTCCTGATAATTTCAGCATAAGCGTTACCCCATAATGTGACGTGAGCCATCAGTGTCTCGTAAAACGTGAAGGCGGTCATCAGCTCGTTAGGCTCTGAATGAATCAGGTTATAAATTGGGTGATCAGGATTGACATATTTATTATCTCCATCGGTCCGATAGACATGCTTTGGTATCGATGCCATTGTTTCACCCAATACACGGACACATGAGAATACTGCGGAAAATTTGAGGGCGGTGTCCTGATCAACCAATTCCCCTGATAGGGATTTATTCGTTCCCCAAAGTCCTTCGGTCAACCATTTAACTAATGTACTTATTGACGACTGAGGGTAATCGCTACGCTTCTCAGTCTTATGACGGGTTACTTCTAACTCTAATCGCATCCGGATAGGATTAAAAATGTAAAATTAACCCGTAACAGGCCGATTGATATATAAAACTTTTATATTTTTTTTGATATATTTTTCTACAAAGAAGAGTTCAAATGTGGAAAAGGCACGTTTGGTATAGGCTTCCCGAGAAATTCGCAGAGTTCTTTCCACCCATCTCCTGCCTCCCAACAAACTACGAGGCAGTTTGGGAGTTTTGAACAGGTCAAGGAATGAAATTTATATATTTCCATCCAATAACTTTGTGGCATTGCCGATCCATACATCTTAATTCTTTGATGAACTATGCCAACACCCATCTTATTTTTTCCGTCCCACCTCATTACGCTATCATACCAAACAATTTTATCTTTACGGACCGTAAGAATAAATTTATCGGCTTCCCATTTTGGAATGAAATGAACATAGTCCCCGACCTCTGCATCCACTTCCAAAATTTCAAGAGCCTTCTTCAGGGTCGTGGTCCCGGTCCGGGGCAGTCCAATTCCAATAACTTTCATATTACTATATTCTTGTAAGTGTGAATAACTACCGTTTTAAACTGAAAATGTAGCGGTATCTGAATGAACGCCAGCACATGAACCCGGTCCCCTGGTTTGAAGAATTGGGCCGCCCCTCCATTTAACTTAATCTCTCCCGGCTCTCCGGGAATTACATAGGTCATTATCCGTGCCGGGATGTCTTTGCCGTGAACAAATACCTGTTCATTTTCAACAAATCCGGCCGCTTCCATTAATGCTGGATCAATAGAAATAGATCCTTCGTAGTCCTTATTTGCTTCGGTTACCGTAACCTCGTGCAATTTGCTTTTAAGTACCGTTATATACATTTTCATAAAGTGTTGCGAAGCCCCATAATTTAGCTTCATATCCATATAAATCCGTGTGAAAGTCTAAAAACTTTGGTATATATTTTTTATATTCTTTATACAACAATGATTCATAAAACCAATCCGTTATAAATCGTTTCCTTTGCCGGGATACGTTCCATGAATAGTCATGCACCCCGTATTTTATGTTTAAACAGTCTATCCCGTGGCTATCGATAAAACTTCTTACTACCTCCATCCTCACATTGTCCCGTTTTCCATCAAATGATACCTCGGGGATGTTGAATAACGATACGTTGAGATAATCGAACGAAAGGAAAGGCAAATAAACATCCTTGAATACCCTCCGGTAATACCCTTCCCATTCACCTTCGCCCGGATAGCGGTTTAAAAATAGGTTGAGGCTCTGGTTAGGCGTTCTCGCTGGGAGATATTTTGGGTTTTTTGCGGCCATAAACTTCCATAATTCGCCACCCACGCCCGTAATCGCTATCCATTCCTTTTCGTTTTTAACGATATCGCTCCAGAAATTCATCTGCTGATTGTAGTTTTGCCAGCCGTTTAGAGGTCTATCGGGCCGCCCGATGTCGTAATGGTCCTCATCTGGGCCTTCATAAACGGAATATTGCCCCCGGTCCCATCCCTGGCGTTGCATTATCTCCATAAATATAGGCCCTTCAGGCTGGTAGCATCTGAAATGCACCCGACTCATGTCATGCCCCTCGTCCCTAAGTTCCATCATAACAAGCGAAGTGATACGAGAATCGAACCCTGCGGAGTGAAACACGATGCAGTGGTCCCCCTGTATCACCTTCTGGAAGTATCTCTTTAGCGAGACCCGGATATCGATAGCAAGGTCTTTTACCGACGGGTTTTTGTATTTAGGTTGTCGGGTTAAGTGCTTTTGTCCGTCCGGAAGTATCTCCACCGGATACGGGAACCGAACCCCCCTAAACGGAGTCTTGTACCATAGCGGCTTAAAGTTCGGGTTGAAGAACCGGAGATCTATCTCCAGTAGCTTTCCCTTTACAAGCCTAATCAGGTCGTAATCATACTCGTCACCGTATCTGTATTCACCTCGTCGAAAGTGTAGATCCTTCATATTCAAAAATTACTGAGTGTATTATTTTATATCTCTAATATTTTAGGTTCAAATCCCATTGATTCCTTCCACCATTGCAGTCCTTTAGTCCCATTTTTAAATCGATGATAACCAATGTATTTGATTTTCTGTTCGTATGCTGTTAAGATAACTTCAACCAAAATATTAACCATTACAAAGTCTTTTAAATATTCCTTATGCCCGATGATCATCGATAACCACCATATTTCCCCCATCGGGGATACTACGATATAAGCAACCAATTTCCCGGCAGGAGAGAAGCATCCAAAAAACAATCCGGCGTGTTCTTCGCACTCCCATGACCCGACCCGGACAGGCTCTTTGAGATACCCGATACTCATCCCCCGGCCTTGTCGTTCTTTGGCACTGATATTGATCTCCCATATCTCAGGGATACGTTCATTTCGTTCATCCCATGACATTAACCGGGACCGGTACCCACGTTTTACGGAATTCCGCCAATCATTCCGTTTAGTTGCCTTCATGCCTTTGGTAAAATATCCCTCTGCATCCAGATATTTGGTTAAATCTATGACGGCCGAATATCCCCCCGATAACCAGTTAGCCCAAAATACTGACATCTTGCAGCCGTCAAGTTTCATATCTATACGCATATCACCCTCCAATATACCCCGCCATTGAAGTCGGACCTCTTGTAATACTCCCCCGGAGATGGATAGTTTCCTTTTAGCCACATCTCGGTACACCCGAGTATTAAGTACTTCCGGGCCATCTTTTTAAGTTGCTCGAAATGGGTTACGTGAATTAACTTATCTTGATTGCTCCACTGATCGGATAGGACGATATCGAAAGTCTCCATCGGTTTTGTCTCGAGATATTCGTAGATATCAATACACGACCATCCGTAGTCAAACCGTTGAGCGGTGGCCGCTAATTTTGCCTTGTCATTATCCATCAACAAGACGTTCCTACACCCCGCCCCGTGAATAAACTGGATGTCGTTATTCCCGTAGAAGGCTGCGGAGAACAGGCAGAGGATTGACATCTCTGGCTTGAGTAATTCGATCGGGAATCCTTTTTTCATAATTGCCACCATTGAGGATGAATTAAAATCTGATATCTACCGGGGGTTTTCTCCCATCGGTGAAGGGTCTCCAGGACGGGGAGGTTCCAAACCCGGCCCCCGTCGGAGAGGTGTCCGTTTCGCTTGTCGTGCATCGCCTCGACCTCCAGCCCGAACCGATCCATTCGAAAAGTGGGGCCGAAGTAATCCGGATATTTCTTACACGGGAATCCGAAAATATTGTAATTTGCCACCCGATACTCAACGCAACCACGCCCCCCGTGAGACGAAGTACAGCGGATAAACAGACCTATGCCCCGGAGTTCGTTAATAGGCTTTTCAATAGCATCGAATATCGGAACCCCGTTATAATAATGATCCTCTAATGCATTATTATGCCACCCAATTTCGTGGCCGTAATCGTTTTGAAGTGTCAGCATATCCCGGATAAAGTCGGGGTCTTTTGGCTTATAGTACGGCTGGGTATTTATGATAAAAATCGTAGATCGTATACCCATCTCATACTCAATCCGGGCCGCCTTCATTGTCAAGGGGAGATTCCCATCAACGTCGTGACGGAGGATTATCCCATTGCCAGGCGTGTGAAAATCGGTAATTTCGTATTGGATCGCCTCGAGTACACGGATAAAGTTCTCTTTCGTGAAGTCCATCAACGTAACAGTTTTTCAAGGATTTTCACATCTATTGACTTTGCCCGTTCAATCGAAGAAAGGAACTGGAAATGATTAATCGATACATTGCATTTTAACCCAGTGGAAAACGGCCTCCAATCGGTATGTATTATCGTTGGTCTGACTCCTATCTTCATCAGTCGGTTCATCGAAGCCGTATCCATTCCCCTATTGATATCGGAATGATACAACGGTAAACGGTATTTTTCATGCAGTAGTTTTATTGTATCAACAAGTACCATTCTTAAAACCCCAACCGGATATTTATGATTGTAAAGGTCCAGATAATAGGCCTCGTTGGTCTCGGAGTCAACGATATGACACGAGTCGATACCGATTAACTTATCCCGGTTGTCGATAAACGGCCTATATTCTTTCCATATCGAAGCATCGCAAAGGTCGTCCGATCCCATGTTCATGATGTAATCGGGTTGAAATAAATTGATAGCCGTATTTATTCCAGCGTTCAGCTTCTCGCCAAGTGGTTCGTTGCGGTATTTCGTTGCTGTGAACCCAAACGAATGAGCAATATCAACCAGTTCCTTATAATCCGAGTCCTCTTGACTAATTATACAAAGGTAATTCACCTCAACCCACCGCGGGGATTCTTTAATGAAACACTCCATCGATTTGCAGTGTCGAAGCGTTACCTCCCACCGCCGCCACCACGGACAAACGATTGTTACTTTTACTTTTTGCATTTCTTGTTATTTAGATAGTTGTACATACACCCTCGGAAGGACTCGAAGTTAGCATACTTCCGTTTGCCAAAAATAAATTTGTATTGCCGCTCAACTGCCTCATAAGAGTCCTCCTGCTTTGTATATTCACAACCAAACTCCCAAAACGCTTCCACAAATCCCTTGGTTTCAACCAGTCGGGCATATTGCGCTTCTAGTTTCTGAACGTCAACATCAGGATCAATCTCTATTTCCGGAGTAATCGGTGTGACTGGCTTTGCTTTTACGATTTTTTTAGTCGCGCCTTTTGTTTTTTTAGTTGTAGTTTTTCCTTTTTTCATACTGGTTTTTATAATGTTTTTACTCCCTGCTCATCATATACCGACGTGTCACCGTCGAACTTGGTCATATATTCACCCGTTGCCATTACCAATGCAACCATCCCATCGAC
>Ga0268280_1001379_pt1 | contig 16470 bp, 16 predicted proteins | sample saktaG_9_FD_190139 | JGI IMG/M metagenome (GOLD analysis project Ga0268280, IMG submission 190139) | Saline water microbial communities from Sakinaw Lake, British Columbia, Canada - sak_2011_5_24_40m | ecosystem: Environmental > Aquatic > Non-marine Saline and Alkaline > Saline ... | reverse complement strand
GGGAACCCAAGAGAATAGTCTACACCAGTGGTAAGCGCCGCGTATCTAGACGCGTATTTAAACGACTGGTAATTTCGGATTGGGTCGTAATGAAAGACATAATATTGCATAAATCCGTCAAGCACGACTAAAATGACAGATGAAACGGTTATCTTTACTATATTCGTAAGCTTCTCTCTTGAATCGATCGTCTCGATAACCGCAAAATAGAAGACTATATATTTTAAACACTTCGATACTAATGCTTTCAAAACCAGGGGCGTTAAGTTTCCGGCATTAAGCAATGAAATAACGTTCGCGGCAAAGAATACTAGTAATGCCCAGTTTAAAGGCGTTTTCTTTAGGGCAAGATCTCCTATTAGGATCTTCCTCCCCCCCCACGACAGGATCGTCGTAACGATAGCTATCTCTATAATTGATTTTGAAAAAGGCAGAAAAAACGCCAATATGTAAAGAGACCAAATCGACACAGAATTAAACGCCGCTATCACCTTTTGTTTATTCATTTCCATTGCGCCTCTTTAGTTTCGCGCTTCCCAGTCTCTTCGTGCCTAAAAATATTCCCAGGGAGAGCATAAAGACCATGGCAAGAACAAGCACGGCAAGTCCTACCCTCAATTCGGACATCGATACAACAAGGGCCGATAACCCCAGGGCGAACGAAATGGCGTATATAACCAGAACGGCCCTCGTCTTCTTGAACCCCAAAGAAGCGAGTATGTGAGATGAATGATCCCTGCCGCCTATAAAAACCGGCCTCTTTTCCAATAACCTCAATACGGTAACCAGCGTAGTGTCGAATATCGGATAACCGAGGATGAGTATCGGCAGCGATAAAGATAAGGTTATTTTGTCGGTCTTCCATGTGCCGAGGATCGCAAGACAGGCCAGCATAAACCCTAAAAACATGCTTCCGGAATCCCCCATGAAGATACTCGCTTTAGGAAAATTATGTTTCAGAAACCCGAAAGACGCTCCCGCCAGCGCGAAAGCGATCACGGCCGTATACGCGTCCCCGTGATATAGCGATATGAGACCAAAAAACATTGAGGCGATCCCGGCTATCCCGCTCGAGAGGCCATTCAGATTATCAAGAAGATTAAAAGCGTTGGTTATCCCGACTACCCAGAAGACCGTAAGGAACATACTGACGTAATAATCCTCGAAAGTCGTGACCCTGAAACCTGCTTTATATATAATCAGCGCGGCCAGAATCTGCCCCGATAATTTCATGCTCGGCATCATTCCCAGTTTATCGTCTATGACACCGAGAAAGAATATGATGGTCCCGCTAATAAGTAGCCCGCGTATGTAGCCGTTATTCGCATCCACGCTGTAGAGCACGGCCGCAAAAAACGCCAGATACAGGGCCAGCCCGCCCAAAAGAGGCATTGGATGAGCGTGGGACTTTCTCTGGTCGGGATGATCCAGAAGCTTTATCTTAAACGCTATCTGCCTGGCCAGCGGCGTAAAGCCGTAGGATATCAGTACCGCTATAAAAAATGCCCCGAATACATGCTGCAGCGTGAACATGCTTTACTCCTAAATTTTAAAGTGCTTTATCGTCCTCTTCAAAAGTTCGTCGAGGCTTACTTTGGGTGAAAATCTTATGCATTTCTTTATCTTGGCTATGTCGGGCCTGCGGTGGCGCATATCCTCAAAGCCTTTTTCATACGCCTTTTCATAAGGCACGAGTTCTATCTTTGATTTTGAGGCTGTGATTTTTTTTATTCTGCGCGCCAGATCTATTATCGAAATGCTTTCCGGATTTCCGATATTAAATACTTCCCCTACCGCGGACGGCTCTGCGGCTAGCGCTATAATGGCTTTAACGGCATCTTCGACATATAAAAAACACCTGGTCTGCTTACCGTCCCCGTATACAGTCATCGGCTTATTCTGCAAAGCCTGCTTGATAAGGCGGGGTATTACCATGCCGTACCTGCCGGTCTGCCGCGGGCCGCACGTATTGAAGAACCGGACTATAACGATCGGTAATTTCTTCTCGCGCCAGTAGGCCAGAGACAGAAACTCGTCCAGCGCCTTTGCGCAGGAGTAGCTCCAGCGCGATATGGTGGTGGGCCCCAGAACCCTGTCGTCATTCTCACTGAAGGTGCTTTTTCCCGGCCTGTTCTTGCCGTATATCTCGGAGGTGGAGGCCAAAATGACCTTCTTCTGCCCGAGAGAATTTGCCAGCTCGAGGACTATTTCGGTCCCTTTAACGTTTGTCATCATGGAATCGAGGGGGTTATCTATGATATACTTTACGCCGACCGCGGCCGCCAGATGAAAGACCATATCCACCTTACCAATAAGCTCCTTCATCACTTTAACATTTCGTATATCATCGGTCACGAAATGAAACAACCTGTTGCCTTCCAGGTGTCTTATATTATCCCGGCTCCCCGTAGAGAGATTGTCTATAGCGAAGACCTCCCACTTTTTCTTAAGCAGCGCTTCCGAGAGATGCGACCCTATAAAACCGGCCCCGCCCGTAACTAGAACTTTCATATCTTTCCTTTCTTTCGCATTAATAACTCTTCGTAAAGGGTCTCATGCTCGTTTATGAGACGCTCTTTGGAGTACATTTTTATGACGCGCTCTTTACCCGAAACGGCCAGCGAACGCCTCCTATCCGGGCTTAGAGCCAACTCAAAAAGCGCCGCGCCCATAGCTTCGGAGGCGCCCTTATCGATCAGGATCCCCCCGACGCCGATAGCGTCCCTTACGCCGCCGACGTCGGTGGCAACAACGGGCACCGATGAGGCTAGCGCCTCTATCAGAGAAACAGGAGTCCCCTCATTATCGGAAGAAAGGACCGCGATATCAATATCCGCGTAAAAGGACGGCATGTCTTTCATCCAACCGGTCATTAAAAAATACTTTTCCAATCCTCTGTCCGAAATACGCCGCCTTATGTCCTCTTTCAATTCTCCATCGCCGACCAGAACGAACTTGATCTTTTCACGGAGAGAAGGCGCGGCACTCTTTATAACGCTCTCCGCAGCGTCGACGAACATCTTATGGTTCTTGATAGCGGTGAAGCGCCCCACCATGCCTATCAATATATCCCCGCCGTTAATGCCATGCGATCTCCTGAACTCGCCTTTTTTGGAGGAGCACGATAAAAACGGTTCAAGGTCGAACCCTAATCTTATCATCCTGCATTTCTCTTTCGGAGCTATCTTGTAGATCTCGGATATCTCCCTCTTTTGCTCCTCGCTTATCACAACTATCGCATCGGTGTAACGCGCCAACGCCCTCTCGAGCGCAATGAAGAAAGAGCTGACGAACCTTCCGAAATACCCCGAAAATATATTCCCGTGGAAAGTATGCACCCGTACAGGAACGCCGGATAATATCGCGGCCAGACGGCCTATCATACCCGCCTTCGCGGTATGGGTATGCACTACCTGCGGACGGTATCTTTTAATTATTCCCAGCACCTTGAATAGCGCCGTAATATCATCGACCGGAGATATTTCTCTCGTAAGCTGCCGGACATATACCGGACGCACGCCATACCCTTCCGCAAGATACCCCATATCCCCTTCGACCTTGGATATGGCGCCGCTGACTAAAATCGAGCCGTACCCCCTCTTTTCAAACTCTCCCGTGAGAAGCACCGCGTGTATGGCAGGGCCTCCTATATTAAGCCTGGTTATTATCCTTAGTATTTTTACCTTATCCATAATGGCCCGGCTCGCGTCCCTGCGAAAGTTACTCGACAACCCCGATACAAAAAATAGAAGGGCAGAGTGATTTCCTGAGAGGCTGTGGAAGCTTATTTATAAGGATACTGAAGAACATCAGTACGTCCGCCAGCCATTTACTCTTTACCCAGTCACCCGGATCGTTTACAGTTTCGCCATCGGAACATACGATCCTAAGACCGGCAGCTTTCATCTCCCCCTCCAGCTCCTTCAAATCATACCTGTGATACGCCGGTATAGTATCTTTTAAAGCCGCCAGATACAAAAAATTATACATAGGGTTCTTATTGTTAACGACCCTTACGGAGACAAGGCCTCCGATATTAGTCATATCTGCCATCCTTCTTATAACCGCCACCCTTTCGTCATGACCGGTCCAGTGCTCCAAAACACCCTCATTGAATGTGACGTCAAATTGCCGCCCTTCCGTATTTACGCTTTCCAGGTCGCCCTTCATGAAGCTCACACTCATTTTCCCAAAATGCTTTTCCGCGATATCTTTCAGGCATTTTGCCCCTCTCAGGCTATTTTCGGAGCAGTCCAAGAGCGTGACCTCCTTGCCCACGGAGGCTATGGCTATACCGAACCTGCCAAGGCCGCATCCGGCTTCCAGATATCGCCTCCTGACGCCATATTTAAGAAGGTTCGAGACCCATCGCGAGGACAATATCCTCCTAAAAAAAAGCAGCTTATCGTCCTTCGGGAAATAGGCTTCCTCTTTTTCCAGCAGATTCTCCCATAATTCCGAAACTTGCCCCTGGCTCATATCGTATTTTTCCAAATGCGCAAATATCCGTATATCCTGACCATCCCCAAAGCCGTAAGGACAAAAGTACCGGCTCGATACCCCACCTGTGCCTGCCTTCAACATAAAACAAACTTTGGAATATCGATATCGACACGAGAAAAATTATCAAAACGTTTAAGCTCGCACCGTCCACCCGCACTTTTTTCCGCAGCCCAGCGAAAACGCCCAATGACGCGAGCGCGAGAACCACGCCATAGACGTATTTATAGATCTTCGCGTAAAACGATGGGTAGAGAATGCCGGCAGACGGCGAAAACCACCAAAAGTAATACAGCTTCTTCGCAAAGAGCATCGCAAATCCTTTGGGATCTTTCTTTATGAAATCCATAGCCTCATCCCTGAATAGGCGCCGTTGTTCGTTTTCGGTAAGCGTATTGACTTTTTTATACAGGTCTTTATCGAGCATAAGCACCACCTCTCCCGAACTCGTGTAGGAAGAACCGGTGGCGTTGGCGTTATTGCCCCGCCAGAATACTTCCGCGTCCGCCGAAGTGATGAATACTATATCCTTCATTACGAGATAATTTCGCGCGACCCAAGGAGAGACTACTACGGCAAAGCCGATAACGATAAAACATGCCAAAACAAAAAAACGTTTTATATTTTTACGAAAACATAGCATAAGCCATAGAAAGGAAAACGGCAAAAACGATATGATAGTAGAGCGTGTCAGAGCGGCCATTCCTGCCGTAACCCCTGTCAATACGCTCTGTTTTACGGTCCCTGATGAGCGCAGCCTCATAAACATCAGGAGGGTAAGAGTGAATAATAAAGAATCCAATACCAGCGAATGCAACTTGGTCGTAGTATAGAGTATAAAACCGGGGTGAACCGCATACAGCAATGCCGATATCAGGCCGACCGCTTCACCGGCAACACTTCGGCCCACCAGATATATCGCGAAACACGCAAAGATCGAGATGGCTATCTGCATACACACTATCATTACCGGGTTTATACCTAATATTTTATAGAATAGCGCGCACAGGAACGGATACAACGGAGGTGTGCACGCAAAATAAGTGGCGCTTAAATGCTGCATGCGGAAACCTTGCCCGCCAACCAGGTTTTTCGCAATATCGTCATACTCATATAATTCGATGCTGTGCCCTGGGAGATAGCATATTGAAAAAATTACTCTGATGACAAGGGCGAGCAGCATGACCGCCAGTATCTTTTTACTTACCTGGCCTTTGAGCATTATGAGCCGTCTCCCTTCTTAGTGGCGTTGAAATAGACGAACGAAAGTCCTCGCAGGCTCAATTTCAGCTGCGCAAGCGATCGCTGTCTTTTTAGATGGTCCCATATTTTTTTCGGACGGAAATAAAATTCCCTGAAAGCTTTTTTCTGCCAGGAGACCAGATCTGACTTCGACAGGGACGGAAGGTTATGCACGGGCGGAGTGTAAACTCCGTAGTGATCGTAATCTTTATCATCTATAAGTCCGGCTCCGTTTATCTCATCGAATATGTCGCTGCCGGGAAAAGGTTTGAATATAAGGAATTTGGCGAAATCCGGATCGACGTCTTTCGCGAATTCGATCGTCCTCTTTATAGTCTCTTCGGTCTCGCCGGGCAACCCTATCATGAAGAAAAGCCATGTTTTAAAGCCTTTCTTTTTTGAGATTCGCATGGCTCTCTCGACGTCTTCCGGCATAATGCTCTTCTTTACATGTTTAAGGATGTCCCTGTCCGCGCTCTCTACGCCGAACCCCACGTTCTTTACGCCGATAGATCTGAAGGCGTCAAGCATGTCCTCGTCGAGAGTATCTGCTCTTAGGCCATTCAGAAACTCAAAATTAACCGGATAACGCTTCTTCGCTATGGCCTCGCATAACGACAGCGTCCTGCGCTTATTGGAATTGAACGCGTCATCCGCTATATGTATTTCCTTTACCTTAAAGCGCGAGATCAAAAGCTCTATCTCTTCAAGGACATTATCTATGCCTCGCATACGATATCTGTCTTTGAATATGTTTTTAGTGCAGCAGTAAGTGCATCTTCCGGGGCAACCCCTTGTCGTCATGATCGACGCAACAGGCAGCCTCTCCGCATCCGGCGGTTTGTAGCACGAAATATTACGCAGGAGATGGCGCGCCGGGAACGGGATCGTGTCAAGGTCGACGATAAGCTCTCGCTCTCCGGTAAAATGAGCGGATCCGTTTTTTCTATAATAGATCCCTTTGACGGTCTCAAAAGCGCCGGTCCCCGCTTTTAAAACATCGGCCAATTCTCCTATTGTCGTCTCACCCTCGCCTTTTATCACAAAATCGAAGCACGGCCAGGCGATACACTCCTCGGGATTAAGCGTCGGATGTATGCCGCCCAGGATGATCGGTATATTCCGATGCCGCTTGATCGCCTCCGCTATGCCTTTAGCCTCATTCATGGTCGGGGTGGTGGCAGTTATGCCTACGATGGCCGGATCGAAACGCCCTATCTCGGACAATATATCGTCTGTGCTCATTTTATCGGCGTCGGCATCCAGGATGCTAACTTCAACGCCGCGACCTATCAGCACCGAAGCTATGTAAAGAACTCCGAGCGGCGGGTACGCCGGGGCCATTTTCATACCGTAGACTTTTTCATGCGAAGGTATGACGAGCAGCGCTTTAAGAGCCATTTCGCGCCTTCCTGAGCTCTTTTCTGAAATTAACCAGGTTCACAAGATAGTCCACAGTGTCTTTCGCTATATGCACCGTGGTCGAGAAACCGTTCCTTATGAAAACGGAGGGTATCTCCCGTATGCTATATCCGGCTATGGACGAGCGGACCATCACTTCTGTATCCCAGAACCAATGGTTGCTCTTTATCTGGTCGAGTATGGGCGTTATCCTGGCGCGGTTGAATACTTTATACCCGGTCTCCGTATCCTCAAGGCTGCAGCCGAGAAAAAGACGCATTATGATATTGTACCCTTTACTTAGCACCCAGCGAAACAGGGTCTGCGGCTTCAGTTTATAGACACGCATAGCCGTCGCGATATCGGCGCCGGCGCGCACCTCTTCGATAAGGCGAAGCAGGTACCAGGGCGAAGTCGAAAGATCTATATCTATAAATCCGACTATCGGAGCGTGCGATGCGCGTATCCCGTCCGTAACGGCTACGCATCTTCCCATATTCTCTACATGGGCGATAAATCTGTATTGCGGATGCTTTTGCATTATCTTTTTTATTATATCGACCGTATTATCGGTGCTTTTATCATCGACAAATATAACTTCGTAGGTAAGATTTGAGCGGCTGAAAACGTTCTGGATCGCATCGATACTGCCGTTCAGCACATTCTCTTCGTTATAACACGGAACTATCAGGCTGAAATCATATCTATCCATGGCGGATCCTCTTTATGGTCCTGCCTGCGGCATTGACTATGTGCTCAAGATCGCGGATCTTAAGCTGGGGGTAAACAGGCAGACGCACGAGCGCGTCACATACCTTTTCCGTGACCGGAAAATCCCCGGCCTTACATCCGAGATTTTTAACGGCGAATGAAGATAGATGAAGCGGAACGAAATGCGTCAGGCACTCAACCCCTTCTTTTCGCATGCCTTTTATGAAAGCATCCCGCTCTTTCTTTCCGGGCAGCATTATCGCGTAGATATGCCAATTAGGCGAAGCGCCTTCCGCCAGCTTCTGGGTCTTTATAAAAGGGCAGAATCCGGCCAGCCGATCGCTGAGATAACGCGCATTCGCGCTCCTTCGAGCGGTGATCGCATCCACTTTTTTAAGCTGCTCTATGGCTATAGCGGCCAGAATATCGGATTGAACATAGCTTGACCCCAGAGAGACCCAATGATATTTATCGACCTTGCCTTTTAAAAAATCTGACCTATTGGTTCCTTTTTCTCGTATTATATCGGCCGTTTTCGCTATGACGGTATCATTGGTTAAAAATACGCCGCCTTCGCCGCAAGATATGTTCTTGGTGCCGTGCAGGCTTAAACATCCTATATCTCCAATCGTTCCGAGATGCCTGCCATTGTAAAAGCTGCCGATCGCCTGAGCCGCATCTTCTATGATGCGAATGTCTTTTTTCTTCGATATTGAAACTATCTCATCCATCTCGCAGCTCGAACCCGCGTAATGGACCGCTATCACAGCCTTTGTCTTGCCGGTTATAGCGTCTCTCATACACGCGGGATCCATATTCAAAGTTTCGCCATCTATATCAACGAATACCAGCCTGGCCCCGGTCTTGACGACCGCGTTCGCTACGGAGACGAATGAAAAAGACGGGCATATCACTTCATCTCCTTTTTTTATATCGAGCGCCATTAGGGCCATCTCTATCGCCGATGTGCAGGATGTGGTGAAGAAGGCGTGCCTCGAACCCGTATATCGCTTCACGGCAGACTCAAATTTTCTGCCTATATCCCCGTTGCCGCTAAGCGATCCGCGCAGAACCGCGGCGGAGGCCGCGGCGGCCTCTTCCTTATCAACGAAAGATTTGTGAAAAGATATCATACTAGATATAGCCTTTTATCTTGTAGTAGAGGATGCCCAGATATTCGTGAAGCAAAGCCTCTATCTGGCTGAGCTTAATCGGCACGCCGCGCGAATAAAACTCCGGAGAATCCACGGGCACATAATAGACCTTTATATCTTTTGCCATATGTCTGAAGAGAAAATATGAACGCAGCATGTTGTAAGGAGAGCTTACTAATATCACGCTTGAAAATCCGTTCCTCTTAAGTATAGATACGGCGAATTTAACGTTCTCATAGTTCGATCCGCTATTGCTCTCGAGAATAATCCCGCTATCGGGAACCCCTGTAGCCATAGCAATAAGTTTCATATTATCAGCGTCGTTATATTTCGCGGTATAACCGGAAGAAAGTATGACATATTTGGCGTAGCCGGCCAGATAGAGGTTACTCGCGAAACGAGCCCTTTCGATAGTACTCTTACCCGGGGAACCGCTCTCCCCCACGCCTCCGCCGAATACCACTATCGCATCGCATGGCCGTGGGTTGTCCGTTATCTTAAGAGGTTCCGCCAGGATCCAGACAAGCGGAGAATAAAATATCAGAAAATACGATACCAGCGCCGCCCCGAGGACGAACGCTATCCTATTCCTCGACGCATGATAAAAATCCCTGAAATTTCCCAGCCATTCTTTACCGGTGCGGCTCTTATTAATATCGGCGGTTTTCTGGATAAGGGAGCACATCGACTCTATCCTGCCTGACCATGAGTTGGCGTTGGCTATGTCCACTCTCTTTTTTCGCATCTCCTCGCGCTCCACTAGCTGCCCGTCGGCCAATATTGGATCTATATCGGAAGCTTTCTCTATGAATAGAACCAGGCCGCCGCCGTTCTCGCGATCGAACTCCACCACTTCAGGTATCTTAGTGGATATGACTGGCTTGCCCATCGCCAAATATTCATTTATCTTTGTAGGATACACATTTTCAGTGTAAGGCGTCCTCCGGTAAGGTATTATGCCATAGTCGAACAGTTTGACATACCGCGGAAGCTCGTCCCTCTTCTTGGATCCCAGCAGAAATATATTATCGACACCTTTTAACGTTTCGAGGTTTGTCTGCTCGGGTCCGATCAGTACAAAAGAGACGTCTTTGCGGCTGAGTGCCATAGATTTTATGAGATCTATATCCATCCATTTATGGAGTCCTCCCACATAACCTATGATAGGCCCTTTTATGCCGCGCATATCATCCGGAATATCCGTCCCCTCCAGCCTTGCCCTGTTATACCCATCGACGCTAACCCCAAAAGGAAAAAGATGCGTATTGGCTTTTATCGCCGCGCATTTCTGGTAGAGTTTACGAGAAGTGGTGAATACCAAGTCGGCACGCTTGACAGTCCTATCTTCCGAAGATTTTATTCTTTTAGCTCCGTTTGAACTTGAAACAAAATCATCGATGCAATAATATATAAAAACCTCGGGATTCAGCTCCCCTACCATCTCCAGAGCTATATCGGTCGGTAGAAAACTCCATACGATGGATGTCTTGAATTCCATCGACCTGATCCATCTCTTCATTACGGACAACATAAGCGCCTTATTGACCATAAGGGCAAAGCGCGAATACGGGAAAGGCAGCACCAAAGGCGAATAGACGAAAAGGTTCTCCGATATCTTCCTTATGCCTTTATAACCGGACTTCCAATTGACGAATCTCTTCCAGAGGCGGGGGGCGTCACGCATGTTGGGGGCGCGCACACCGGTATTTTCGACAAAAAGGACCCTGTTTCCGTTTGCGGCAAACACGGACATGATCTCCTGATGCCCTTGCCAGATGAAGTCCCAGTCAATGGACGATATGCAGACTATGTCACTTCGATATAACATATGCACCCTATTATAGTTAGAGTATCGAAATAGAAAGATTATTTTACCACAGGAGATACTAAATAACAACTATTTGGAGGACGAAATAATGGGCTGTTTCCTTACGCGCTGAATCCTGTCTATAAGCAAGACTTTGGAATTAAATTCCCTCTGCTCGTCGCGAAACTCGTTTATATCTATGTATATGTCTTCGTTGGACTTACGCCACTTATATTTCAGAAAATCGGTCTCTTTTTTCAGTCTGTTGGAGCAAAAGAAGTAACCGCTATCTTTAACAACTCTGTGTATAAGGTCGAAATATCTATCCACCTCTTCATAAGACATCTCCCCAAAAGAGGCTATATTGATCGCCGCATCCATTAAATCCGTTCCTATCATACTGATTTGATCCGGTAAATAATATACGAAGTCGTAGTTACCGGGATCTGCCCCTTCCGTAATCTCATTAGGAAATAATATACTCGCCTCCGGAAGCGTATCATGTATGCAGCGGGATGAAAACGTGATCATCTCAGGCAGGTCAACAATAAAATACTTTGCCTTTAACTCATAATGGCACAGCATAGCGAATATCCCGGAGCCGGCCCCGATCTCCAGCAAAGAGGGTCTCTCGAGTTCTTTCACATAATTATAAAATAAAACATAGCTATGCCACTGATTATACAGCGATGTATTATGCTTGCACTTATCCCGTCCAAACAGAGGGTGGTCTTCAAGGTTATAGCCGGTTCTGCGTCCGGAATATCGCTTATACACTATAGCCGATCTCAGATCGTCCGATATTAATATGGATTTCAGTTTCGAGATCATCTTTTCGAGCAGCGAAATAAACATATATTTAGAATTACCCGCGGCACTTATCGGCTTGGTAACGCCGGGATACGCAAAATACCCTCTGGGGTTCTTTGACTCATCCGCGCTAAAACGCAGATCGGTCATAAAAACCGGGCGCACCTCTTCCCAAAGATTCCCGCATTGGATCTTCGATGTCTTTACAAAATCGCAGAACTCCCGGTGCTTCTTTTTAAATATCTCGTCGGTCATAAATCTTCCTCCCTGCTGCCCGATAGGTCAAGGTCGGAGTCGGCGTAAGTGATAAACCAGTTACTATCGTCGGACAATAATGAAGAAATACTTTCATCGCTACTTAAATACATCAGCCTCGAACTGGATGGCACGCGAAAGAATCCGAGTCTTGTAAGGGCCGATACAAATATGCGACCCATAATATCGCATCTTACCATATCAATATCTCTCATGCTTCTAAAATATCCGACCGCATGCTCTACCAGAGCTTCAATAGTCTCTCTGTCGTCTCGTCTGGCGAATATATCGGTTATGACGCCAGTATGTATCCCCCGGGCAAGCCCCCTTCTCAGGGCGATATACCCCCTAAGTTTACCGGAGGCGGAGTCGCGGGCCGAAAATACGGAATACCCGCCGGCAGGACATTTCGTGAACCGCCAGTCAAGAAAAGCGCGGTCTCTTCTTACTGAAACATTAAACCCGTGGGAACTATCCGCCCACATCCCGTCGAACTCGTTATCAAAAGACGAAACCGGCGATATAGAAACGCCGCCCGCCGACGCTTTTTTCCTAAGCGGCCCGCGAATGCTGAGCGGACAAATTTTAACCCTCCTGCCAGTATATTTGAAGCGATAACATTCCCGGCAAGGCATGAGGCGACCTTATCAGCATCAAATATCAATACATGAGCCGGTATTCTTCCCGTCTCTCTAAAACCGATCTTTCTAAAAATCCCATATGACCTATTTCCGACGCCCGCGAGTAATATCGCTTCATATTTGTCCTTAGCGTAGGCGATAGCCTTATTCAAAAGAAATGTCCCCGCTCCCGTACCGCGCAGTTCCGGACTGACTACAAAATCCCTTCCCCAGGCCGCCCGTATATAAGAGCCGCCGGCCTTAAGAGCTACCGGCATGACCGCAAAATGTCCCGCTATACGACCGCTATTCATGGATCTGCATATCCATTCGGTCCGGCCGCCGGGCACCATGCTGGGATTTGTATCGTTTTGCCATTTTATCCTTTCAAAAATAGCCCGGTCCGACCTGTAATCGTAACTGTTATATTCGCCGGCATACGCTCTCTTAAAGAAACCAACCAGCTCCTGATCGCTATCTCTGGTCCTCGACTCAACCGTATACTTTTCTCCGGCAATAGCCATCACGCCCTCCGCTTCCGCAAAAGTAAGATCATACGGACCTGCCTGCGATCGATGATAACCCCTGATATGCCGAATACCAGTCGTATCCCCCGGTCAAATGCTTTTTAATTTCCGTGCCGGTGTCGAGCCATGAAACCCTGTTTCTCTTCAAGGTAAAGGGATCACCACCGCGTCTGTTAATACCGAATATGGAGGTAAATGCGCCCTTAAATCCGGCGAGCCTCACGGTATCAATGATATTTTTATCATAGCTGCCGGCGTGGCCGAAGGGGTAGGCAAACAGATCTACGCCCGTGTTGGTAATCTCCGATAGACGGTGCCTGGCGGATGAAATTTCTTCATTAAGCGCCTTCGGATCCAAACCTTTCAGCGAAATATGGGTGGAGCCGTGACATCCCGCCCTTACGAGGCCGGACCGGACCATCTCGCCAAGCTCAGAGGAACTTAAGAACTCGCCGCTGCCGGATATGTCTCGAAGCTTGCCGACAGTAATAAAGATCGTTGCGACAAAACCATACTTCTTAAGTATCGGGAAAGCATTGCGGTAATTATCCGCGTATCCGTCGTCAAAAGTTATAGCTACCGCCCGGTCAGGCAAGGCAGCCCCCGACCTCACATGCTCCGCGACTTCATCGACTGAAACTACGGCATATCCTTGCTCCGAAAGGAACTTTAGATGTATATCGAAAAGCTCTTTCGGGACCGTATTCTCGCCCCACTCACTATCGGCCGGAGAGTCCGTTATTGAGTGGTACAACAAGACACGAGCGCCATGCGGAGAGCTGATACCGGCAAGCTTCCTTGCGCCCAAATAAATATCGCCGCATCTTATTCTAAGCAGCTTATTTAATGGTAATCTTTTGTTCATATCTTCATGCCTTTTATTTCGGCAAATGAAAAGAACGCCTCCAGATGCTTGTCTAGCGAATTCTCCCCGGCCAGGCGTTTTGCGGCATATTCATAATTGCCGGATCCGGTCAGTATATCGTCGAGATGTCCGAGAAACTCTTTCCTGTCACGCGCTATTCTTAAAACCTCCGGGTCCCCTCTTAGATCGGGAAGCGGCGTGGATACGACCGGTTTTCCGCACGCCAGATACTCGTAATATTTGGTCGGAGAGACCTCATTCATATAATTGTTGACCTTGTACGGGATTATGCACACGTCCATCTTCCTTATTAAACCCGGCATTTCGCGCGGCGGCCTATTTCCGATAAAATGGGCGTTGGGTAAGGTTAAAAGCCGCTTAAAGCCCCTAGCCCTACCTGTCAACGGGCCTATAAATATAAACGACCAGTCTCTTCTGGCCTCCAGAAGAAAAACCAGGAGATCCGTATCGTAAAAGTTATCGTCGAAATACCCCACTACCCCTATTCTGGGTATGGGCGATGCGTCGATGCGGCCTTCCGTTTCCGGCGATGATTCGACGGCCAGGCCGAATAACTCCATATCCACCGCAGACGGCATATAGTACGCCGCCTTACCGAGGGCCTCGAAACGTTTTTTCAAGGACTCCGTCTGGGCTATTACAAGGCTCGAACGTTTTAATATATCCATCTCCATGCGAACGACTGTATTTTTTCTCCTCGGCGTAGTTACCGGCGCAATGGTATATGGTGTAATAATTGTCCAAAGCGTTAATAAGATCAATGGCGTACGGAACGAATGCCCATATAACCACCTCTCGCGGCGGAATGCCTTTTAACTCCCCCCTCACGGCACTTATGGCATCGAGTTGGTTGAGCATATTTATAAGCCTTATATAATTATTGAACGGCAGGCCGGGCCTTGGCTTGTATGTCCGTATATTCTTATCTATATCCTCCATCTTCCCCCTGCCGGAAATCATATACTTGATATAGGACATCCCGCCAAACAAGCAATGAACAAAGGACGGCTGATATTCTACATATATGATCTTGTTGCTGCGCGACAGCCTCGTCATTATCTTCTGCGGCATGCCCCACGGCATCTCCCAGTTCGTACCGGAAAAACATATTATGGTCTTACCCTTGATCATGGCCGCTTTCCGGAGTCGTTTTGAACCGACTCGACATGTTATAGCCGGCCTCTTTTATTGCGGTCGGGAGAAAAAGTTGAAGATTGAGAAAATATCCGCATGAACATCCGTCGCACTCCTTGTAGAACATCCTCTTTTTTGCCGCGCGATATTTATGGTCTTCGAGAAGCGTGGCGAGAGGCGTCTGCGCGATATTTCCGAAGGTTCCCATCGATAGACATCCGCTCATGAGCTCCCCGCCCGGACCAGCATATATTCTGGTCTGCGAACTTATACATGGCACCCGGCGCTGAACCGGATCAGCGAAATATCTCTCTATATAGTCCAGGCCGGAATGGCTTGTCACCAGAGACTTTTCGTCAGACACCTTCTCTTTCTTTAGGAAATCCACCATGCCCTTCAATCTGCATAGCTCGTCACCACCCCGTATCCATAAATCATTTCTGGTCTTTTCTATATCGAATATACTGGAACTCTTGTCCAGAAGGCAGATAGCCATCGGGATATGCATAGAATCCGCAAAACGCTTTACCTCTCCGACATGGCCTAAACTGTCCTTCATAACGGTAAAATTGATATATGCGTCAATTTTGCCGGACATTTTCATTGCGGATAAGGACTCGGCCGCCGCCTTCACTTTCTCGAACGATCTATCCACTCCGCGGATATCCGAATACGCATCGCCGATAGCATCTATGGAAAGGGCCACGGACCTTAATCCGGCCGCCACAAGACGACTGAGCCGTTCGGGGGTCAATAAAATACCATTCGTCGTAATGCCGGTGGCCATGGCTTTCCCGCAAGCGTACCGTATGATTTCCTCAATATCTTCGCGTAGAAGCGGCTCCCCGCCGGTAAAATGAATATTCTTAATACCTACGGCCGCCATATCGTCGATGGCCTTGAACCATTGTCGGGCGCTCAACTCTTCCACCGCGGGGGTGCGCCACTGCTTACACATTATACAGCGCAGGTTACACCTGTTCGTTATCATCACAGAGCAGGAATCCGGCCTGATCTCGAGCGCTCCGTATAAGACCGGCACCATGTACGCTATCCACGCCTTGATCATCGCCGGCGCGTAGTACAATATTATTTTCTTGACGCGGCGTATGGTCGCGCCCTCGCGGTATTTCATAAAAATTTCCTAAGTGCTGCTTCATCTACAGCCGAACAATACTTCTCCTGATATATTCTCGCTTTTTCCTGATCTGACCGGAACGCCCCTTCGTTCATGGCGTCTATCTCCCTTAATATGCCAGGCAATTCTCCTGCTCGAGAGCATCTCCATTTCAGAGCCGTAAGATCGAATAGCGGATCGTACTCCAGAGGAGACCCGAGATCGAGATATATAACCGGAACCCCCGCGCGAATAGCGTAAAAGGGAACGCTAGATGCCGTATACAGCACCGCATCGGCGACCATT
>Ga0268280_1001378_pt1 | contig 16483 bp, 8 predicted proteins | sample saktaG_9_FD_190139 | JGI IMG/M metagenome (GOLD analysis project Ga0268280, IMG submission 190139) | Saline water microbial communities from Sakinaw Lake, British Columbia, Canada - sak_2011_5_24_40m | ecosystem: Environmental > Aquatic > Non-marine Saline and Alkaline > Saline ... | reverse complement strand
AAAAACGCTGTGTTCATTGGGGTCGGACCACGGCAGAGCACTGCCATGAAAATGCCTGCCTGAGCTGCACCGACGACAGTCCGGGTCGTTTGAGCGCGTGCGCCGATGCAGCCAAGCCCATCGCCGCGCAAATTGTCTCTCACAAAGGCACAAAGACACAAAGGGCAGCATCTGAACTCAAGTTCTTTCTTTGTGTTCTATTGTGATCTTTCGCGGTTATTGCTTTTGCGCTTGAACATCGGCGCCATCTGCGGACAATATCTGCTGTAGCCTGCCGGCAGAATGCAACAAGGAGTAAAGGAGTCAAGGAGTTGGCTCAATCAACATTTTATGTCGTTTGAGGGAGGAAATTCTTTCGCAACGAAACAATTTATGGTGCGGCAGCGCAGCCCATCAAAAAACTGTGCTCCTCTTCTTTGTGGCTTCGTGGCTTTGTGAGAGATTCTCTGCAAGGTGTTTTACGTTTCCGCAGGTTTGCGTTTACTTGTGTCTCTTCGTGGCACAAACGCTGCGGTTGCGCAGCAGGCAACAAAATCCCCCAACCCTCCCGCCACACGGCGGGACGGCGCAAACGCCGCCAGCGGGACACATGCGCAGCGCCAGGCCACCTAGGCGGCGGGTTGCACGGTCGTCGTGGCCGACGACCCTCCCGCAGAAACACAACCGGGGCGCGCCGAGTGTGAAATCCGTGCTACACGTGGCTATCTGCATCAATCGGCATTGCATTTTGCAACTTCTGCAGCACGGTCAGCGACAATCTGCGTCAATCAGTGGCCAAGATAAAATATTGGTTGCTTCCTTCGCGCTCTTCGTGACCTTCGTGGTGAAATCAGCGCAGGGTCAGGCCACGCGGCAGACGGCATCGCAGGCGGTCAGCACGACCCAGGCGGTCACTTTATCTTCCGACAGATTGTACCCGCGCGCCAGGGCTGTGCGATAGGCCTGCAACTGCTCGGCATAGCGTAGCGCGTGTTCGTCGGGCGACTCGCCGGCGGGCACGCGGCCGGTCTTGAAATCATACACTTCAATCCGCTGTGGCGCGGCCGCCGATGGATACAACACGACGCGATCCATGGCGCCGCGCAGCAGTGCGTCATGGCGCAGGTGGTCATCAGCCGCGGCGGGCAACAAGGCGGCAAATGCAAGTTCAGTGCAGACTTCGCAGGCTTCGGCGGGGCGCGTGAGCAGCGCGCTGATGTTCGGCGTAGCCAGAATCCGCAACAGCTCACGCTCGATCATTGCGCAGTCATCGGCGGACATGCCCGGATCCGTGCGGCGCACCAATGCGCGCACGGCGGCGTCCGTCAGCGCGGCATCGCGCCATAAAACGTGTTGCAGCAAGTTGTGCAATAGCGTGCCGTGCTGGGCGGGTTGCAGCCAGTCGCGCGTGAACCATTGCGCGCGTTGGGTGGTGCTGCTCAGCGCCAGTTTTGACGGTCGCACGGCGGGGCGGTGGCGGGTGGGCAGGCCACGCAAGGTGATGCGCGGCACGGGCGCGACCCCGGCCTCCGCCGGCGCCGCAACCGGTGCATAACTTTCAAACCACTTTGGGTCACCGTGCTGAAAGACAATATTGGCGGGCATATTCGCCGGCGTGGGCGTGGCATGCTCCGCGAGCATCGCCAGCAGATATGCGGCGAAATCCTGTTCTTTGTGCTTGGCGCAGATGACATAGAGCGCTTTCGATGCGCGCGTCAAGGCGACATACATCATATTGCAGAAACTCATGGTCTCATCGCGCATGACCGCGTCGTACAGCGGCTTTAGCTGTGTGCCGCCGCGGCAGACGTCGAGCGGTGGCCGCGCCAGCACGCAGGTCGTGCGCGGCTCTTCGAGCGCGCCCGGCACGTCTTCTTTGCGCGTGAATAGCCGGTGCTGCCCGCCATTGGGGCGGGCCAGATTCATCTCCGGCAGAATAACGACATCGAAATTCAAGCCCTTGGCGGTGTGAATCGTCGAGCAAATCACACCTTCGCTGGCCTGCGGCTCGCGCGGTGCCACCGCCTCGACATGTGCCACAAAATCGCGCGGGTCAGCGGTCGCCTGCGCTTGATACTGTTCGGCCACGCCAAACAACTGGATCAATCGCGCACGGTCGGCGGTGTCCAGCGTGTCCAGCGCGTCCGCGCACAACCATTGCAGCGTCTCGGCGTACGAAGTGTAGACCAGCCGCGCGCGCACGGCCGCCAGCCATTCCGCGGCATCACGCGCCGGCACGCGCGCCGCCAGAAATGACGTGCGCAGTTGCCGTTCGGCCAAGCTGTCTTCCGGTGCGGACGCCCAGCGCAATGCGGCCAGGACGGCCTGCACGGCGGCATTTTCAAACAAACGGCTCTTGCCTTGGGTGAAGGCCGGAATGCCGGCCTGGCGCAAGCGCAGCAGATACTCGTTGACGCCATCATTCGTGCGGAACAGCAAAGCCGTGCGCAGATTGCGCCGCCAGGGCTGGAGCGCCTGCAGCAGCGTGACGGTTTCGTCGCCATCCGCCTGCGCATCGTTCTCTTGCACGCGCACCTCGGCATAGCCGGGGAACGTCACGGTGGCGGCCGGCAGATGCGGCGCGAATTTTGTGTCGCGGCGCCAGCGGCGGAAATCGTCCGCAAACTCAAGGTCGTTGCGCGGCTCGTCAAAGACTTGATTGACCAAGGCCAAAATATTCGCGCCCGAACGATAACTGACATTGCGCGGCTGCTCGAGGATGCGCGGCCCCGCGTGATTGTACCAGGCCAGTACTTCGGCAAACAGGCGCGCGTCGCCGCCGCGAAAACCGTAGATCGCCTGCTTGACATCGCCGACCATGAAAAACGTGCGGCGTTCGCTCGGGTCGCACAAAATCTCGTCGGCCAGCGGCGCCAGCACGCGCCATTGCGTCCAACTCGTGTCCTGAAATTCATCCAGCAAGAGATGATCAATGCGGCTGTCAAGCCGCTCGTACATGATGGCCTGCTGTGCATGCACGCGCTGCAGCACGCGGGCGACATCGTCAAACGATAACAAGGCGCGCGCCGTTTTCAAGGCCTGATAGTGCTCGTTGAACAGTTCAAGAAAGGCGCGCATGTTTTCCGTGCGCCGCTGGCAGGCGCCGATGACGCAGGCTTCGGCATGGGCAAGGATGGCACGCAGGACATCCGCCAGTTCGCCGGTCAGGGGCGTCTTGTAGTAAAGGTTGCTGCCACCAAGCAGTTTGGCGGTCGGCCCGTTTTTGAACACATACGCCCAGTCGGCGCGGTGAAGATTCTCGAAAAAGCTCGCGGCGCGTTTGTCCGGCAGGAGTTCACGGCAGCGCTCTTGCAGCGCCTGCCATTGTCCGGCATCGAGTGGCTGTGCCGCCGTGCGGCCCCAGCGCCATGCGGCCGCGTCGCTGCTAAGAAACGCGCCATAGATGGTCTCAATGACATCGGCCAGCGTTGCACTGATTTTGCGGCGATCTTTGTCTTCAGTGAGCCCGTCATATATTTCCTGGACGCGGGCCAGGCAGACTGGTTGCCGCGCGGCCTGGAAGATCTGGCGCAAGGCATCCAGATAGAGCGTCTCGAGGACGGCATCGTCCAGCAAGGTATAGTCCAGATCCAGCCCCAGTTCGAGCGCGAAGCAGCGTGCGACCTCGCTAAAGAAACTGTCAATCGTGCCGAGATGCAAGCGATGCAGGTTGTCGACAATCAAGCGCAAGACCTGTTCGAGCTGGCGGCGCGTGGGAGCCGGCGTGCAGGCGAGATTCGCACACAGGCGCTGATGGGCCGCGTCATCGAGCACGGCCTGCGCCAGCAGACGGACAATGCGCTCGAGCATTTCGCGCGCGGCCAGGCGCGTGAAGGTGATCGCCAGAATGCTCTCCGGGCGCGGGTCGCGCAGCAGGATGCGAATGAAGCGCAAGGCCAGCTCTTCAGTCTTGCCGCTGCCGGCCGAGGCCAGAATGGCCTCGCGCGGGTGGAAGGTGGACGGGGTGGGGGACACGTTCTTAGGATTCGGGGTTCAGGGCTGCTTGGAGTCCCGCCAACGGCGGGATTTAGGGTTCAGGTTGCAGAGAAAAATGGTTTTGTTGCAAAACCATTTTGTGCAAAATGCATTGCGGCAATTCATTGTTATAGCACCCGTTGGCAGAGATAGCGATAATCGCAGATGCGGCAGGGCGTTTCGTCGGCGGTGCGGGCAAAGGCCTCGTCGTCATTGCGCTGGATGCAAGTCACAATCTCGATCGCGCAGGCGTGCGCGTCGGTAAAATCCTGGTCAGTCAGCTCTTGGAGCTTGATTGCGTCGCGTTCGAACAAGCGCCAGTACGCGCAGGAAATGTCAATGCTGGCGGGTTCTTCATGCCGGAGCCAGAAGGCATACAAGGGCAACTGCAAATCACGCCAACTGCCATCTGGCGCGCGCGGCTGCTCGGTTTTTCCGGATTTGTAGTCAATGATGCAGCGCTGGCTGCCCTGGTGATCAATCCGATCAATCGTGCCGGTGATGACGACCGGCGCGGGCGTCTCGTCTAGGGTGAACGATATTCTGCGTTCGAGTGGGCCCGCGATGCGCCAGCCGTCGGCGTGGCGGGCGCAGTGCTGCGCGGCGAAGGCACGCAGGACATCCCGACAGGCCGCTGCTTGCAGAGCGATTGCCGGATGCAATGCGGGCCCGAAGCGCGCGCGCAAGATCTGCTCCAACGCGGCGCACAAGCGCGCCGTCAGCGCGTCTTGGTCGAGCGGCGCGGTGGGCATGTGCGCCAGCACCTCATGCAGAACGGTGCCCAAAGTCCTCGGATCGAGTTCGCACGAAACATCGTGCACGGGCGCGACCCCGGTGTGCTGCAAATACCATTGGTAGGGGCAGGTCAGATAAGTGCTGAATCTGGTCACGGACAGTTTCGTCAGTGGCTGGGGCAGGACGAGCCCGTGATCCGGCGGCGGGCCGAGCGTGATAGGGGCGCGCGCAGTCAATGGCGGCGGCGGCGCGGTGGCGTTGCTCTGCGCCGGCTCTTTGCCATAGAAGCGCAAGAGGAGCTGCGCGAGGCAGGGCGCCGAGCATTCACACAACACGCGACTGAGTTTCAAGGGATCGGCATTGTCGGCAAAACGGCCGGCGAGCATATACACCTGCCGGGCGCCGGCCAGCAGCGTACGCAACAAATAGCGGTCGCGATTGAGGCGGCGTTCGTTGTGCGCCAGGCCGAGCGCGGCGCGCAGCCCATCCGGCAGAAAAGGATCGCTGGTGATGACCTGCGGAACCATGCCGTCATTCATGCCGGTCAAAATCACCACCGGCGCATCATCGCACGCAACGTCAAGCCAGCCGACCAGATCGAGCGCGACCCCCGACGCATCCGGCGCCAGCGGCGTGTGCTCGAGCCATTGCAGGCAGCGGCGCAGCGCCAGTGGCGCGCCAAGCAGTGCGGCGTGCGTCACCGCGCTGCCCGCGATCGCGCGCATCAATTCACACCATGCTTGGATCGCGTCGCTGTGGGGTCCTGGATCGGCCCAGGCCGGCACGTCGTCCGTGGCGGCGTACAAGGCATGCAAGACGGCATTGAATTGTTCCGCCCAATCGTGCAACCGGCGTGGTTCATGCAACGGCGCCAGCAGTTCCTGCACCAGCGCGACACACTGCGCCACGTCGGCGGGTGTCTCCGCGCGCGGTTCGTCAACAAGGTCAAGGGCGTGTGCGATGGCAAAGTCGCGCACGGCAGCCAGGCGCTCATCCAGCGCGGCTTGCGTGGCGCATGCGAGGCGCGCGGCAAGCCAGCGCGTGACGACCGGATGCGCGACCACCCGAAAGAAATTCACGATCGAAAAATCTTCGAGACAGTTCGCCACGGTATTGAGCAGCAGCCCGAGTTCAGTCTCATGAAAGGCGCGGCCGACCGCGTCGTGGGTCGGCACACCGGCAGCCGCCAGCATGTCGCGCAACGGCCGCGCCACGGCGCTGTCCGGCACGCCGATGACGATATCGGTCAGGGCCAGGGCCTGATCCTGCCGGGCCAGCAGATCGGCCACGGTGCGCGCTTGCTCCGCAGGCGTGTCGCCGATGAAAATCTGCTCGAGGCGGCGGTCCAGACTGGTGTCGCGCGGCGGCATGCCCGGCCGCAGCACGCCGCAGGTGTCGAGCCAGTCAGCCCCGGCCGGCTGATGAGTGACAATCGTGACCGGGATGGTGACGGCCGCGAGCATGTCCGTAAACTGCCGAAAACAGTCCACAACGCCGGCAACATACATATGTATGCATCCGGCCAACACTTGGCTTGCGTCTGCAGTTGTCTGCGCCAGCAGAGCCAGGGCCTGCTCGCGCGCGGCGTAGCGGTCGTGCAGGCCGTGTGCGGCCAAGGTGTGCTGATAAGCCCGGGCGACCGCGTCGAGGGCTTGCCAGCGCGCGTGCTCGCGCTCATCCGCGCGGCGCTGGGCGGCCACCGCGGCAAAGCTGACGCGCTCGCCGGCCAGTTCATGATGCATGCGCTGCAGCCGGCACGCAAAGGCAAAGGGATCGCGCAGCACGGTTGCCGCGCCATCCGCATCGCCAAACAAGGGCGCCAATTCATCCGCGGTATCCTGCAGCGCGCGCATCCACGCGATGCATTCCTCGACCGCGGTTGCGCAGCGCGCGGTCACGCAGGCTGCGGCAATCCGGTCACACAAGTCGCCGGGTGTCAACAGCAGTGGCGGTGTGAGGAAACGTTTGTCGGCGGCGGCACGTTCGGCCAATACTTCGGTCAAGCGCCGGCCGGCGCGGCGGGTGGGCAGCACGACGGCGCAGTGCGCCAGGTTACACGGGCCGGTGGGCGGCGCGGCAGCATACATCTGCCGCGCCAGTTCGGGGAGCAAGGGTTGGTCAATCGGGATGGCCAGCGCAGTGCGTTGGCTGCGGCGATCCTGTGCAGGTGCGCGTGAACTGCCCGCTGAAATCCCGGCGGCATGCATGGCTGGTCGGCGACGGTCAACGCAAGATCGTGCGCGCCATCAGCCCAAAATTCGAAAAGACAAAATTATGTACTTGCTGGCTGTTGAACATATAGCGTCGTTCGACCCGCGCGGAAATCGAGGTGAAGACTTCATACGGGATCGTCTCCATTTGGCGCGCCAGCTCGAAGATCGTGATCTCATCATCGAGTTGCCGGCCGAGCATGACCACTTCATCGCCAACCATGACTTCGTTGACCAAGCCGATGTCAACCGTCGCCTGATCCATGCTGATGCGGCCGACCACGGGATAGCGCATGCCGCGGATCAGCACCTGCGCGCGGTCCGAGAGGATGCGCCGAAAGCCGTCGCCATAGCCGACTTCAATCGTGGCGATCTTGGTGTGACGCGTCACTTTGTGGGTCGCACCGTAGCCGATGCATTGGCCCGGAAATACTTCCTTAATAAAGGTCACATTGGTCTTCCAGGCCAGCAATGGCTGCGTGCGAATGCCTTTGCGGACGATGCCGTTCACGGCCGGATAGCCGCCGAAAATCAGGATGCCCGGGCGGACCATGTCGTAGTCAGCATGCGCGACATTGAGAAAGCCGCCGCTGTTGGAAATGTGCTTGAGCGGAATCTCAATGCCGCGCTCGCGCAGCAGCTTGAGAATCGTCTTGAAACGATCGTGCTGGCCGATCGCATAATGAATGTCATCCTCATCGGCGGTGGCAAAATGGCTGAGGATACCCTCGACCTCGAGGTTGCCAAGCCGCGCGGCGGCGAGGATATCGTCGTGATGGTGAACCGCGTCGAAACCGATCCGGCCCATGCCCGTGTCAATCTTGAGATGGACCGGCAGGCGCGCATGCATGCGGCGCGCAGCCTCGTTCATCTGCAGGGCGTTGTCGAGGTCAACAATGATCGGGCGAATGCCATGGACGTACAGTGCTTTGACATCATCGGCTTCGCACGGGCCCAGCACCAGTATGCCCGCTTCCGGCACATAGGCTTTGATTTCGAGCGCCTCGCGCAGCGTGGCCAGGCCGAGCCACTCGACGCCGAACTCGACCGCCGCTTTGGCGATCGCTTCAAGGCCGTGGCCGTACGCATTGGCTTTCAGCGGCAGCAGTAATTTGCAGTGCGGCGGCAAGGTCTCACGCACTCGCGCCAGATTGGTGCGCAGTGCATTCAGATCAATTTCGGCCCAGGAGTTGTACATAACAAGAGGTTACAAGTTTAAGGGTTCAGGGTTCAGGGTTCAGGGTTCAGGGTCAAACAAATGTATTTACCACGAAGGCACGAAGACACGAAGAAGCAGCAGCAACAGCAATGACAGTGTTGGTTGTCAAAGCGCAGCGGCTGCGGCTGCACAATAAGCCATAGTCTGGTTCTGCGATTTCTTCGTGTCTTCGTGTCTTCGTGGCCATAGTATCTGAGGTGCATCAGGGTTCAGGTTACAAGCATCCAGTATCAGACTATATTGTAACGTTATTGCGCGGCGTTTGCCACTGCGCTGCGAATGGATGCGGGGCGCGACACGTGCGGATTGCCGGGCACAAAGAAGCGCGCCTGCAATGCCGTGCCGACCCGGATGCCAATCCGCGCACTGGTGGCTGGCGCGGCCACGCGCACGCCGTCATCAGCGATACACAGCGGGCCGGCATCCAGCGGCGCATTGTTGAACCGGCCGGTGATGCCGAGCGCGGCGCACAGTTTGCCCGGGCCGTTGGTCAAGTCGAGATCGCGCGCGCCGCCGCGGCGCCGGCGCATGGCGGCGAGGCCGGCGAGCGGTTCAAGTGCGCGGATCAGAACGGCCGAGCCGTGGCCTTCGGCCTCGGTGACGACATTCATCATCCAATGATTACCATAACAAAAATAGACATACGCATGGCCGGGCGGACCAAACATGGTGCGGGTGCGGGCGGTGACGCCGCGCGCGGCATGGCACGCCGGATCATCCTTGGCGAAATAGGCCTCGGTCTCGACAATCCGGCCGGCGCCGCGCACGCCGCGCATGGTGCAGATGAGGATTTTGCCCAACAGCGCGCGCGCCACCTGGTCCGGTGGCCGCGCATAAAATGTCTGCGGCAATGTCGTCATCAGTAATAAATTATAGCGAGGCCCGCCGGCGCGGTCAACCACAATCGACATTTTTTGTCGTTTGTGCGGCCCGCCCTGCATCTGCGGGAGGGTCGCCGGCCTCGGCGACCGAAAGCAGGCGGACGCGAAGGCCCGCGTCCCTCCCGGAAAACGCGTCTGCGGGAGGGTCGCCGGCCCCGGCAATTGAAAGTAGACGAACGCGGAGGCCCGCGTCCCTCCCGGAAAACGCATCTGCGGGAGGGTCGCCGGCCCCGGCGACTGAAAGCAGACGGACGCGGAGGCCCGCGTCCCTCCCGGAAAACGCGTCTGCAGGAGGGTCGTCGGCCCCGGCGACTGAAAGCAGACGGACGCGGAGGCCCGCGTCCCTCCTGGGAAACGCATCTGCGGGAGGGTCGCCGGCCCCGGCGACTGAAAGCAGACGGACGCGGAGGCCCGCGTCCCTCCCGGGAAAACGCATCCGCGGGAGGGTCGCCGGCCCCGGCGACTGAAAGCAGACGAACGCGGAGGCCCGCGTCCCTCCCGGAAAACGCGTCTGCGGGAGGGTCGCCGGCCCCGGCGATTGAAAGCAGACGGACGCGGAGGCCCGCGTCCCTCCCGGGAAAACGCATCCGCGGGAGGGTCGCCGGCCCCGGCGATTGAAAGCAGACGGACGCGGAGGCCCGCGTCCCTCCCGGGAAAACGCATCCGCGGGAGGGTCGCCGGCCCCGGCGATTGAAAGCAGACGAACGCGGAGGCCCGCGTCCTTCCCGGAAAACGCGTCTGCGGGAGGGTCGCCGGCCCCGGCGACCGAAAGCAGACGAACGCGGAGGCCCGCGTCCTTCCCGGAAAACGCGTCCGCGGGAGGGTCGCCGGCCCCGGCGACCGAAAACAGACGGACGCGGAGGCCCGCGTCCTTCCCGGAAAACGCGTCCGCGGGAGGGTCGCCGGCCCCGGCGATTGAAAGCAGACGGACGCGGAGGCCCACGTCCCTCCCGGGAAAACGCATCTGCGGGAGGGTCGCCGGCCCCGGCGATTGAAAGCAGACGAACGCGGAGGCCCGCGTCCCTCCCGGGAAAACGCATCTGCGGAAGGGTCGCCGGCCCCGGCGACCGAAAACAGACGGACGCAGAGGCCCGCGTCCCTCCCGGAAAACGCATCTGTGGAAGGGTCGCCGGCCCCGGCGACTGATCTGCGCGGCAGAACTGTTATAATATCCTGTATGAAAAGCATGTTCTTTTCCATCCGCTTCGTGCGCAGGCTGTTTGGGTATCAGTCCAAGCAGAATCCCAAACCCGGCGGTGCATGCCGAGAGCAGCGCTGCGTTGGCAGCGCGCTTGCCGCTGGCGCGCCAACGGCGCGGAGCATACCAGCCCAGGGCATCGCCCTGGGAAATGAACGGCATGATCAGCGCGCCCTGTAGGGGCGCGGGTATGATGTGTGTTTGGACGACGCACCACGTTGATTGCCCCGCCCCTTCAGGGCGGGAATGCGCGGTGTGCGCCGATACCCAGGGCGTTGCCTTGGGCTAGTATACCGTGCCCCGTTGGGGCACCGAGGCGCCCCGCACTCACCAAAATGCCATCCACTATCAGACAGCCCCGCCGTTGCATTCCTGCGGGGCATTATCTATACTAGTCTAATGAAGACGCATCTGCTCTTGCTGGGGATCATGTTGCTGGCGCTGGCCGCGCCGCTGGCCGCACAAGATTGGATCTGGCTTGAAGCGGAGCAACCGACCAGTTCCAATTTTGTCTGGCAGGTGGAGCGCAATCCGCTGGCGTCCGCGGGTGCGCGCCTGCAGTTCATGGCGCCGGCCGAGGCGGCGCGCGGCGCGCCGCGGGCGTGCGAGCTCGGCTACGCTTTTGACGCGCCGAGCGGGGGCGAACATGCCCTGTGGCTGCGTCTCGCGTTCGAGCACAGCCGCGCCCCGCTTGAATGGCGGGTGGACACCGGCACATGGCACATGTTGCGCGCGGACGTACCGAGCACCAGCCTGATGGAGTTGTGTGCCGGAGATCAACTGGGCTGGGCGCTGGGTGGCACGGTGAGCGTGGCGCGCGGCACGCACATATTGGCGTTGCGGTTCGACGCGCCGGGCGCGGACGGGCGCGTGCTGGTCGGCTTGGATTGCCTGGCACTGCTGCCGCTCGCCCTGCCGTTTGTGCCGGAAGGCTATCTGCAGCCCGGCCAGACATACAATCAGCCGATGGATCAGGCCGCGGCCGCACTGGTGTTCAGTATGCCCGCCGGCAACGATCTGCTCGGGCAACTGGCCCTGACCGGCTTGTGGCAAGCCGCGCGCTGGGATGATCCTGCCATGGATGCCGCGCCGTATGCGCCGATCACGAATCTACCGCAGACTGCCGAGTATCCCTTGCGCTGGCTGGGCGTGCCGGTGCCGGGCAATGCGTTTCAGTTGCGACCCGAGCTGTCGTTGGGCCAGCGCTTTTTCTATCGCACCAAAGTGTATCTGCCACCGCAGGGCGTGCCGCGGGCATATCGCGTGCATTCGGACGGCAGCACGTGGATCGCCAGTGTCTTTGTCAATGGCATTTTCGTCGGCGACCATACCAGCATGCTCGTTCCCTGGGACATGGACATAACATCCGCGCTGACGCCCGGCGCGACTAATGAATTGATCATTGGCATCAAATCACCGTGGTATGCCATGCAGCCTTCAACGACGGGTGAGGGCGACAGCTTACAGGTTGGCTTGGTCAATCCGGTCGCGTTGGTTGCGACCGGGCCGGTGTATGTCGACGATGTGTTTGTCCGCACGCATGTGGCCGCCGGTGAAATCATTGCCGACGTGACGGTGTGCAACACGCTGCCGGAGCCAACGCGTGCGACGGTGCAGGGCGAGGCGGTGTACGAGCGCAGCGGCGGCGTCGAGCAGTTGCTCGGCCCGGCCTCCGTGCTGGTACCGGCCGCGGGCATGGCGCAAGTCAGCATTACCACGGCGTGGACCAACGCCAAGCTGTGGTGGCCGGAGCGCAATCCGCACGTCTATGTCCTGCGCACGCTGGTGCGCGCCAATAATGCGGTCAGCGATGTGCAGCGCACGACCTTCGGCTTTCGCGAGATTATGCTGAAAGGCCGGCATTTCCTGCTGAATGGCATTCCGTGGCATTTCTGGAATTGGGTGGATGACGCGCCACGCGTCGCGAACGAAGCCGAGTGGCTGGCGCGTTACGAAGCCCAATGCGACCGCTTCCAGCGCATCAATGACGCGCATGCGCGCATCTTTGGCGACCGCGCCGTCGCGCTCGAAAAGCTCGACCGGCTCGGTATTCCCGGCCAGTTCTCAACCTGTGTCGCCGGCATGCTCAGCACCAACAATGTGGATAATCCGTTGACCTGGTCGAATCTCGAACGGCACATCCGGCAAGTCGTCACCGCCTATCGCAATCATCCCAGCATTATGATGTGGCGTGTCGGTAACGAGCTGATGCGGATGACGGCGCGCCAACATTCCGCCCAAGAATATCGGCGCTGGGAGGAAGCCACGGCGCGCTTGTGCGCCCTTGCCAATGAACTCGACCCAACCCGCCCGAGTTTCGAGGAGGGCGCCGGCGACCTCGGCGGTTTGGCGCAAATGAATTGCAGCCATGATGGCTGGCAGACCGGTGCGACCTTCCCGCGCTGCGCCTATGAATATGCCATCGGCCCGGCCGTTGAGCCGCGGCCGGTGCTCAACAGTGCCGCGCTCTATCGCTGGAGTGGCGCGAATCCCTATCTGCTTGGCGAAGTGTTCCGTTATACTGCCACGTCAGACATGAGTTGGTTCGGTGGCCCGCGTACCTATCGCGGCGTGGCCGAGCGTGACTGTGCCGCCGCCCGCTACTTCCGTATTGCCATGGAAGGCGCGCGCTGGCAAGATGTCACCGCGGTCTGCCCCGGAACGCCGGCACTGGCCGCCGCGCTCAAATCATGCATGCCGGTCGCGGCTTTTATTCGCGAACAAAATTCACTGTTCTATGCCGGCACCGGCGGCGTCAAGCGTACGATCGGCATCTTCAACGACACGCGTGTCCCGCGCACGTTTTCGCTGGAGTGGGAACTGCTTATTGACGATAAATCCGATTTTGGCGGCAGCGAAGGCGGCATTGTGGTGCAACCGGGCGCCCACTATGACGCCGACATCGGCCTTGCCTTTCCGCGCCTGACGCGGCGCGCGCCGGAAACACTCTCGATTGGCCTGCGCGAGGGCACCAATCTGGTCTTCGAAGACACGCGCCAGCTCGCGGTCATTCCGCTGCCGGCCGCCCTCACGCCACCAACAAACGCGCTGTGTGTCATTGCGCCCACGCCGGCGCTGCGGCAATGGCTCGCTCGGTATGCCAGTGTCTACAAGACGTTAAGCACGGCTGACGACATTCCTGCGCCGGCACGCGTCGTGCTGGTCGCCCCGGATGTGCTGACGAAGAAAACCACGCGCGTGCTGGCACCGCGCCTGGCGGCTGCGGCCACGCGTGGCGCGACCATTATTGTCCTTGAACAAGACGCGCCGCTGCAAGGCGCCGACCTGCCGGCGCCCGGCATCGCCGTGGCCACGCCGGGCAACGCGTCCTCGCGCGACATGTCCGCGTTTGCCGGCGCGCATGGTTACAGCGGCGCGATTGCCCATCCAACCACGCTCAGCCATCCTGTCTTTGCAAATTTAGCTGAAGATGATTTTTTTGTGTGGGGCAGCGAAACGCTCTTCAAGAATAGTTATCTGACGCCTGCCTTGGGCGCCCTGCCGCTGCTGCAGGCCGGGCCGGCGCTGGCGCTCGCGCCGCTCATCGAAGTGCCGGCCGGTGCGGGCGTGTATCTCTTGTCGCAAGTGTTGATTGGCGGGCATCTGGGCGTGGAACCCGCGGCGGATTACTTGCTGGCCAACGCGCTGCGCTGGGCGCTGGCGCGCGGCGTGCGACCGGAACTGCCGGTTGCGCTGGTTGCCGGTGCGGACGCGGTATTGCCGGCCTGGCTCGACCGTCTCGGCGTGCGCTACAGTCCGGTGACCGAGCTGCGCGACGCATTGCAGCCACGGCAGGGGATTGCGATCGTGCGCGCCACGCCGGCGGCGCTGGCTGAGCTGGCGCAGCAGCCCGCGCTCGTCCAGCAATTCTGCACGAATGGCGGCTGGCTGATGCTGGTCGGCCTCGACACGAATGGCTTGGCGGCCTTCAATACATTGGTCGGACGCGCGCATCGCCTGCGCCGCTTCGGCGTTGAGCGCGTCCGACTCGATGAGCTCGCGACGCCGCTGGCAGTTGGCTTGACTGACCAAAATGTGGCGCAGTACAGTGATGAGATGCTTGCCTTGGAATTACATCGCCGTTCCGACCGCGTCTTTTCGCATGTGGTGGACAGCGCCGAATTGGCCGCCTTCGCCGCGCACGCCGATCCGCGCTTGACCGATGGCCTGGATAATCGCGAGTTCTGGCAGTATGTCGTGTATTTCACGCTCGACCCGGACAGTACCGACAGCAACCCGCGCATGAATGGCCGGCCGATCCGGATTGACTTCGCGTTCGCGCAGCCCGCGACCTTCACCAATATTGTCCTGACGATCAATGACACCTACCATCTGGTCAAGGATGTCAAAGTGCTGTTTGATGACAACGAAGACACCGGCATCATCGTGACATGTGCGCCGCACGGCGAGCGGCAGAATTTTGTGTTTGCGCCACGTGACGCGCACAAGGTCAGCGTGAAAGTGCTCTCGCATTATGCGGGTACCGCCGCCAAAGAAATAATCGGGTTCGATGAAATCGAACTGCCGTGCGTCCTACCGCCGACGCCCCACGCTGAAGCAATCTTCATCACGCAACCCGCCGGTCTGGTGGTCTATCCACGCGGCGCGGGCGGCATCGTGCTGAACAATCTCGAGTACACCGAGGCAGCGCCGGCGGGCGCCACGCAAGCGGCACTGAACATGGCCAAGAAACGCGCGATCATGGCGAATCTGTTACGCAACATGGGCGCGGCCTTTGGCGCGCCGCCACACAAGTAACAAGGGCTTTCGTCTTGCGCTACAACCGCGATATTTGTATACTATAAGCATGACCAAATCAAGGGAATATCCATGCAAGCTCTGAAACAAATAACGCGCGTGCTTGACAATCACACCATCAATATTGCGCTACCTGAAAACATTCCACCCAATACGCTGGCAGAAGTGTCAATTGTGTTCACGCGCGAATCCGCGCAACGTCCGGATCAACTGGCTGCGTTGCGGCGTGCCATGACAGACCATGTGTTCTTGGGTGATTTGGCCGAAATGACGCGCGATTTTGCGGCGGTGGACAACACTGACTGGGAATAAGATGCAGTATCGGTGGCGGATTTTTCTTGCGACACTGGATCCGATACGCGGCTCGGAACAGGGGAAAACGCGGCCGGTGTTGGTCATCAGTGATGAGGATATCAACCAAATCATGCCGGTCGTCACAACGCTGCCGCTTACCTCATTGAAACCGGGACGAACAATTTACCTGAATGAAACACTCTTGCCTGCACCGCAGACGGGATTGGACAGAGATTCGCTCGTGCTGTGTCATCAAGTGCGCACATTGGATAAGAGCCGTCTGATCAAGCAAATTGGTGCAGTCGAGCACACCGGCATACGATCCGCGATTCTTCAAGCGCTTTGTCTCCAACTCGCAATCTACTCGACAGACGTGTAGCTCTGCCGCGCCATGCCTGAACTGCCGGAAGTACAAACCGTGGTCAACGACCTGCGCCGCTTGGGCGCGTTGGGCGCGTGCATTACGCGCGTACGAGTCTTCAATCCGCGCACCATCGCCACGCCGGCGCCGCGCGTGTTCTGCCAACGCGTGCGCGGCGCGCGCATTACCGACATCACGCGCCGCGCCAAGTTCATCGTGCTGCAGCTCGACAATCAACACTATTTGCTGATTCATCTGCGCATGTCCGGCCATCTGCATTTTGTGGCACCCGACCAGCCGCGCGCAAAGCATGAACATGTCATTTTCTCGCTGGATGACGGGCGTGACCTGCGCTTTCACGACACGCGCAAATTCGGGCGCATGTTCTTGACACCGCGCATCGAAGATATCACCGGCGCGCTGGGCGTCGAACCGCTCGCGGCCGCCTTCACGCCGGCCGTGTTGTTTGATATGCTACACCAGCGCGCGCGCATGCTCAAGCCGCTGTTGCTCGATCAAACGCTGATCGCCGGCCTCGGCAACATTTACACGGATGAAGCGCTTTGGCTCGCCAAACTGCATCCATGCCGGCGCGGAGGCACGTTGACACGCAGTAACGTCGCCGCCCTCCATGCGGCGATCCAACAAGTCTTGCGCAAAGGCATTCGCAATCTCGGCACGAATCTCGGTGATGGTCTGAATCACTTTCACTTGTTGAGCGACGAGCGCGCGCGCAATCAGGAAGAATTGATGGTGTATCAGCGAACCGGTGCGCCGTGCGCGCGTTGCGGCACACTAATCCAACGGTTGCTGGTCGGCCAGCGCGGCACGCACGTCTGCCCGCGCTGCCAGCCCGCCGGCGCGGCCTGCCGG
>Ga0268280_1001377_pt1 | contig 16513 bp, 13 predicted proteins | sample saktaG_9_FD_190139 | JGI IMG/M metagenome (GOLD analysis project Ga0268280, IMG submission 190139) | Saline water microbial communities from Sakinaw Lake, British Columbia, Canada - sak_2011_5_24_40m | ecosystem: Environmental > Aquatic > Non-marine Saline and Alkaline > Saline ... | reverse complement strand
CCTGAAATTTACCAGCATCGTAACTTTATGAATATTCTTAAGCGACATGGTATAAATGAAGTTATGAGTCCCAGTTGTGGTCCAATTTGCTTTAATGATTTGAAAGACGGAGGGAGTGCGTTCAAAAAGTTTCCTGAAATAAATTTTGTGATTCCTAAATCAAGCCTTCCAAATGCTCAAGGATTTTTATGTGATATTGTTGAGAAAGGAACAGACGAAGTCAATCATGCTCAGGGAGTTAGGGAATCTGAGCGTGTCAATAGGGGTGAATTGATAAGATCTTTGAGGGTGGAATGTTTTAGTCTGAACTCATTATATGCCTACTGCCCATTATATCTTCATCCTATGAAAGATCTTTCTTCCAGTACAGGACATGTTAAGATAGGAAAATATCCGTGCGCAGACTCAACAAAGTTAAGACCAGAACATAGGGAGCAGGCAATACTATACGAATTGCCTAAACATTAGTCTCTTTTAACAGAAAAATCTGCTAATCCAAGTAAGTCTCTATATGCTACAAACTTTACATCTTTTATTTTAAACTTTTTTTTCAATGAGTTTATTTTAGGGCTAATAAATCTAAAAACAGTTCCACTAAAAATTGCATAGTCTACTATAAGCACTTTTTTATTCTCAAAATCTCTTTTATTAAATTTGAGAATTCCATCTTTAATAAGCGAAGTTTTATCTAGCTCTAAAAATGCAACTTTTTTCCCTTCTTTCAAGAGATATTTCCAAAGGGACATCGCATGCGATAACCCTGTTCCCCCCACTCCTAAAATACATGTTTCATCATCTCCGATATATTCTTTTATTTTAGGACCAATCTTAGAAACAAAAGAGTTTACAGACTCATTAAAATCCCTACCCTCATTTATCTGCAGGTTTGATTCTCCCATATAATTCTTCTTTATCACATTAAGTTCATTTTCCAAATCTTTTATCCAGAGCATATTCAATTTATACTCTTTGTCTGTTTTCTCTAGAACATTGTCCTCAAGCAATTCATTAATTATTTTAAAAACTGCCTGATAAGTAACATCCAAGTTATGCTCTTTTTTCACTTTATTAAAAATCTTTTTTATGCTTAATGGAAATTCAGCACTTAGAACAGAAAGAATAGTTTCTCGAACATTTCGCTTTTTTGTCTTTCCCATTTCAAGTAAACTAATCTTTGTCATGTAAAAAGCATGCAGTTTTAAATTTTAAACCTTTTGGTTGCTTTTTTATCCCATAAAGTATATTATGCTTTTTTGAGTAATGTATTTATAACTTATGGGTTTAGAAGTTATAGGAACAATTGAAGAAACATGAAAAAACAAATTTTATTTTTGATTGTGGGAGTAATGTTAATATTAAGTGCTGTTAATCTTGTTTCTGCTGTCAGCCTTAACAATGGCGATGTTGTGGAAGTTATTAATGATGGCGGAATAGGAATTGTTGTTCGTGGTCCTAATGCTTGTGATAATCAAATTGGAACAAAAAAAGTTTATAATGGAGACAGGGGTGTAGTTCTAGATGGACCTGTAACCTGCAATGGTTATACTCGTTGGAAAGTGCGTTGGACTGATGGGATTGATGGTTGGGTTGCTCAAGGTGATGTTATAGATGATTACCTTAAAAAAGTGACTATAGCTTCTTCCACAAAATTTAGTGTTGGGAATAGCGTTACAGTTTCATGGACCGAGCTTGCGTATAGGAGTGAGAAACCGGATCTTGCTTATTTAGGAAGTGTTTATTCAGGTGCTCAAGGAACTGTTACTGCAGGACCTTTTTATGGAATTACAAAAAAAGAAACAGGAATTACATTTACTCCAGGATTTTTTAATCTTTGGAAAGTTGATTATGGGAGTGGAAAAGTTGGATGGAGCGTTGAAGATGGGTTAACTAAAGTGACTTGTACAAATGAATGTTCATCATCTGGAGCAACAACATGCTCTGGAAGTATTAAGCAGACATGCGGGAATTATGATGCTGATTCTTGCTTAGAATGGGGAAATAATCTTGACTGTGGGAGTAATTATTGTGATGCCTTTGGAATAAATTATTGCAACCTCGGGAGTGTTTATCATTCGAGAACATGTTATAATAGGGGCTGTTCTTCTGGAGCTTGTTATAGTAATTCTTATACTGAGAGTCCGTTAGTTCAGACTTGTTCAAATGGATGTTTGAATGGGGCATGTCTTGGTTGTGTTGCAAAAACTTGTTCTGATTTAGGAAAGCAGTGTGGGGGATGGGACAATGGCTGTCAGCAATCAATTGATTGTGGAAGTTGTGGAAGCGGACAAACTTGTAATGCTGATGGGCAATGTGTTTCTAATTCTGGATTTAGAATTTATGCTACACGAGAAGGACTTGTTGGAGGAACAACTGCCAATGGTCATATAATCCAATCTCATGATCATTTTGTAGCATTACCATCAACAAGGGTTTTAAGCAGTAATGGGGGCAACGAATATCAGGTTAAAATAACTTATAATGGAAAATCTGTTGTTGCGCCTGTATGGGATATTGGTCCATGGAATACAAAAGATGACTATTGGAATCCATCATCACAAAGAGAAAATTGGGGTGATCTTCCGCAGGGCAAACCTGAAGCACAGGCTGCTTACCAAGATAATTACAATAATGGCAAAGATCAATTTGGACGTTTGGTTTCTAATCCTGCTGGAATTGATTTAGCAGATGGTATTTTCTGGGATGATTTAGGTATGATAAATAATGATTGGGTGGATGTAGAATTTTTATGGACTAGCACAGATACTCTCCCAAATATAAATTCATTTTCTGTTTCTCCTTCATCTGGAAGTCCTTTTACAATTAATTTTAGTGCTTCAGATGATAAAGGATTAAGCAGTGCTGAACTTTGGAGAGCTAGTGAGCTTTATGGACAGCCTTATAATTGGACTAAAGTTCAAACTAAATCAATATCTGGAACAACCTATCCGGGCTCATTTACTGATACTCCGATTTGGGCAGGTAATTATTGGTATGGTGTGCATGTGGTTGATAATTCTGGGGATCCAAATCACTGGAATGATGAACAAAATTCACAAACAAGTGGCTCGCCGGGTGTTTATGGTCCGATAAAAGTAACTGCTGTTTTTTGCGCAGACGATTGTTTATCTGGAGCAACAAGATGCTCAATTGGAAATATTAAACAAACTTGCGGTAATTATGATGCTGATTCTTGTGTAGAATGGGGCGGAGATTTTAATTGTCCAAATGGTTGTAATGCTTATACTGGAGATTGCATCGGTGAAAGTGGCATACTCGTTTTGAGATGGCCTTTAAGTGGAACATATAGTAGTAGGGACTCATCATATTATAAGTTTGGGAGTAATTGGATTCAGGCATATTGTGGGGGATTGCCAAAAAAACATGTTGGAGTTGATTTAAATGCCAGTATTGGAGAAGATATCTCAGCATCCTATGGGGGGGTAGTAATGGCAGTTTCGAATCTTGGAGGTAATTGGGCAAAAGGGATTGTGATTGATAGCGGCTCTTTTACTATTACTTATGAACATGTTGATCCATTAGTTAGTGTCGGAGATAGTGTTGTTAAGGGACAATTGATTGCCAGAGTTGCGAACATTGCTCCAGATCCTACCCATCTTCATTTTGGGATTAGAAATAGTTCATATTCAAGTATATCTATTAGAGGGGCGCTTCCGCAGATACATGACAATAGTGATACTTACTGTCAAAATGATCCTTTATTTCCAGAAAAATTTATTGATCCCTTATCATTAACATATGAATACTCAGATCTTCCAATCTGCACATCTTTGCAGTCATTGATGATGGGAAGCACAGAGACAATAGGAACCATGAGTTTATTATCAAGTCCTGATTGTGCTGTATGTTTTCAAAGTTCAGACTGTGGAACTGAAGGATTTACTGGAAACTTATTCTGTCAAAACGGAAATGTCTATCAGGATTATGTAGCCTATACTTGCAATAATGCTGGAACAACTTCGAGCTCGTGCTCGAGTTCAACAGAGTCCAGATTAATTAGCAGTTGTTCTAATGGATGTAGTAATGGACAGTGTGTTACTTCAGGGGATATCGAGGATACCGGATGGAAATCTCCTTCAAGCAATAAAGGGATAGATGCTTATCCACAATATGCTTGGACAAATGCTGCTAATGCTTATGCAAGTGATAATGTGTATGCTACTGCTTTACAAGGAGATGGTAAAATGCATAGCTGGTATAATTTTGGACTTTCAGTTCCAGCAGGAGCGACGATAAAAGGAATAGAAGTTTCAGTAGAGGCAAAGACAGATACTAATCCTGGTTGTGGAAGTAATACTAAAATTGCGCTTGGACTAACGAAAAATAAGAATAACTTCATAGGTTATGGCGTAACTCCAACTCTTACCTCTTCAGATGTTGTTTATACTCTTGGTGGTCCTACTGATCTTTGGTTGACAACTTGGAGTCCTTCTGATTTTGGAACTGATTTTGGAGTTTCTTATGTTACTGGAATTTGCGGTTCTACTAACCCTACTACGCTTTATTCAATAGATCAGATTAGGATAAAAGTGTATTATTCTCTGGTTCCTCCGCAATGCACACAAAATTCGGATTGCGGAACTAATGGACTTATAGGGGGATTATTTTGCCAGAGTGAAAATGTTTTTCAGAATTATATAACTTATAGTTGTAATAATCCTGGAATGGCAGAGAGCTATTGCTCAAACTCAAATAGTTTCCAATTAATTCAGAATTGTGGTTTAAGTTATTGTAATGACTTTGGAGCAGATTATTGTAAGGCGGATGGAAACGTTTACCATTCAAGAACGTGTTATGATAATGGTTGTTCAAGTGGAACATGCACAAGTAATAGTTTTATAGATGAACAAATAGCGCAAACATGTTCTTCAAACCAAGTTTGTTCAAATGGAGCATGTATAATACAGCCATTACCTGCATGCAATCCTTCCGACTTCAACAGTGATGGCGCTGTTGATGCTTCTGATTATATTACTTTGAAGATGAATTTTGGAACTGCTGGAAGTAAAGCTCAAGGAGATGTTAATGGAGATGGGATAGTTGATTGGGGCGATTTACAACTCTTCATGGGCAATACTGGAAGCTACACTGGAGCGTGTGTTGAACCTTCGTGTTTCAAGGATTCGGATTGTGGAACTGATGGACTTGTTGGAAACTTATTTTGCCAGAGTGGGAATGTTTCTCAAAATTATACAACTTACACTTGCAATAATGCTGGAACAACTTTAAGCTCTTGTTCTAGTTCAGTATCTTTTCAACTAAAAACAGATTGTGGAAGTGACTATTGTGATGCCTTTGGAAGTAATTACTGTAGTAATGGAAATGTTTATCATTCAAGAACTTGTTATGACAAAGGTTGTTCTTCTGGAACTTGTTTTAGCAATTCTTCTACAAGTGAAGAACTAGTTCAGACGTGCTTAGATGGATGCAGTAATGGGCAGTGTGTTATTGTTTATATTAATGATACGGGATGGAAGTCTCCTTCAAGCAATAAAGGGATAGATGGTTTTGGAGTAGAACATTCTTGGGCTAATCCTGCTAATGCTTATTTAAGCGATAATCTATATGCTACTGCTTTACAAGGCGATCAGAAACTTTACAGCTGGTATAACTTTGGACTTTCAATTCCAGCAGGAGCGACTATAAAAGGAATAGAAGTTTCGGTAGAGGCAAAGGCTGATAGTACTACCTATTGTGGAGATGGTACTAAAATTTCACTTCGACTGACAAAAAATAAAAATGATGGTGTTGGTGGGACTGGGTTAACTCCAACTCTTACTTCTTCCGATGCTGTTTATACTCTTGGTAGTCCTACTGATCTTTGGTATACGACTTGGAGTCCTTCTGATTTTGGAACTGATTTTGGGGTTTCTTATGTTAGTGGCCTTTGTGCTTCTACTCCTACTACACTTTATTCAATAGATCAGATTAGGATAAAGGTGTATTATACTTTGGTTGCTCCGCAAGGCATTTCTGGGGCAGGTTATGATATGTTAGCACAAACCATAGTTCAGAATGAGACGATTGAATCTGGTTTAATTCAGAATATTATTGAAACTAGTCTAGTTAAAAATCAGACAGAGAAAGTCAAGCAAAAAGATTTAGATAAGGATGGGGTGGATGATAAAAATGATTTATGTTTAGATACTAACAAAAAAGAGAAAGTGGATAAGAATGGATGTTCTGCGGAACAATTTTGCAGTTTAATAAAAGTTACTTCTACTAATTTGAAAGACTGCACTCGGGCAGACTGGAAGAGTAATGAACCTAAGAAAAAAAGTCCTTTAGATTGCATCGTTGAAAATGTTAAGAAGAGTAAGGATAAGGTATGTGTTAGTAGAGCAAGTGCTAATTGATTGTTAATTTGGCTTGCAGAGAAATATGGTGTTGTAGCTAAGAAGCCAGAAGAGATGTTATAACTTTCCGAAGTTATTTGTTTCTTCTAAGTCTATTGTTTTAGAATTAGAAGGAACCTTTACTAATAAAAATATCAGGAAAAGCTTTCAGAAGCCAGCTCTCCGAGATGAGCAAATCAAATGCGAAGTGAATACTTGGCACTACATTCCTAGCATTTTTCCCATATACTTTCTAATCTTGGCCAGTCCCACATTTTGCACCTGCCTAACCCTTTCATTAGAAAGCCCAATGGATTTTCCAAGATCTCTTAATGTAGCAGTTTTTCCATCTTTAGAATAAAAGCCAAATCTTCTTGTTATTATACCCCGTTCCAATTTCGACAGACCAGCTAAATTTCTATAGACTATTTCCCTCACAGTATACTCATAGTCTCTTCTAGTGTCTTCACGCACCTGTTCGAGATGGTCACTCCTGTCAAAAGAAGAGTCGTAAGGAACAGGCATTTTTGCATGGTCTCTTGCATTTTTCTCTGCCATTCTGCTGAATGACTTTAGTATTGATCTACATGCATAGGTTGAAAATTTAAATCCTCTAGAAACATCAAATTTTTCAACAGCCCTTAATATTGCCATGTGGCCTTCACTTACTAGTTCAGTAAATTCTATGTCCGTGCTTCTCATTCTTTTGGCCATAGCAGGCACTAATGCAAGATTTGCATGGACAATTTTATCTCTTGTGTCTTCAGCTCTAGCTTGCCAGAGAGCCATATCTTTCCTTCCATTTTTTGAGGCTTTGTCGAGCATATATTTTGCATAATTGTATCTTAGAAAAAGAGTTTTCTCTTGGTCTGCAGTTAGGTTTACTGGTCTTGGTTTTCTTGCTGGATGGTCTTCATCTTTAATGGGAATTTGAAGTTGAAAAGGAGGTATATCAGGCACACTAATATCTGGACTTGTTAATGTTTGCCAATAGTTACGATTTCTAAAATTATCATGCCAAACATATTCTGTAGATTGCGATATCCCTTCAAGATTATTCATGATATTATATTTTTTTAGGTCTTTTAAGCATTTAGTTATTAAAAGATACTATTTTATATCTAAAACAACCCAGCCAAAGAATCATAAGAAAGTTGTGAGAAATTATTAATAACAATATCTGCTTCTCTTACTTCTCCATTATTATATCCATTTTCATAACCTACCGACTTCATATTTCCTCTTTTAGCAGCTTCAATTCCAGAAGCTGCATCCTCTATAACAACGCATCTTTCTGGAGGCATGGATAATCTGGATGCCGCTTTTAGGAAAAGGTCTGGCTCTGGTTTGTGTTTTGTTACATCATTTGCAGAGATTACCGCAGAAAAATATTTTTTCAAATCAAGAGAATCCAGCATAATATCTGCCCTGAATCTTTGGGAGGATGTTCCAACAGCCATGGGAACATAATGGGTCCTTAAATCATTGAGCAAGGAGACTAATCCCCTATCTAGTTTCATTCCGTCTAGAAATTTTAATTCTAAATCCCAGACTTCATCTGTGAATGATTCCAAATACAAATCAAGCCCATATCTGGAATTCCATGCCTCAACAGCATCCTTAAAAGACATGCCTACATACTGGTTTATGTCCCCCTTGCCTAAATGGACGCCCTTTTCTCCAAGAACCTTATTCACAGAAGACCATATCATTTCATGAGAGTCTACAAGAACTCCATCCATGTCAAAAATTACTGCATATTTCATTTTATTTTGTAAGTCTCCTATTATTTAAAACTTGTTTTAGGATTAAATCTAATACCTCTTTCTTCTATTCCTTCTTCTCATAACCACAACAATCACAAGAAGAACCAGAAGTATTACGATGAATAATATTGTAATGAGGAAGTTTGTGTTTCCTAAAAGTCCTGTTGCTGCTCCTGTTATACCTGAATTAAGGTTTTGGGCGTTTTGATTTTTATTTGAGTTTGGATTTTGGTTTATGTTATTTCCTGTCGGGACTGTGTTTGTGAAGTCTTGGGTTGTTGTGTTAGGGCTTGTTACTGTTATTTTTCCTGTGTTTGAGTAATGGCCTCCTGAATTTGAAGGGGATGGAGTTGAAGGGGCGAAAACACTCCATAAAGAGAAGTGATTAGTTATAGCCCAGACGTAATTGTCTTGAGTATTAACTCCGCCATTTGGTGTGTCATATTTTTCCCATAGGTTTGATGTTGAGTTGTAGAAGTATAATCTTAGGTTTGATTCGTCTAGTCCTTGGATTTCTGAATGTGAGTATGATATTCTTATTTCTGCTTCGTCAAGGCTTGAATTTGAAATGTCGATTTGATAGTATTTGCCAAGTCCATTTAGTGTGAATGCACTTGTGTTTGCAGGGAGACTTGAATATTCAACCATTGTTACGGTTGCATTTTCATTGTTTTTAGTTGTTAGATTGATTTTAAGGTTATTCATCTCTACTTCCCCTTTACCTTGGATTTCTTCACTATCTGCAGAAGTTGCATCTTTTGGAGTTACTTTTATAATTTGTTCGTTTGATTTGTGTATCTTTCCGTCATCTAAGGCTAGTTCTGTTCTTAGCTTGTTTTTTCCATTGTTAAGAAGGTTTGTGTCTATTGTTATGTTGTATTGGTAGTTTTCCTTATTTCCGTAGCCATATCCGTATCCGTAGCCATAGCCGTAGCTTGAACTTATTAGGTCTACTTCAACTCCATTGCATAATGTTAGATTTTCTCCATTTAGGTTGAATTCACAGATGTTCTTATTGTCTGAGTATAGAACGATTTTGTTGATTGTGTTTTTTTCTTGGTTTGTTATTTCGAATGTGCTTGATATTTTGTCTCCTTTTACTGGGTTTTCATTTGAGAAATTGTTAAGTTTTGCTGCTAGGGCGTTTGCAGGTCCAGATAGTATAAGGATTCCTAGAATAAAGGTGGTTATAATTATGGAAAGGATTTTGTCTTTTCCTGCTAATTTAGATGTCTTTTGCATAGTTTTTATTACTGAAAATGAGTATTTAAACGTTATTATTGTGTATTAATTGTTAAGTAACAACTTCTTTTGTTGTTTTTAAACAGCTTACTATTTGAAAAAAGAAGCATTTGTATAGTTCCATTATATAACTTATGTTATATGAAAAAACCATTTGTTCATAAAAAATACCTAAGGGGTAATTAAGATGAATTACTTATTAAAACCTTCAGGACCAAAATTAACAAGTATTTTTTTAATCTCATTAATCGTTTCTTGTTGATCTTTTTTATCAGACATTCTCACAAATTTAATAAGCATATCAGCTAAGCTTTGCTCATCAAAAAACTTTAATTTAAATCCATCTGTAATAAAATAAAATCTAAAACTTTTGTATCTAATCTCTTTAATAACCATTCCTCCAACATTTCCTAAGGATCTTCCTTTTAGAGGATTACTTTCTAAACTTTCAATTAAATCAAGAACTTTATGGGCTTCTCCTTTGAATTTTTTTTGAATTTCTTCAAATAAAGGGCGAACTATCTCGATTTTGGCCATTTTTTGTTCAACTCTTTTCTAGCCTCTTCTATAGAAATAGTCCCTTCTGATGAAAGTAAAAATGCTCTTAATTGTTCTTTAACTGCTAGAGAATAAACCCTCTTAAGAATATCATCGTAACTTTCTCCTTTTATGCCAAAAGAGGATATTTTATCCTTTGTTTCCTTGCTTAGTTGAATTGTTGTTATGTCCATTTTTAGTCTATAGTAGCTATAGAAGCCATAGTTTATAAATTTTTTGTTCAATTTGTTTACACAAAGTCGGCAGAGGTTTGATTCTAATGCCTTCTTGTTTTTCTGATGTTTGATATTGATAGTTAGATTATGTTATGTCATAACTTCAAAGTAACAACTAACAGTAAGATTTATAAGCTGTTTTTAAGATAGTTTTATATGAATAAGAATGTTCCATTAAGTATGAAAGTTGAGTATTCAGTAGTTATTCCAGTCTATAATGAAGAGGGGAATCTTACGAAACTTCATTCTGAGATAAAAAAAGTTATGGATTCTATTTCTGAGGGTTATGAGGTCATTTTTGTTAATGATTTTTCAACAGATAATTCTCTTAATGAATTAAAGAAATTAAAAGGAGTTAAGATAATTGATTTAAACAGGAATTATGGACAGGCTACTGCTTTGGATGCAGGTTTTAAGATGGCTAGGGGTGATATTGTTATTTCAATTGATGGAGATGGGCAGAATGATCCTGCTGATATTCCTAAACTTCTGAAGAAACTTAAAGATGAAGATTTAGATGTTGTGGCTGGATGGAGAAAGAACAGGGCTGATAAAGGCGGGATAAGAATTCTTACAAGAATTGGAAGGGCAATGAGAAGGGTTTTGATTAAAGATAGTGTTCATGATACTGGATGTACTTTAAGAGTTTATAGAAAAATAGCTGCTAAATCTTTAGATTTGCAAGGTGAAATGCATAGGTATATTCTTGCATTATTAAGATGGAAAGGATTTAAGATTGGAGAGGTTGTTGTTAATGATAGAAAGAGAGAGCACGGAAAGTCTAAGTATGGATATAGTAAGGCAGTTCGTGGTTTTCTTGATTTAATTTATATTTGGTTTATTCAGAAGTATTCACAAAGACCTTTGCATGCTTTTGGTTATGTTTCACTTATATCTATTCTTTTAGGAGCAATATCAGGAACTTATTCAATTTATCAGAAGATATTTACAGGTTTGGGCTTGAATAGGAATGGATGGTTTTTCCTTGGTATTTTCTTCCTATTAGCAGGAATCCTATTCTTTAGCTTTGGAATAATCATAGATCTTTTAATAAAAATACATCTTAATACTTCGCAATATGAAAAAAGATATTATTTGAGAAGTATTATCCAGAGTTAAGGAGGATGTTGTAAGATGAGTGATAGAAAATTAAAAATGGAAATTAAGATTGAATTAATGGATGAAATAGCAAACTTTAAACACTATTAAATTAATACTCATTAGTATCAAAAATGAACAAACAAGAACTAGATTTAATATTAAAAGAAGGGGAAGGTCAATTTATTGAATTTAAAGAAAATTTAGACAAGAGCCTAGCTAAAGAAATAGTTTCTTTTTCAAATTCTTCCGGTGGGCGGATCTTCTTTGGAATTAATGACAAAAAAGAAGTAATTGGGATAGAGATAACAAATAAGATTAAGTCACAAATTGTAGATATTGGAACCGGAATTAAGAGAATAAAGGACGCTTGCACTTTAAATAAAAATAAAGTTGAAATTAAGCCCCTTGAAACATATTTCTTTGTTGAAATCTATCCTAGCGAAGATTACTTGAAGTTAGAGAAAACAGGTGAAAATGTCCCTGAAAATGTGGAGAAAACTGTGGAGAAAACTACCCAGAAAACTACCCAGAAAACTACCCAGAAAATTATTGGGTTAATTCAGTTAAATCCTAGTATAAGTAGAACAGAAATTGCAGAAAAAATTGGAGACATTACTGAAGATGGAGTAAAATACAATTTAGCTAAATTAATCAGGGAAGGAATAATAAGAAGAGTTGGTCCAGCTAAAGGCGGTTATTGGGAAGTCATAGGGAAAAGTGGAAAGAGTAATGAGGTCGAAAATGAGCGATAATGATACAAGGGTAAAAACCATGAAAGGAAGGTTTAAATACTTATTTTTATTGTTCTAGATAATACTATTAACTATAGGGTTAACAAAAATGGAAAAAACAAGAGAATTTACAGGCATGAGTCCTAATCAGGAAAGGATAATGAGCATTTTAGAATACAAAAAGATAGAGATAATTACTAGAAAAGAATTAATAAACTTGATTAAACAACACTTAGAAGTTAAAGATATTTTAGACTTAATTGAAAAATTACAAAAGAAAAAAAATCTGGTTTCAATAAAAAGAGGGATTTATATGGTTGTTCCATTCAGAGCCATAGATAAAAAGTGGGCTTTAGAGGAGTGCAAGATTATTAATTATTTACTAAAGCAAGATTATTACATAGGATTGTACAATGCTTTTAATCTGCACGGGTTTACTGAGCAAATTCCAAACAAGATGTTTGTATTTAACACAAAATACTCTGAAGATAAGAAGATACTTCATTATAATTTTAAATTCTTTAAGGTAAAAAAGGACAAGTTATTTGGCATTACTCAAGATAAATATCCTTACTCTGACAAGGAAAGAACAATAATTGATGCTTTTGAGTACCCCGAATATCTCGGAGGCTTAATTGAGGTTATAGACAGAGTTAAAGATGTAAAATTCGATAAAGAAAAATTGATTGATTATGCAGTTAGATACAACAGCATTAAAGTAATGAAACTTGTTGGTATGCTCACAAATAGCAACAAGTTATTTAGTTTACTAAAGAAGAAGAAAGCACTAACTTATTACACTACTGTCAGAAAAACAAGAACTAAACTTTTGGATAAAAAATGGAAAATACGATTGATTTAAGGGAAGAGATTAGAAGGTTAAGCATTGAAACAAAGTTTTCTCCTAGATTATTGGAGAAAGACTATCATTTAACAAGGATGCTCCATAAAATTAGTGAGAAACAGATAAAAGACTTGATTTTTAAGGGAGGAACCTGTTTAAATAAATGTTATTTGGGCTTTTATCGATTAAGCGAAGATTTAGATTTTGTTTATAATCAGGATGTAGGCAATCACTCTAAGGCACAAACTAAGAAGATATTAGACAAACTAAGAAGAGAGTTAATTGAAATCTTAGACAGTCTCGGATTTGAAACAAATAAAGAATTAGGAAAAGGTTGGAAAATGTTAACTTGTCAAGAGAATCCTAAAATAGCGGGGCTTGAGATCATAACAAAGTATACATCTCTGATTGAAGATTCTCTTCAGACAATTAAAATAGAAATCTCGTTTAGGAAGAAGTTAATAAAGCCCACTATGACAAAGGCAATTCATCATGAATTTATTGATTCTTTAGGTCAGCCCATATTAAAAAAAGATGTAGAGATAGAGGTTATTGACTTATCAGAGAACTTTGCCGAAAAATTTAGGGCATTAGTAACTAGGAAGAATATTGCAATAAGGGATATATATGATATTCATTTTATTTTGAAAAAGAACATTTTAAAGATAAACAACGAAATCATTAGTCTCATTTTAGTAAAAATTAATGAAAGTAAAAAAGAAACTTTTACAAAAGAGAATTTAATCCAATTTATCAATGATTTAAATTATAGGCTCTCCGATTTAAATGAAAAAGAAATATCTTCGGTGTTAAAATCTGGCGAAAGAGTTGATGTGAGTGCAATGATAAAATTAATTACACTTTCTTTCCAAGACCTCGGAGGTTTTTCATGAAATCCAAGACTTTAAGAATTTTAATGTTAAATTATGAGTTTCCGCCCTTGGGGGGCGGAGCTAGTCCTGTTTCCTATGAGATTGCTAAAGGTTATGTTAAATTAGGTCATAGTGTTGATGTTATAACTATGAATATGAAAGGATTAAAAGAATTTGAGAAAAAAGATGGAATTAATATTTACAGAGTTCCTTGTTGGAGAACAAAAAAAGAAATTTGCCATCCATGGGAACAATATTCTTATCTAAGAAATGCTAAGAAGTTTCTAAAAACACACATGAAAACCCACACCTACGACATAAACCACACACATTTCATTATTCCCACAGGAGTTCTTGCTTTATGGTTAAAGAAGAAGTTTGGCTTGGGGTACATCATCACTGCTCACGGCAGTGATGTTCCCGGATACAATCCAGACAGGTTTAAGTTATTGCATAAACTAACAGGTCCCACTCTCAAGAAGATTTGTGGTGGGGCGAGAGTGATAACCACTCCCTCAAAATATCTTGCTGACTTGATAAAGGAGAAGATAGGAAATTACAACATTAAAGTTATCCCTAATGGTTCTAGAGATTATTTTGTAAAAGGTATAAAAAAGGAGAATATAATTATGTCCTCAGGAAGATTGTTGCCCCGAAAAGGTTTTCATCTTTTGATAAAAGCATTTAATGAAATAAAACTAAAGGACTGGAAATTATACATTGTAGGAGATGGTCCATTTAGAAGTGATTTAGAAAAAATAGCGAATAAGAATAATAATATTATCTTTACAGGATGGCTAGACAATACAAAAAAAGAATATAAAACTTTATTGAATAAATCAAAGATTTTCTCCTTATTGTCTTCCAGAGAAACCCAAGGGATTGTCTTTATTGAAGCAATGTCCACAGGGTGTGCAATTTTATCTTCAAATATAACTGCATGTAAGGAGACGGTAACTAAGGATGTGGGTGTTCTCGTAAATATCGCTAATGAAAAAGAGATTATCCAAGGCTTAAAAGATATTTTGAAGGCTAAGCTAAGCACATTGATGAAAAATTCAAGAAAAAGATATAAAGACAATTACAGATATGAAAATATTATAAAAGAGTATGTGAGGATTTTAGGATGAAATTAGGGATAATAGCCCGAAATGTTAATAATGGTGGTTCTGGGAGATATATAAATAAATTGATTTCAGAGATTTCAAAAATAAAAGATAAAGACCTAAGAGTGTATCTTTTTACAAATAATGCTTCTTACAAATTTAATAAAAATGTTAAAGTGATTAAATCTAAGATTACAAATAAGCTCCTTTTCGATTTAGTGTATCTGCCACTTGAGATAAAAAAACATAAACTAGACTGTGTAATCTATCCTAAGCAGATTATTCCAATAACACACCGACTAATAAACACTAAGAAAGTAGTAGTTATGCATGATATGATATACTTTGATAAAAGATTTAAAGACGAATGGTCCTGGAAAGACAACCTTTACATGAATCTTTTTACAAATCAAACATTGAAAATGGCAGATAAGGTAATCTGTGTTTCAAATTTTACCAAAGAGTCGATTAAAAATCTTTTCGAGGTGGAAGATAGAAAAATGAAGGTCGTACATGAGTCTGTAGATAAGGATTTATTCAAAAGGCTAGCAAGGAAGGAAGTACTAAATTTGACAAAAAGATTTGATTTAAATAAACCATTTTTATTTTACTGTGGGTCTCTTTCTAAGAGGAAGAATTTTAAGAGGATTCTAGAAGCTTTTAAAAGCATTTCAAAAGATTATAATCATGATTTAGTGATCTCTTCTTGGTTAGTCAATAACCGCGAACTAAAAAATATAAAAGGCTATCCGGAATTAAGAGATAGAATAAAATTTTTAGGATTTGTAAATGAAAAAGAATTGGTCGCACTTTATAACCAGTGTTCTATCTATTTATACCCTTCACTATACGAAGGATTTGGTTTGCCAGTATTGGAAGCTCAAGCATGTGGTTGTCCTGTAATTACATCAGATGTTTCATCAATGCCTGAAATTGCAGGGAAAGGGGCTCTTCTAGTAGATCCATACAAGTCAGAAGATATTAGTGAGGCAATTAAAGAAGTATTAGACGAAAAAGAATTGCGCATACAGCTAATAAAAAAGGGCAGAGCAAACCTAAAAAGATTCTCATGGGCTAATTGTGCAAGAGACATAATAAAAATTTGTCATGATATAACATATGAAAAATAAAACCCCCTTGATAAGTGTAGTAATGTTAAATTACAATGGCTTAAAATATCTAAAGAGGACTATTCCTCCAATTTTAAAGCTAGATTATCCTAATTATGAGTTTATAATTGTAGATAATGGCTCAACAGATGGAAGTATTGAGTTTATTAAAAAATTTAAGAAAATTAAACTTATAGAAAATGGAGAAAACTTCGGATATTCCAAGGGGAAGAATATTGGAGTTAAGCATGCTAATGGGGAGTATTTATTGATTCTAGACAATGACATATTAATTAACTCAGAATTATTAAAATCTTTAGTTAAAAAATTGAAAGATAAAACAATTATTCAAGTGCCTTTGCTTGATAAAAATAAAAAAGTGAGTAGTTATTATGGAAACTTTTTCTCGTTCTATGGACAAAATGCTCATAAAAAAGAAGTGAGCATAAAAGATATTCTTCGCTTTAAGGACCCATATAGTATCGGCGCAATAAATGGGGCGATTTTTATGATTAAAAAGAAGTTTTGGCTAGAGTTGGGGGGTTTTGATGACTCTCAAAAGTTTAATATTGATGACCTAGATATTTGTTCAAGAGCTTGGATCTATGGGGGAAAC
>Ga0268280_1001376_pt1 | contig 16541 bp, 18 predicted proteins | sample saktaG_9_FD_190139 | JGI IMG/M metagenome (GOLD analysis project Ga0268280, IMG submission 190139) | Saline water microbial communities from Sakinaw Lake, British Columbia, Canada - sak_2011_5_24_40m | ecosystem: Environmental > Aquatic > Non-marine Saline and Alkaline > Saline ... | reverse complement strand
ATGAAGTGTTTAGTGAAGAGTCCGTGACAGAAAACTCAATTTGGTAGCTTCCTATAATATATCTGTTGGCTGTATAATTATCACTTTCTGTAATGAATTCGAGCGAGGAATCATAATTGTCTGTGGCTGTGAAATTCATTAAAATTTCCGCTATGGTAATGGTTTCGTCATATCCAACTACAATAGAAGTCTCTCCCGTAATAATTGGAGCCTCCTCATCGACAACACAGATGTCGATGGTCTGTAGGGCAACATTCCCACTTGAGTCACTTACTGAAAAAGTCATGGTGTAGTCTCCAACAATCATATTACTTGATGAGTAGTTATCTTCAACCAAAGTGATTAGTCCTGAAATGTCTCCGTCGTAATTATCGCTCGCATGAAGCAAGGCTAGAATGTCAGAGACCGAATATACGTTTCCATAAGGGACCAAAATAGCGTCCATTTCTGAAAACTCAGGTTTCAATACGTCAATGACTTCGACATGAATTTCTGCTTGTCCGGCGTTTCCAGATAAATCAGTGACTTCAAATATGATTGAGTATGTTCCTAAAGTATCCATGTTTGCTGAGTAATCATCTGACAGAATCGAAATCCTTGAAGAGACATCTCCATCGATTGCATCAATCGCAGAAAGGGAAGCTTGAATCTCTGAAACCGTAATTGGTGACTGGACATAAGAATACACCGTGTTCACATTCAGAAATTCGGGTGAAGTCGTATCCACAATGGTTCCATAGATGAAATCCTCGAACCCATCAAACGTAGTTCCTTCCTCTAGAATCATCTGAGAAAAACCAAACTCGCTATAGTAAGGATCCAAGTCTAAAATTCTAAGTCCTAGCTTGTTTGCGTTGAGAGGAGAATGAAGTTGAAAACTTAAAGTCGTATTATCTGTATTGAATTCAAAATCTTGATATATTATTTCTTGGGTTGTTATCAAGTCATCATTGTCATAAAAAGAAATTTCAATTAACATTTCATGAGGTCCAAACAAGTGATAATAATCATCGTGTACTGTGAAAATATAATCCTGGTTTGGGATGAAGATAAAGGGGTGCTCGGTTACGATATATCCCGAATCTATAACAAAATTATCCGCATTTAGGTAATTGTCTCCTCCTGGCAGATAATCCCAAGATTCCGACAATATCTGTTGTTGGAACATACTAATTGAGATGAGACCCATCAGGATCAATAGAATTGCTTTTTTCATTGTAACACATCCTTTTTTCTTGAATATTACGCATGTTGAGTGTATATTCTTGAAAAAGAAAAAGGAGCGATTAGGCTCCTTTAGGAAATTTATTCAATTCGCAAACTTGGCTTTTCAGAAGAAACCACTTTTTTAAAAATAGCGGGGAGTGCAAATGCACTCATCGCAAGTCCAATTAACAAATCCGTAAATAACAACGATGAAATCTCTGGATCCGTATAACAGATAACGTAATTTGCGAACATAAGTGAGCCGTCGGATATGACGATGACATATGAAGCGAGGACAATATTGGTAAATAGAACTCCGAAGAGTGTTGCGCCAAGAATGATGAATTTCGTATTCTTGGTAATCGGGCCGCCAAAAGATTTATATAGAAAAAAAGCCATATATCCAATTAGTATGCCAAGAACAGCAGCGTAAAAACCTGTAAATATTTCCAATAAAATCCAAGGAATAGATCCTAGCATAGCACCAATGATTGCTCCAATGATTCCGTTAAATAGATGCTTTTCCTGAACAGGTTCGTTACTATCAGTATCCTTCATCTTTAGAATTTCAGCATCCTTGCAATCTTGATGAGCTTTCATCTTGATTCCATTCATCTTGATTTCAACTAGATTATCCTTGTTCCCGCAAAGAACACAAGTTTCATTTGGATTGATTGATAATCTTCTAAGTTCTCCTGTTACCAAATCCAGGAAATCGATTGCAATTTTCTTGTTCATCGGGGAGAATTGTCCGAACCAGGAAATAGATATCATATGATCTCTGATTTTGTACTGATTCATCCGTAGTTGCTTCTTATTCGAATTTATAAACGCAACAAATTGATTATATTGTTGAGCATCTAGTAATTCGACTTGAAATGAAAATAACATTGGATTTGTGATGGATTGTTCCAACGCTACATCATATCCATTATATTTCCCATTCGCGTGAGTTTTGTTAAAATCAAAGTTTAGGTCTTGAGCGAGTTTCTTTAAAGTAGCCATCGTTTTCTCCTTGGTTTTATAATTTAATTACTCATCTATATATTAGTGCTTTATTCAAAATTAAGGATTAATATTTCGTTCATTTTCTCTAGATGATCCTTCTGCAGTTTAAGTTCAGAAAAAGCAAGCTTTAATTCTTCAAGTAACGAGTCGACAGAATTTCGTATGCGCTGAAGAACATCTGCATCTGCGACAAATTGTGTTTTATAAAGGGTATCGATAAGCGATGTATCCGTTAATAAATCAAAAGATGTCGTGGGCGATTCCAGTTTTGGAATCAGTTGTTTCAAATCCGTGGTTACTGATTGAATAACGCTTTTAAAGTTTCCAAAATAAGCTTCTGCAGCAAATGCGGATTTTGAATTTGATTTCTCGTCTTCGGGAGAAGAAAATTCGCCGAACAATAATAGTGGTTCATGAAAATGATGTTGGTTGATTGTTGAAGCAGAAATCAATTCTTGCATGGCTGATGTCGTTGAAGTAAAAGTCAAATTTCCAATTTTAATTGCTCTTTCAATCCAAGACAACGATTCTTCGATTTTCTCAACTAAATCCAAATTTGACTTTAATGTTTTTGATACTTCAGTATTGAGGCTCAGAATCCATAATTTCTTTTCAGTCTGTAGATTGCGGTATTCTCTTTCCAATGCGAGAATCTGATTTTGACCACTAATGATATCTTTCTTCTCTTTCTCGATATCCTTAAGTTCATCGGCCAATCGATTGAACACTTTTTGAACCTTGAATAACTCGGTTTCTTCTCTCATCAATTTCTCTGGCTTATTATTTGCGATGGTCGCAATAATATTGGATAGCGAAAACCGTTTTAAATTTTCAACGTTCCTTCGCTCTTTTTCCAACTTTTTTGAGAGTTCTTTTAATTCAGCATTTTTCTCTTCCAACTTTTGGTTAACGAGAACTAATTTATTGTTAAGAAACTCTTTATCGATGACCCGTTCTTTGATAAGTCGCATCTTTTCATTAAATTCATGTTCCAAGAGATCACCTCCAGGAGACTTGATAAATATCATACAGAAGTCAAATAACTATCTTAATTTGAACTTGTTAAGCGGCATGCTCTTTTTCATTAATTCTTCAATTTTATACAACATTTCAGGGTCATATTTTGAACGAACTAAATAGATGCCGATGTTTCTCCCTAAGTAGATGACGAGTTCTTTCTTTGTCCAGATTACTTCATATACTTTGTCCCAGTAGATCTTTTGGGTAGAGTCCGTTGTTGTGTTATAGATATGGTCTTCATAAAAAGTAATCACATTCTCATACCCATACATCTTCATAGACTTGAATTGCATGTCGCTTTGAACAATGAGTGAAAGTGCAATGATACCCGGGAACAAAATAAGAAAGGATCCAAGAAATACAAGCGTTGAACTATATTCAGTCGCAAAGGAAACAACTAGCGCAAAAACGCCTATAATTGCTGCTAAAATGAAAATCAGTAGCCTAGCTCTTGATTTCTTAAAATAGGTAAAAAACTGATACTTTCTTAAATCTTCTTTGGTATATTGTAATTTAATTGTTAACTCTTCCATTACGATCCCTCTTTCTCACTAATAATATGATTCAATTCTTTATCTTTTAACAAAATAATGGTAGCAACAATATCTAAGACGAAGAGGAGCTGCAAAATGACAAGCAAAATCGACTTATCTAATTTAGTAAGATTATTTTTGTAATTGGAATATGCAAAAAGCATTCCATATGAGGAAGTACCAACAACTGTAAGATAAGTAAATCCGATTTGAAGAAGAAACGGAATCATAAAAGGTGTAAAGATAATAATTCCTCTAGACGCTGCAAAGAGCAGCATAAAGAAAAATGTAAAAACGCCAAAGTTTATGACATAAAAAGGAATCATTGAGAATTTGATACGCTTCATTTGTTTTCTGAGTTCTTCAGTCTCGTTTTTATGAAACAGTTTAATGCTTTGAAAAACACTGAAGATTAACAAGATAACTATCACAATAGCGAGTAAAATCGACAACGCAGCTGATATGTCAAACAATAAGTCATCAAAATAATCAGACAGGTCATCAACAGACCCGACGATAATGATAATTCTATATATTAAAAAACTGACGGCGGTGAGGTAAAAATACATTACAAATAACATTACTCTATTAATCTTCATATTACATTCCCCCTCATATAAACCATTCCAACAATCAGCGCGGACACACACTAAAGTCATTATAACAAAATTGAATAAAAAAATACATATGCTAATTCACAAATAAATTAAAAAGCCCTTTAGTAAAGGGCTTTAAGAATCAATGCTAATAAATAAATCTGTGAAATCTCACTCTATTTTTTAATAAATAAAGTATATGCGAGAATAAAAAGCAATGTCGGAATTATTATGATGGGAACAATCACAAGAACGACGGCCCCGGGCGTAAAGATTGCTTGCAGTATAAGATACAATGGCAGTAGCATTATTAGGCCATACCAGGTTAGATAAATCTTTTTTCTGTATTTATTAATCGTATCGTTTCTTTGAAATCCAATCTTGATTGATCTTAGATTCTCCATCACAAAATAAGTGACAATTGCAGTGACCATCAACATCAATCCGAATACTAAGAAGGGTATCGCAACGACTGAAAAAGCCATTGATAATACTCCCAGTGCAAACACTGCAGATGAGATCAAAATTGCATTATTTAATCCAATATCTTTTATTTTTTCTACAGGAGCAGTGGTGTCTTGAATTGAATTCATTAACTCTTGTGCTTGAATGTCTAGTGCACTTGACAAAGCAGGAATCATCGCAAGTTCAGGAAGCCCTCTTCCCGTCTCCCACTTTGAAATTGTTTTGGAACTTAAATACAGCTTGTCCGCAAGTTCTTGCTGAGTCAGATTTTTCTCTTTTCTTTTCGCTTTTATTAATTCATTAATTCGCATAGATAAAATCCCCTTTCGTATAAGCTCATTATAACTTAGATTTTAATGTAATCCTATCTACGTTTGATAGGTAGCGTATATTGATGACTTTGTTTATGACAAATTGCTCATATATTTCGTTATTTGGTCTTTGAATTTTCCATATACGATTAGGTGATGGTTTCCGTAAGGAGATGTCAAAAAGTATTTGACATCTTTGAGTTTAATGACGATTTGAGTTCTACAAAGATTCTCCTCTTCCAGATTATCAATGAGAATTCCTTCTGATACATAATAATCTTTTAGGTTATTGCTTATCTTGAATAAGGTCACATCGGCTTTTTTCATTTTTCCTCGAATACCCACTCCGATGCCTGACTCAAAATGAGTCATTGCCTTGTAGCTCTCAGCCATATCGATAGGCAATGTGCAGTGTGCAAATACAATTTCATTTTTATCCGAATCAATTCTGGATGGATTGGCTTGAAATCCGGGTTGACCTGTGATTTTTTTTAATAAATGCATTGAAAGCATGGCGGGGATATCTCCCTCACAAGTTCCGACAATTTGATCGCGGTTTAATAAAGATAATCCCAAACAACCTGTCGTGTGTATCTTTCCAAGCAAATCAAAACAACGAATGGTCAAACCGCTTAAATTGTACTTTCTTACAAGGCTGTTCAAAGCCTTGCTCACGCGCATTGCATCTTTTACGGCTAAAGAGTCGAAATCTAGAACAACATCCTTCTCATAGTCTTCAACATTCATCATATTGTATGTTTCAATAAGTTCATCAATCTCAATATCGATTAAATTTACATTGAGCCTTTTCCGGCAGTCACTATAGTCGACGTTTGAAGCGATGAGCCAATCGCTTGGTGAACCAATGACACCAAGATTTTCTAGTTCTTTGACGACTTTTCCCTTCAGTTCGGTGAGTCGCTTGACAATATACTCAGCAGACCCGTGAAGAATCTCCGCTTCCTCACCTTTATTTTTTAGATAGGATAAAATTTCCATGCTTGCGGCTAATGAATTATTTGATCCGTAAGTGAGTAAATAATAAGGGGCTGTTAAATCTTTTTCCATTTCTAAAAACAAGCCTTCTGAGCCTCCGCTTTGTACTAGTATCAAAGACAAATCTGAATCATAGAAATTGGAAATGGTTGCGTATACAACATCATGATTACCTAGTTCTTTAATTTCATCAATCAACTTTTTAGTTTCTTCGTTGATTCTGACATTATCATGTAGTTTGGATACGATAGGCAGTATAGTAATTTTCATAGATACTCCTTATTCAAGATGATAAATTTATTATACCATATAGACAAATACGGTGGATAGTAAATATGGAAATGGATTCAATTCATCAATATCAACAAAAAAAGCCCAAACGAGGGCTTAATTGTGTTTGAATGTTTTCTTAATGAAATTCTCTCTAATTTTCTTTTAAGCAGATAATGGCAAGTAGATCGTAAAGGTTGTGCCAACAGATTCTTCGCTTTGCACTAGAATCTCTCCATTATGAATTCGAATAACTTCCTTTACCAAAGCTAAACCAAGTCCTAAACTAAAATTATCTTGAGTTCGAGATTCGTTTTCTCGGTAAAATGGATCAAAGATTTTATCTAGATTTTCTTTTGCAATACCAATTCCAGTATCGGATATTGAAGTAATGAGTTTATTGCCTTCTTTTTTAAACCCAATCGAAATCGTTCCGTGTTCTTTGTTGTATTTGATTGCATTGACAATCAAATTAGAAAACACACGAATCATCATGGTTTGATTACAACGAACCATCGTCTGATAGGAGGGTTGATTAATCATAAAGGTAATGTTCTTCTCTTTCAATTCTTGCGCAAATGAATCTCCAGTCAGTTTAATCAATTCATATAAATCGATTGATTCCATTTCACTTTCGGGGAGTTGTCTCGTCCGAGTAATCTCTAATAATTGAGTCACTATATTTTCCATGAAAGACACTTGGGCCATAATGGTATTGATTTCTTCTTTCGAAGTCTTGTCTTTTGCCCGGACTAACATATATTCTGCCTGAGCTTTCATGACAGTCAGTGGTGTTCTTAATTCATGGGAAACATTCGAAGAAAACTGTTTTTCTCGATTAATGCTTTGTTCAACCCGGTCGAGCATCTGGTTGACCATTAACGCGAGTTCATTCACTTCATCTTTGGAAAAACTTGTCGGGATTCTTTTAGAATAGTCTTCTTCATCTTTGATACTTGCGGCTGTTTGATAGATTTCTCGAATTGGTTTGAAAGATCTCTTAATGATGATGTATCCACCGACCGCTGCGAAAATGATAAGGATTGGAGAAAAGATTCCTGCAATTAGAATTATTCTTTGTACAGAGCTTGCCATAATATCAATGTCATAGATTCCTCGTAGTACATATCCATCATCTAAAGCAACATCATAAACAAGCCACGAAACGCCATTATACTCTTGGTTCTGAATGGTATTCAGTTCAATGGGATCATCTGCATTAAAGTTCGCAGGTGTTGTCCCATATGCAACTTGATTGGACTGATAAACTAAAAACAATACGCCATCATGATAGAAATGGAAAACTTCTTCATCGTCATTGCCTTCAAGGTAGATTCCGTCATCTTCAATTTTTAAAGTTCCGGCGACTTCAACTGTTGAGTTGATCACAACCCTGTTCGTCTGATCATTAATAATTTGAGATGAAGCGGTTTTAAGAAAATAAAAAGCAATTCCTATCAATAGTGCAAAGAGAAATGTATACAATATGATGATTTTCTTCTTGATCGACCATTTTTTCATTCTTCGATCCTCATCACATATCCAAACCCGCGAACTGTATGAATTAATTTTTGTGAAAAATCATCATCTATTTTTTTTCTTAAAAATCTGATATATACATCAATGACATTCGAATATCCTTCATTGTCATAATTTGAACTGATGCTTTCCAACCGCTCTCTTGAAACAACGATATCCTTATTAAGAAGAAGGTATTCTAGTAGCGTATATTCCTTCTTGGATAATTTAATGGTCTTTCCTGCGCGTTCAACCAATTTTAAAGTTCGATTGAGGGTTAAGTCTGCAAGTTTTAATATACTAAATATCTCTGCTTCGCGGCGACGCAAAAGAGAGCGAATTCTCGCAAGCAATTCTTCGAACGCAAAAGGTTTTACTAAATAATCGTCTGCGCCTAAATCCAAACCTTTTACACGGTCTTGAATTGAATCTTTCGCCGTTAGCAACAAGACAGGTGTTCCATTCTTTTTGTTACGTAGTTGTTTTAAGATTTCAAGTCCGTTGATTTTTGGAATCATAATATCGAGAATGATTGCATCATATTCGGTATAATTGATAAAATCGAGAGCAGTCTCTCCGTCTGCGGCATCGTCTATGACATACCCCGCTTCATTCAGTCGCTTCTTTAAAATGCCTCTCAATTCGTTTTGATCTTCAACAATGAGTAATTTCACATTACCACCTCATAATATATAATATAGCAGGTTTCATTAAAATTAGATTAAAATGCAATTATTTTCTGATTTTAATGTTGTTTTAATAAACTTATCATAAAATGGGTGCATAAGTTACATATAAGGAGCTGAAATTATGAAAAAATTATTATACTTAAGTTTGATGTTGGTTTTTGGTTTTCTACTTGTAGGTTGTGACGTCTCTGCAGCAAACCCACTAAATAATCAAAGTGGAGTCACTTCAACGGTATTTACATTAGATGATTTATCACAATACACTGGCGCAAATGGATCTACTGCATACATTGCGGTTAACGGTGTTGTATATGACGTAACAAAAGTATTCGTCAACGGTACACATCAAGGAATGCAATTAGGTGGAACGGACGCTACGGCAGTATTTGCATCGAGCCCTCATAGCGCATCACTATTATTGACATTACCAGTTGTTGGAACATATGATCCAAATCCTGCACCAACAAATCTATCGCTCAGTACTACTCAGGATACACTACCAATTTTTACAAACGCTGAACTATCTGTATACACTGGAGAAAATGGCTCAACGGCATACATCGCAGTCAATGGTATTGTCTATGACGTTACAAGCGTGTTTGTCAATGGTACGCATCAAGGAATGAAATTGGGCGGAACGGATGCGACAATTATATTCGCATCAAGTCCTCACAGTGAATCACTTCTCGCAACTTTGACCATTGTTGGAACAATGGAAGGATATGTTACCATTCCAACCACTCCGGCTGACACCTCAACAACCACTCCCCCTGTTACAACTTCCGAGAGTACACTTCCTGTATTTACACTCGATGAATTGTCCCTTTATACAGGTGCAAATGGAACAACAGCTTACATCGCAGTCAATGGTGTAATCTATGATGTGACAAACGTATTCTCAAACGGTCAACATCAGGGTATGCAACTCGGTGGTACCGACGCAACTGCAGTATTCGCATCCAGTCCTCATAGTGCATCATTATTGTCATCGTTGACGGTCGTAGGTTCTCTTGAAGGATACAATACAATCACTGTTACTACTGATACTACAACGACTCAAAACAATCAATACGATGATGACGCTGACGATGATTCTGATGACGATTCTGATGACGATTCAGACGATGAAAGCGAACATGAAGACAGCGATCACGATTCAGTGAATCATGAAGATGAACACGAAGATGGCTTTGAGTATGAAGAATCTGAAGGATATGACGACTAATTTTTAGAAACACAAACTTAGAAATAAGAATATATAAAAAACTGATTGAGTTATGCCTTCAATCAGTTTTTTTCTTTATTAAATTTAGGGTTCTCGTTTTGATTCAATCATATTTTACATTTTAAAAGAAATATAGATCTTTACACCTTACTCTTTCGAAGCACTATTGACTGTTTTGCGAAGTTTCACGTATGCTTTTACACTCAAATAGCTTGCGACTATAAAATTACATCCTATCAAGGAAAACGCCATGATCGATAGCCATAAAGAGAACTGAAGAATTTCTCGAAGCGATAACACAATCGAAAATACCGCGCCAGTAATAATGAGGTAAATTTGACCCCGAAAAAATAATTTGGATTGATTTTGGATTTTCACGATTTGTTCTTCGGTAAAATGATCATCCTCTTCTACGTCTAGAAGGTCGTCATTGGATGTGGAGTCAATGGACTCTTCCTCGTCTTTTGCAAGTATGACTTCAAGCTTATCAATCTCTGGTTTCAATTCTTTCTCAATTCGTTTTCCACGAAAATAGAAAAACCAAAAAATGGAAACTACCAGAACTGATATCCCTATTACTAGAACCTTTCCCCAAAGAGAAACGTCGGGGTCGGTACTTTCCCCTATAATGACCAAAGAGAAAATAATAGTATAAAAAATAGGGGAAAACAACCTTTCTTTGAAATAACTTCGTAGACTTTTAACGAGCTTTGCATCAACTGATTTTTTTTTCATTATTTTCCTCGTATATTGATTCGTATTTTCATGTAGAATATCTGAATTGCTGAAAGGATTTTTTATAACAACAATAAGGGCAATACAATTGCTGCGATAACACAGGCAATATAAAAAATCATTGCAAATCGAATATGCTTTTGTTCAAGGATTGGGTCAGGAGAATCTAGGCTCCAATCAGGTCTTCTTTCTTGATGTTTAATTTCTTTCGCGTATATTCCAAACTCAATAATGAGGTAAGGCACAATTCCAATAACGAGCAAAAGCATGTCGAGCCCTAGGAGCGGGTTACCATCAAAAGTAACAATGTAGAATGAAAGAGCGAACATCTGTATCATTGTCCCAATCAGAAGAATGACAAAGAGTTTTTTTGCACGAGTCCAGGATTGGTCTGCATAAACTGAAGTCTTGTAAAAACTAAACAACTTATCTTCATCGTATCGGTCATTTAAGCCGTGTTCATCCATCTGGTTTTTAAGTTCAACGATAAATTCGCCCACATTTTGAAGAGTAACTGTCACACGTATTGGTTTTCCTTCTATGGGGATGATTTTTAACCAACCACCCATATAATTTACACTTTTTGAATCAACCTTAGAAATCTCGTCATAACGAATTTGTCTAGAAATTGCTACATTTGTGTAACTAACGCCGTCTTCAGTAAGTGTGATTTTAGTCGAAGACAGCCTGCGATAAAGGAAAAAGTCAAATATCACAATTGCCATCAATGGCGTCTCAGCAATCATGGCTTCAAGCGAAAATATAGCACTGAAAATATAAAGCAATGAACAGATGACTAAAAGAACGATTGTTACAATGTACATATTGTGTATCATTTTTCTGTAAACGTAGGTCTTAGACATGGGATTCTCCTTTAATTAAATTCTCAAATTCAGTTAATGAACATTTCATATTTTGTTAATCTTCAATGGTACAGCTCACACTGATTCCCCAATCAGATAATTCAAATGCAGAATAAATATTAAACTCTGCTCCACTTACAATGTCATAGTATTTATCATTATACAATACCATATAATTGACCATTTCATAAGCTCCTGTAATACAAGCATATCCTTTAGGACTCTTTATTCCATATCCCATTGAAACATATAATGTATCTGGATCTATCTCAGTTCTCATAAGGATTGTAAAGTCGTCTCCTTCATGAAATACACTAAACAATTCTGGTTCTGGGTTTTCGAGTGGCGCGACATACCCACAACTAATTAAGAACGGCGTAATCATCAGAAGCGTAATAACCAAATATCTTTTCATTTGTCTTTCCTCCAAAATGGATTATAAACACTGACATATTTGTAAAATATAAATTGTGATCGCAAATAAATATCTTCTTTGTGTTTTGAAATCAGTCTATATCCGCTTGAGAGTCTGAATCGTTCTTTGAATTTGATTTCAATGAATCTCTTTTTAGTGGAGTGAATATCGCTTTAATAAAGCCAAACAAGAAGACCGTTTGATCAAGTGAATCCTGGTTGATTGAGAAATAAGGATTGTTAGGATGAACTAACACAGTGATTTTCCTGTTTTTGTAAGAGGATACCTCTTTATGAGAAATTGACAAGCTAGAATGCGATTTGTATTCTTCGCCATTCAGTGAAAAAGAGTAATGAACTCTGCAATGACAAACAGAACGCCTCATTGACAAAACACTTATTTTTGTTACTGTTGCCTTTACGGGCACACCGAATAGAAATAGATTTCTTAGTCTACGGAATCTCCTTATAAAAACAAAAGCAAATAGGATAGAAATCACATAGAAAGCAATTCCCACTTCTAAAATGGAATTTTCTCCAAAAACACTAACAGAGCCCACAATGGAGAACATTACCGCACCAAAAAGACTTCCCATCAAGGTGTAGTCGGAAAAGAACAATATATGAAATTTAGGTATCTTTTTTTTCATTGAGTTTCCCTTTCAAAGTTTATTATTTTTAGTCACTTCAGTTAAGGCTGAAAGCATCTTAACGAATTAAGAAAAATAATAAGCGCTTATTCCGGCAGTCCTTGCTGTTTAATAAGCAAGGCAAGTGTTGCGATAAAACCAAAAAATGAAAGAAACATAATCACCGCACAAATATTTTCAAAAAAATCTGTCCCGCCATAGGTTGATTGATTGTTCATGATCACAATTATTATTGAACCGATAAAAAGGATAGATAACGACACAAGAATCGCGGCCAAAGAAATTACTCGTTTCATAAAAGAACCTCCATAGATAATATTGTTTCATTATTGATATTATAGCATAAATAATATATCAAGTAAATTTTATATAGTATTTTTTAATTAATAAAAATAGGAAAAATATACACTTCAATAATAGATGCTTAATGATAAATTAATAAACAAAAAAAGCCCCCTAAAGGGCTATAATTGATGTTATTTTTAGAAAACAAGCATAAAATAATACCAATAACACTAGTAAATCTACGGGGTTACATTCCTTACTTCTTCCCATTCATTGGAATTAATTTCACTGCTTGTATCATTTCTTAACGTTTCATTGAAAAAGTCTGTAATCAAACTTTTTAAAATCGAATTAAGGTACTCCTCTTGGACTGTTCCGGACATGCCAATATACTTCGTTAGAGGAGAATACATATAATCCATCGCAAAATCAAAGTGTGTTGTTCCATCAATTTGATAGAGATTTGAAGGAACAGTACTGTTTTCAATTAAGGAATAAAGATTCGCATTGTTATCTCTTGTTTCCCATGCTCCACTTCTTAAAAACAATGATGGAATCGATAGTCCCTTACTAATTTCTGTTTCATCAATGGGTTCAACCCATGCATCCAATCCCATGACAGCGTCTATTCTATCATCATTTAAAGCGATTGCCACATCAGCTCCCCCACCGGTAGAATGCCCCAGCAATCCTATTTTTTCTAAATCAAGTAATTCACTAAATCTAGATGGGTTACTGCTGTCGTTAATTTCTTCTAAGTAGTTTAATGTTGTTGTAATGTCTGAAGCATATGTGTAAACAAGTTGATTCGCATAATCTAAAAAATCAGGGGTTGTTTCTCTAGGTGGTAATGCATCTCGATTTATATAAGCAATGTCATCTTCACTAAAAAATGTCGCGACCGATCCGTAGGTATGATCAATTCCGATTACGATATATCCTTGACTCGCCAATTCTTCGGCATAATCTGTATGAACATTACGAAATCCTCTCCAACCATGGGATATGATGATGACTGGGTAGTTGGCAGAAGCGTTGCTAATCGGAGCTCCAACATATGAATTTGACATAATGTCAGCGGTTTGATCTAGAAAAAATGAAGGGAACCCAAAATCCTTGCTTAATGCTCTGGATACAACTGCTCCATCTTCTAGCCAAGGTGCTTGCTCGTACCCGTCAACGGATTCTGCGGGATACCATATTTGTATTTTAATCTTTCTGAATTCAGTCGAATCATCACCATAAAGCTCATATCGAGTTTCGTCTTCAATTACAAAGGACTCTGTCCCAATTAAATAGTCCCCGGTTGGTGTGGGGATTTCATAAATAGGAAATACGATAGCCGCAATAAATGAAATAACAATCAACGTTGAAAAGACGACGTTCGTAATTATTCTTATACGCTTTTTTAAAGAGATATTCATAATTGTTTTTATGGAAATCATGATTTCGATCATAAGAACGGCAAGATAGAGCGTATATAATTGCCATCTCGTGCCATCGATAACTAGATGTAATATGATAACCAATATTGTTACGCTTAATAAAGCAATCACAAATTGTTTCTTTATTGTTTTCTTACTCATCAATATCCACATCATCAGTACAGATAATAAATATATGAAAACTTCTAGTATATGCATCATAATCGCCCCTTTGTTATCCCTGATAAGCCATAAAGTATATGTCATACCCACCTTGATATACAAAGAATACATAGGAAAGGTCTCCGGGTAATCCAAGGTAATAAATTACATAAAATTGATTCGCATCGTTGCCGTTAAAGTAGACTAAATAGGTATTGTATAGAAGTTTTGAACGGAAACGCAACTCTGGCTTAACTGCATATAGAGCAGCGGTTGCGGCATCTTCTTTGCTCCAAATTCTGGCATCACTGACATACAATGAATAATCATTCTCCAATTCTGTTGCTAGAGGGAATTCAGGATTTGGTGTTATACGAACTGAAATTATTTCAGGTTGATTCATAACAGATAGTCTAAAGGAGAACATTGACAAAAATACAAGAACCAACACGCCAACAAGAGCGAAATCTATAATCTTTTTTCCTTTGAGTTCTTGTTTTACCAGGTTTTGAGCTTCTTCGTAACTATAGGGCCTTCCCATAATTAAACTTAGAATACTAATCAGAGTAACAGAAAAAAAAGGTAATATATTGATACTCATATCCGGTGTTGAAATTTCTAAATATTTGCTTATTCGGCCTTTTTGAATCATTGCTTCTTCGATATCCTTGATCAGCACTTTTTTCTTTCTAAACATCCAATGTCGATATTCTACATATTCATCAGTGATTATCAATCTTGTTCCAAAAAAGAAAACTAAAGAAATTATGAATAGAACTGATAAAGCAATCAAATATGGATTTAGAAGACTGTTTGCGTGTAAGGTAAGCGCTAAGATGAAATAAAGTGTGAGCATTCCTAAATTGATTGGATGACTCCATCTAGTTCGAAGTGTTGTCTTCATATTTTCCTCCTTATATATTAATCAAAAACATTATATCACAAAATACCATAAACCCAATATTGTGTTTTGTGTTTTATTATTAATCCTTGAATGTCTCTGTGTTGGAAGAGGGCTATTGTGATCTTCCAAAAAGGCAACACAAAAGCCCTCGAAAGGGCTTTATTTTCTTATTGATTGCGACTGATTTTCAGCTGCTTTTTGTTAGGAAAAGTCATGTTACTCTATTGTAAACTCACTTGCAAGATAATAATTATCTAACTCACCTGGGCCTCGATAATTGGTGAATTGTTTTAAAATTAGGTACCTTCCAGCTGATAACTCACCATATAACCATTCCCAATTAATTGACATTTGGCTACCATGATTTTTCTCTACAATGTAAGCAATCAAATTCCACGCTACATTACCATCAATAATATATGACAATTCATTCCATTCATTACCTTCATAAATGAAAATTGTATACCAAGTTCCGGTTGTTCCCTCATCATCACCATAGTAATTAAATTCAAGGGTCAATCCTATATTAGTCATTGAATCGTCTAAGATTATCATACTAGCATCAGAATAATTATTTACTTCATACTCGTCTAATTCATAACTCATCATACTAATTGTTGTATTTGAGTTATTACATCCCGACAAGACGAATGAAACTAAAGAAATAACAAAGAGTAATACGATTCTTTTCATAAAATGCTACCTCCTAAATTACTTTCATTACTATATATCAATTATAACCTATTCATAACAGCATGTAAATTTGCTGATAATTATGTTTTTGAATATTATTTAATGTGTCATTGCTTCGCGAAGACCTACTTTAAAAATTGATTTAAAAAGACAACAAAAAAATGCCCTCGAAAGGGCTATATCTCGTTATTGATGGCTACTCAGACCAGGGTCGAACCTGCGACACTTTGATTTTCAGTCGTTTATTGCAGTTATTGGGCATCAATTCCACCTCTATATAATCCCAAAAAGTGTAATTCTATCAAAATTCATCTTCTAAAATGTATAAAAAAATAAACTATTTCAAATGCAACTACACCAACTATTCCCCAACCCCACCACGGTAATAGGAAAAAAAGATAATTATCGTTTGTCGTTACAATCCAATTTAGAAATTCGTGAAATGAAAAAATAACAAATGCAATCATAGCTCCAAAAATGTTGATAATAATGTTTTTTAGTCTATTTGTCATTTTATACCTCATTTTGGAAAAGAATCTTGTGAAAGAGAAGAATGGATTTTCAGTCGTTTCAT
>Ga0268280_1001374_pt1 | contig 16556 bp, 8 predicted proteins | sample saktaG_9_FD_190139 | JGI IMG/M metagenome (GOLD analysis project Ga0268280, IMG submission 190139) | Saline water microbial communities from Sakinaw Lake, British Columbia, Canada - sak_2011_5_24_40m | ecosystem: Environmental > Aquatic > Non-marine Saline and Alkaline > Saline ... | reverse complement strand
TTGAAGGTCAAGAAGAACCTGAGACTTATAGAATTAAAGAATTTTACTACCCGGGCAGGTAAAGTCGGCATGGACATGAAAAAAGTTACCGGAGGCCTTCTCATTCAGGATAAGGATATTGTATCTACGAAAGAGTCCGACTTTAAGGTAGTAACGAAGATAAAGCCCGCGAAAGACCAGCTGCGCTCCATGCTATTCGCTTTTATTATCGTCAAGCATGTCAAATCGAACGCCATAGTCATCGCGGACGGAACAAAGACCGTAGGGGTTGGCGCGGGCCAGATGTCGAGGGTCGAGTCGGTAAAGATCGCCGCCGAAAAAGCCGGTCCCCGCGCAAAGGGCGCCTCGTTAGCCAGCGACGCGTTCTTCCCTAAAGAAGACGGCATAGAAGAGGCCGCCAAAGCAGGCGTCAAAGCGATAATCCAGCCTGGCGGATCTATAAAGGATAAAGAGGTGATCGCTATGGCGGATAAATTGGGGATAGCCATGGTATTTACTGGCGTGCGGCACTTCAAGCATTAAAAGATGACCTACCCGGAAGCTCTAAAGTATCTCGATTCATTCATCAATTTCGAAAGATCGGACGGATATAATTATAAGACCTCATTCAAGCTGGAGCGGATGAGACGGCTTGCCGCTCTCCTCGGAGATCCCCAGAGAAGCGTACGTTCAATTCATATTGCAGGAAGCAAGGGGAAGGGCTCAACCGCCTCTTACGTCCATTCTATACTGGGATCTGCCGGATTTAAGGTGGGGCTCTATACGTCTCCCCATCTCATCTCTTTCCGTGAAAGAATAAGAATAGGCAATGAGCTCATAAGCGAAGCAGACTTAAGCCGCATCCTTTGTCATATAAAAGAGACGGTCCAGTCTCATATGAAAGATGAGATGCCGACGTTCTTTGAGGTATATACGGCCATCGCATATCTATATTTTAAGGAGAAGAGGGTAGATTTTGCCGTATATGAAGTCGGTATGGGCGGGAGGCTTGACGCCACAAATATTATAGAGCCGCTGGCATGCGCGATAACGCCGTTAAGCTATGAACATACCGATAAACTGGGAGATACACTGGAAGAGATAGCAACGGAGAAGTGCGGTATAATAAAGACGGGATCCATTTGTGTGTCGGCGCCGCAGGAGGCAAACGCGCTAAAGACGATAGAAGATATATGTAAGGATAGGAATGCCCGCCTTATTCTTGTGGGCAGGGATATAAAATTTAAAGAATTAGCATCGGACGAGAATTCAAATAGATTCAACGTGTCAGGGCCGTTCGGAGAATACGAAAATCTACAGACATATTTGATAGGGCCTCACCAGGTAGTCAATGCGGCTACCGCTATAGGCATCATTGAGGCTCTTAGGATGCGGAAGATCGTGATCCATGAGGAAGCGGTCCGTAGCGGGACTAGAGACGCGAAATGGCCCGGACGATTAGAGGTCATTGACAGAAGGCCCTTCGTCCTTCTCGACGGCGCCCATAATAAGGCCAGTGCGCGAATACTGATAGAAGCAGTAAAGAAGATATTCAAATACAATAAGCTGATACTCGTCTTGGGTGTTTCGAAAGATAAGGATGTAAAAGGCATATTAGAGGAGCTGATCCCAGAGTCCGGGATTGTTATATTGACGAAGTCAAAAGTATTAAATAGGGCGCTCGATCCGGTGAAGATAAAAGATGAGATCGTGAATACCGGGAATAATGTTAAGGACGTGGTCTTGACGCAAAATACGGAAGAAGCGTTGGATAGGGCGCTATCCGTAGCCGGAGCGGAAGATCTTATACTTATAACCGGCTCCCTGTATATCGTCGGAGAAGCGAAGGAGCATTACTCCGGATGCATGAAGACAGCTTAAACGATACGATAGCCGCTCCCTCGACGCCTGTAGGTGAAGGCGGTATCGGCATAGTCCGTATGAGCGGGCGGGATGCGCTCGAGATAGCCGACAAAATATTCGTTTCGAAAGACGGCAGGAAGCCGTCGGATTACGGGACATATACGGTCCATTACGGGCGCATAACGGATATCGACGAAGTCCTGCTTACAGTGATGCGTTCGCCGAAGAGCTATACCAAAGAAGATATCGTGGAGATCAATTGCCACGCCGGGATACAGGCAGTCAAAAAAGTATTCGATCTTGTTATTAAATGTGGGGCGAGGGTCGCCCATCCGGGCGAATTCACTAAAAGAGCTTTTCTAAACGGCAGGATAGATCTTGCTCAAGCCGAGGCTGTGCTCGACGTGATAAGGGCCAAGACCGAAGGATCGCTGAAAGCAGCCATTGGACAGCTTGAAGGACGCCTATCCAAAGATGTGTCAGGCCTGCTCGATTCTTTGGTAGATATCGCTTCCCACATAGAGGCCTCAATAGATTTTCCGGACGAAGACGCGGATATTATCAAGGAAGGGGCCCTCAATAATAAGGTAAAGGTTATTCTCGACAAGATGAAGCATTTAATAGACAGTTTCAGCGAAGGCGTGGTCCTGCGCGAAGGAGTGTTGGCGGTGATCTGCGGAAAGCCTAATGTAGGGAAGTCGAGCCTCATGAACCTGCTCTTAAAGAGGGACCGCGTTATAGTGGCGCCGATCCCCGGCACTACACGGGATGCTGTAGAGGAGATGATAAGCTTGAACGGCGTGCCCATACGGCTGGTCGATACGGCAGGGATAGGGCAGGCGAACGACGCCCTATATAAGGAGAGCGCCGGCAAGAGCAAGCACTATATAGAAAAAGCCGACATAATTCTCCTTATGCTCGATGCCTCCACCAAGATAAACGAAGAGGATCTGGAGATCATCAGGCTGACAGAAGGCAGAAAGAGGCTTGTCATCGTTAATAAGATAGATTTAAGCGCCGGCCTCGCCCCTAAAAAGCGCCTGCCCGACTGCGCGCTAACTTCATCGAGGCAGGCGGGCCTGACCCCTGAAGTGGCGCCTTTATTTAAGGGTGAGGTGGTGGTCGAGGTCTCCGTAGAGAAGAAGATAAATATTGAGCTTCTGGAGAAGTCCATCCTCGATATAGTCTGGAGCGGTAAATTCACGCAGGGTGAAGGAGCCATAGTAACGAACGCCAGGCACAAAGAGCTCCTTGACAAAGCGTTCACCAATATGTTATCTGTAAGTAGAGCGATCAAGGACGCCATGCACCCGGAGCTGATAGCCGTGGACCTTAAAGAGGCTATATTTAACCTTGGCCTGATAGTGGGCCAATCAGCGTCGGATGATATCCTGGATAAGATATTCGAAAATTTCTGCATAGGTAAGTAAAATAAAGGAGTATTAATGGATTTAAAGCGGATAGAGAAGGCGATAAAGGAGCTTCTTATAGCTGTAGGTGAAGACCCGAAGAGAAAAGATATAAAGGATACACCGAAACGCGTAGCTGAAATGTACGAGGAGATACTGGAAGGGCGTAAGCTCGATCCTGAAAAGGAGCTTGAGGTTATATTTGAAAAAGACCACGACGAGATAATATTATTGAAGAATATACCATTCTACTCGATGTGCGAGCACCACATACTTCCCTTTGTCGGCAAGGCGCATGTAGCCTACATACCAAGCAACAACAGGGTGACGGGTTTAAGCAAGCTCGTCAGGGTTGTGGATATATTTGCCAGGAGGCTGCAGGTCCAGGAGCGCATAACTACCGACATCGCGGATATCATAATGAAGAAGCTCAAACCCAGAGGAGTTATGGTTGTAATAGAAGCGGAACATATGTGCATGTCGATGCGCGGCGTTAAAAAACCCGGCGTCATGACCATCACTAGCGCCGTAAGAGGCACATTCAGGAAGAACGAAAAGACCAGGGCGGAAACGATGGCCCTGATAAAAGGCTAGGGATTATTTTGATGAAACACAGGGCGGGCATAAGGCAAAAGGTCGTAATTATAATCTGTCTTTCCACCTTAAGCGTAATGTTCGTCGCGGTAGCTATAGGGTATCTCCTCGGTTTTAAACTATCCCATGGCATGATGGGAAACGTCCACAGAAAGCTCGCCCAGCAGTTGTCCGCTCAGGTAGGAAAGATAGTGGATGAAGAGATAGGAAAGATAATCGCCTGTTCTGACGATCCTTCATTAGCGAAACTAAGATCGCTGGCCACCACCGATAAAAATATCGCAACATTTTCCATCGAGCCAAAAAAATTATCTATAAATGGCGGCCTCTTCATAGGGCCCATGGAGTTTGATGAAACTCCAAACAGGTGGGTGATCCCGGTATTTGTGCCCATAAGGGATGAGAATAAAACCGTCACCGCCACTATTAAGGTAGGGCTTCTCGCGCAGAGACTTTTCGAGTCTTTAGGCGATTTCAGGCTCGATACCACGGGCCGCGCGGTCCTGGCTAATGGTAAAGGTATGTTAATGTTCTATCCCGGTAAGGCGCAGCTCAACGTGCCCGTATGTGAAGAGGCCGACTATAGGCGTTTATTGACAAGCAATGGAAAATACGGCACGGTTCGCGGACGCGCTCGTGGCGATGCCGTGCCTGTCTTCATCGCTTTCTCCGAAGTAAATTCACGGTTTCTGTCGGAAAACGATGTGACATGGAGAGTCTTTGTAGAACAGGACTCCAGAGAGGTATTTGCGCCTTTTAACAGGTTCATACTATGGGTCATACTTGCTGTCATCTTCCTGATTATAATAATGGTCCCCATAGGTTTTATCTTCAGCAGCGTTATCGTGAATCCCATACGGCAGCTTCATAGGGCGGTCGGCCAGATCATGAACGGACACTGGGACCATAGCGTGAAGATCAGGACAGGGGACGAAATAGAAGAATTCGGCGATGCCTTCAACGAAATGATGGTGAAGATAAAGGATAAGCAGGAGAGCCTTCTGGACGCAAGAAACAAGCTGGAAGACCTGTCGAAGGGCCTGGAAAAGAAAGTTACGGAGAGGACCTCGGAGCTTACAGCGGCAAAGAATGACCTGGACAGGTACGCCAGGAAGCTGGAGCAGGCTCTGATGATAAAGAGCGACTTCATATCCATGGCGTCGCACGAAATGAGGACGCCATTGACGATCATAAAGGAGGGTATCGCTGTCATTTCCGAAGGCAAGGTAGGCGATATTACGCAAAAACAGAAAGAGTTCCTGAATATAACCAATAAGAATGTCGACAGGCTCACCAAATTCATAAACGACATCCTGGATATGCAAAAACTGGAACAGGGCAAAGTCGTATTCAAGATGGAGAAGGACGACATAAATAAGGCGGTAGATGAGGTAGCCGGCACCATGAAGGTGCTGGCCGAAAATAAGGGACTTACTCTTGCGGTCTCACTGGAGAAGAGTCTTCCGCTTACATATTTTGACAGGGATAAGATAATACAGGTAATGACGAATCTTATCAGTAACGCCATTAAATTTACAGACGAAGGCTCTATATCTGTGAGCACTCATCTGGATAATGAATATATCCGGGTTTCCGTAAGCGATACAGGGCCCGGAATAAAAGAGGATGACGTTTCGAACCTCTTCAAAAAGTTCATTCAGCTGGAAGGCGGCATGGAGAGGAAGCACGCCGGCACGGGTCTGGGGCTCGTCATATGTAAATATATGGTAGAAAATCACAGGGGGCATATCTGGGCGGAATCTAATTCGGGCAAAGGGGTCACATTTCATTTTGCACTACCGATCATCAAAACGGAGGGCACCAAAGATGGGTAAGAGGATACTCCTGATAGAGGATGAAAAGGACATGGTGGCTGCTATAACATTCAGGCTGGAAAGCGCGGGATACACGATAATAGCGGCGTACGACGGTATGGATGGGCTTGATAAGGCAAGAAGCGAAAATCCGGACCTTATAATACTGGATCTCATGCTGCCAAAGATGAACGGGTATAAAGTATGCGCGGCTTTGAAGACAGATGATAGGTATAAAAAAATTCCCATACTGGTGCTTTCAGCGAAAGCTCAGGAAGTGGACAGAAAGATGAGCGAAGAGGCCGGCTCGGATATCTACATGTCGAAACCTTTTGAGGCACAGGAACTTATGGCTAATATAAAGAATCTTTTAAAGGAGTGATAATCGATTTGCAAAAATGCCATTTATATGATATATTTACATCAAATATATCATGACCAGCATTATAAAAAGCAAGATAATAGTATCCTCCTCCATATTAATCCTTCTATCCGTTTTTTTCTCCTCACCCTCCGTCGCGCAAGCTCCGCCACGCGCCCCATCCGGAGATTCGCCGGGAGCGCAAGCGAGCCGTTTTCAGCGGGAATCCGATCTCGAGAGGAAGAAGCTCGAGCGAAAGAAGCCCAAGTCACCCCAGATAGATATAGAGGAAGAAGCGAAGAAGCCCGCGGTCGAAGCCGGTCCGTCTTTTACGCTTAATAGCGTTAAGGTGACGGGGTCGACCATATTCGGGCCTGACTATTTTCGCAATATTTACGAGCCGTACCTGGGTAAAAAAGTAACTTACCAGGATGTGGACGATGTCGTCACAAAGATAAAGTCCGAGTATAAGAAGCTGGGGTATCTGACGACGAACGTCTATCTACCTGAACAGGATGTAGTGGGCGGCTCTATAGAGATACGTATCCTGGAGGGGACTGTAGGCGAGGTAAAGGTAGAAGGCAATAAGTGGTTCTCCGGCAAACTTATACAAAAATATTTCCACGCAAAAAAAAATGAGATTTTAAACGTATTCAAGCTCTCCAGGGACCTCCTAAGGCTGAATCAGAACTCCGATCTGGAGGTCAGGACTGTCATATCCGCCGGCAAAGATCCCGGAGCCTCGGATGTCACGCTCGTAGTAAAAGATAAATTCCCGTATCATGTCGGAGGCGCTTTCGACAACCAGGGGACGCGGCTCGTAGGGAACCTGAGAACTTCGATATCATTCCGCTCCACCAGCATGTTCGGCCAGAACGATTCTCTCTTCTTCAACACGGTCGAGAGCGCTTTGAGCCAGGGTACTTTCGTAAGCTACGCATATCCCATAGATACATACGGCACGAAGCTCGGATTTGACGCCGTCGTATTTACTAATAAACTCGGGCTGGAATACAAAGGGTACGGCATAACTGGCAATACCCAGATCTATACGCCTAAGATAATGTCCGAGATGTATCTGACCGAAGACCTCCAGATGAATACGGAGGGCGGCATGGATATAAAGTCCGTCAAAAAATGGGTCATGGGTGAGAAGAGCACGGATGACCAGCTCAGGATACCGTATGTCAATTTTGATATCACAAAGCTGGATTCATTATTCGGGGGCGGCCAGACGTCATTTCTGTCGCAATTCAGGTTCTCCACCGACAGTTTTTTGGGCGCATCCAGAGCAAATCATGTAGCCGCATCGAGATCGGGGACCGGAGGCTTCTTCTTTCTGTTCGAGCAGAGCATAAGGCGCGTCCAGAGGATGCCTTTCGACAGCTACATATCGGCGCGGGCGCAGTTCCAGAACGCCACGCATACGCTTCCTTCATCGGAACAGATGCAGTTCGGCGGCGCAAACTACGACAGGGGATATCCCGAAGGCGACTACATGGCCGATTACGGTGCCAACCTTAGCGTTGATTGGATATTTCCCATGCCTTTTGTGCCCAAGGATTTCAAGCTGCCGTATTCGGAGACACCCTTAAGGCATCAATTTGAGCCCGTTATATTCATGGATATAGGCGGCGGGAAGCTTAAGGATGTAGGCCAGGGCGAGAGACAATCAAAGTTTCTCATGGGCCTCGGCGGAGGTTTGAAGGTCCAGATCAACAGGAATCTGTTCCTGAACATATACTGGTCAGAGAGAGTCGGGGACAGGCCGGGCCAGGGCCAGGGGCCATCGAACTTTAATATAGCGTTCCAAGGTGAGATTTAAATATGGATAGACCTAAAAGAGAGACGAGCGTGACGGCCAGGATGGCCGCTTTCTTATGCGCCGCTACGATAATATTTTTTTCCATCTCGGCGGCGATAAACTACTTCTCTATATCCGAATTTTTGCGAAACTCCGCCGGCGAGGATCAAAGCCGGATGGCGCGGTTGATCGCCTCATCCGTAGCGGATAAGATAGACAGAAAGATAGAATTAGCCGAAGTGCAATCTTTTGGCCAGGCAAGCGCCGCCATGCAGAAGGGATCGTTTGACACTTCTGTCGGTGATGTAGAGCTTGATGAGAAGACGGATAAGTGGAGCCTGCCGGTCAGCATTACATTGATAGATAAAGAAGGAAAGGCCATATCGAGCCAGAAGATACCTGTATATATAGAGGATCTGTCGGGCCCGATAAAAGATTTTAAGCTGGGACGCACAGGGCACGCGGCATTAGTGGATGGCAGGGCATATCTTGTCTATGCGCCAGGCGCCAAGCCTTTTGTCAATAAGTTCTGCAGTTACAACGAGTTACAAAAAGTCATCGATGCGGATAAGGGGTGGATCTTAATGGATGGCGTATATGGCCATCAAGGGAAGGTTTTCGGCTCTTACTCTCCTGTTGAGGGGCTATATTTATCAAAAAACAAGATAAAATGGTGGTTATTTGTGGTTCAGGACGCGGATATGGTAGTGAAACCGCTGAATTCTGTAATGCCAGGAGTGCTCGCCATAGGGGCAATTTTAGCCATAATAGCTCTATTTGCAGGGGTTATCTTGGGTAAAACAGCTACCAAGTCTGTATCAAAACTGCTCATTGATATGGATAAGCTTTCCTATAAGAACAAAGAAGCTGAAGAGAGGATAAGGAAATTCGGCGATGACATCGCTCTGGCATTGACACAGGCTAGCGGCATGATCCCCAATATAAAACATGGCCTAAAGGCTATCGTTGATATGATGCCTGTGCCGGCAAATGAAAAGCAGAAGGATGCCGTGAGCGCGGAAAACGCCAATATCGATATTATGGCAAAAGAGCTCGATGATATATCCGACATGGCCAGGATAGAAGCCGGCAAACTGGAATTGAATATGCAGAAAGCGGATATCAAAGATATTATAAGAAGCTCTATATTTATTTTTGAGCCGAAGATAAGAGGGAAGGGATTGGATCTAAAGCTCAATATTTTAAAGACAAGTGTATTTGTAAATGCGGACGTTAACAGGTTAAAGCAGGTTTTGCTGAGCCTTCTTGGTAATTCCGTGAAGTCTACTGATACGGGCAGTATAGAGGTATTGTTGAAGGAACTGCCTGAGGATGTGGAGTTCAGCATAACAGATACCGGTATAGGCGTATTGCCCGGCAAAGTTATGGATGCCGGGCTTTATATATCAAAGGCCATAATAGATAAGCATAATGGCAAATTTTGGTTCGAGAACATTTCGGGTAGGGGATCCAGGTATTCTTTCCGCCTTCCAAAGTATAAGCCGGTAATAGCCGGCCAATCCACTTAGCGCGATCCAAAAAAAGAGCGATTAGTAATGAAAAATGTAGCCCATTTGCTATTGACTTGATACATTTATATGATATACTATTAAAGGAATCGAAATCTAGATTAGTAAAACGAAAGTTAGCATTAAGAAAACACCAGATCCAAAGGTAAATTACAAAAGGTAGAAAAGATGAAGATCATCGATATTTTACGCACAATACCGGCTTTGCTCCTGCCAGGGTTACCCCTGCAAATGGCGTTTATCACTACAGGATATCGATTTAGATACCCTGTCTCTTCATATATATACTACGACAGGAATGGTGTTTTTGGCGTTTTTGAGGAGCTATTTGGCTCTTTAAACTCGCTCATTGCCGGGCTTTTTTCCGCTTTCGCACACATGGTCTCTTCGATACTTATAGCGTTTGCATCCTTCTCTTTATCATTGCGCGGCCCGAGCGAAGCGAAGGCCGAAAGGGCAGAGCTCGCAATAATAAATATATCTTCTGAATCCGCATTGACCTCAGAAAAAGAATATGCCTCAAAAAAAGAAGATCTATCAAAAGAAGAAAGAGCTGCGGTTAAAATAAATAAGCATGAGCAAAATATTTACACAAAAGTAAATTTCGAAAATAATGTTCCACTAAATAAAAATTATGAATTACTTAAAGATCACAAAAACATTTTGAAATCAGAAAGTTCGAAAGTTCTAAAATTTAAAAATCAGGATTAACCCGCAAAAAATATTTACCGCAGAAAATAGTTTCCAATAAAAAATAATTCCCTGTAAAATAATATTTCAATATAAAATCTTGTTTTTATCTTTGTAGTTACGATGCAGAACTTTTTTTAGAGTGAAATGCTGCGCTCGAATAATGGTAGCGCGGGTTTAAACCCTGGCTGCCGTTATTTTTACATTTAGCAGAAGGCCATGTCTCTAACATGCCCGTATCCAAGTAGCCCAGGCTTAAGCCTGGGCTACTACTACCCAGCCAGCCGCGGCGAAAATACTGGATTTTAGCCTTGATCGCATGGGTCCGTATTAGGGCCCCAATCCTGCAGAATAACGTCTTTTATGGCAAATATGGCACAAATTCCTAACTTTTGAGCATTATGTGTCGTAACTAACTGAAAATACGTATGTTATGGAAAGCCTATGCTCAGGTTCTTATACCACTACCGGTAGTGGTATAACTTTTGGCAGGTATGGCATAGTTAATGCTGTTTTAGCGGGCGAATGAGCGTTAAATACAAAAAAGTAAGAAATTATTTTTTGGCATGATGGTTCAAGGCATGGAATCGTTTTACATTATATTATGAGTTAATAATGAAACACTAAGATATTATGTATTGACAATCATAGATAATATGATATAGTTATTAATGTAAACGATAGGTGGATTAAGAAATCGAAAGCAGGCATTAAGATAACGAAAGTTGACATTAAGAAAAAGTTACTCAGCACATTGAAATAGCGGTTTAGAAGTTGTTGCCGCAAGCGACAAAGGCAAACCAGCAGTAATGCTGGGACGCCCGCCTGCCCGAAAGGGTAGTCGGGCCTGTCCGAAGAATTGATGCAGTCGGGCAGGCAAAGCCACGGATCCTAGAAGGTGAGGATGGCCGGGCTCCCGAAAGGTGGCAAAAGTGAAGAAGTTAGGGTTAGTAGTATTAACGGTTTTAATCGCCTCGTTCTTAAGTGCGGCTCTCTATGCTTTACCTGAGGGAGAGCAAGTCGAGAACGGGAGCGCCACTTTTGATAAGCCCACACCCACCACTCTCAATATCACCGCATCAGATAAAGCCGTTATCAACTTTAATAGTTTTAATATAGCACATAATGAGGTTGTGAACTTCATACAGCCCTCGAGCGATGCTTCTGTGCTCAGCAGGGTAACAGGTCCTGATATGAGCCAGATATACGGCTCTCTCTATGCCAACGGCACGCTCTTCCTGGTAAATCCGAACGGCATATACTTCGCCCCTTCAGCCAACGTAAACGTCAATAACCTCATCGCTTCCACGCTTGATATATCAACTAATAATTTTATTAATGGTAATCATATCCTAGAGCGCAATGTTAATGCCCAATATGGCTATATCCTGAACGAAGGCAGGATCACAGGCAGCAACATAGCTCTGATAGCCAATGCCGTATGTAACGGCGATACCGGCGTGCTCGTAGCCAGGGCCGGGACAGTCAATCTCGCCTCAGGGGACAAGGCCACCGTGAGCTTCGATAGGCGTGGCTTACTGCAGGTGGAGATAAACTCCAAGACCACCGGTAAAGTGCTCGATATGAACGGAAATGACGTAAAAGACGCTATAAAGAACTCAGGCACGATCGAGGCTACACAAGTCATGATGAGCGCCAAGACAGCCAATGATTTATTCGAGAATGCTGTCAATAATACCGGCATAGTTAAGGCCACAGGCATGGTGGAAGAGAATGGCGTCATAAAGATAGTGTCCAATGGCAGGATAAATGCCGATCTCTCCGCTTCCGCAGCCAATATCGAGATAAACAGGCTTGATCAGGATATCTCGATAAGCGCTTCAACGAGAGTAGACGATCTTATCACCATAGAGGGCAATGGTCTAAAAGTGACTTATATGGTCACAAGCGACTTCACCCTGAGGACCGAAGGCGGGATAGACACCACTTCCGGAGCAATAATCCAGGGCAATAACATCACTTTGGTAGCGAATAGGTTCGGCAGCACAGTTACGCCTTTAAATATAGACAGCCCCAATATACATATCACGAGAACCATAGGCGATATCGATATATTAGAATCTATAGGTATCGGTACAAGTGTCCAAATAACAGGTCCGCCTGAGGGTTTTGGAAAAATAATTTATCCTAAAACGAGTAGTCTCGTGCTCGAGGCGGCTCGTACGACTTTATCTACAGACACAAATCCCGCATATCTCTATGGAAATATCACATTTTATAACTTCGAATGCACTACTCCCGGTAAAATAATATATTTTGAAGCAGGGAAGACGTATACATTTGAAGGCGCTTTTACGCTACAGGGCACCACAGACGCCTATATAAAGCTGCTCTCCTCGGACAAGGGAAGTCCCTGGTATGTTATGACTAATGGTAATGAGAATTTAAACGCTATATGGGTAGAAGACTCAGTTAATTTGAGCGAAAAAGAGGTTATTACGCATATCTCCACCTTGAGGGAAGGCTGCGTAAGGTGGGATGCTGATTATATATGGGTAGGCGCCGCGAACGACCTATGGTCTAACGTAAATAGCTGGGCGGATTCAAGCAATGCCCATCCTGCCGCTATGCCCGGCGCCAGCGATAATCTGTACTTTGGCGGCACTTTAGGTTCGGCTACAGGCACAAATACTAACTCTAATTGCGATGCCGGCTTTGGCGGCACCATTACGAGCCTCACGACAAATACGGGGTATACCCAAAAGATCACTTTAAACCGTACCCTGACAATGACGAGCATCAGTCTGAATGCCGGCAATCTCACGGATGCCGGCAATACCGTTACATTAAACGGCAGTATTACCATTGCCAATGTTAATTATCTGCTAACTTCTACCGGCACATGGATACTGGGCGCGAACGGTAATATATCCAACGTGAACTCTTACAACAGGATCAACATACTGCAACTAGCCGCCGGCGTCGTCTCGACCAGAACAGCGATTGTGTATATCAATAAGCTGGTCCTGGGGGCTAACGCCACATTGCAGGGCTCGGGCGGCCTAATTATTTACCCCACGGCAAACGACTTTATAGATATGGGCGCTGGGTCCAGCATAACTAGCGGCGCAATATATATTGTGCCGCTCGGCAGCGCGACGATGACGCAAAAAGCGTTCAGCACTAACGTTAATTTTTATATATATTATCAAACCGCCTCAACCGTACAGATGACCGGGAACTGGACGACCAGTAGTTTGGTTTTGTATGGCAGTTCCGCCAGCGATGTGGAGGCAAGAGCCCAGGTTCTGGATACAAACGGTTATAACTTAACGGTCAACGGTAATATAGTATTGGGGTTATCCTATGCGCCTGTTCCGACCGGATATCAGGCAAAGATCCTCTTCAGGAACGGCACGCATATAATTACCGGCACTATGGGAACCGTCGCCACCTACTCATGGGGTTATTTTGATTTCGGTTCTGCCAATATTACAATTGGCGGGAATATTGATTTCTCAAGGGCCACAGTTACGGAAGGCACATCCACGGTCACGCTGAATGGTGGAAGCGCGCAGACCGTAGCGATGACCAACCAATCTTTATACAATCTGGTCGTGAATAAAACAACAGGCGTAACCTTTAACGGCATAATAAAAGGCACCGCCACATTTAACAGCTCAAGCTCCTTTACCTCCGGCTCATTATACGGCAATGTTATATTCGCCGTCACAAGCTACTTAAACGGCGGCTCAATCATAGGCAATGCGACGTTCACTACCACGTGGTATGGCGTAGCTCCGACGGGTGGCGTATTTACAATCGCCAACACGAAGTACTATAATGGCTATGTATACGGCACAATATATTGTTCGGATGGTACCACTCCTGTCACCAGCTACGTCTTTAATGGCTCAGGCTATAGCGGCGGTATGATCGTCGGTACCGCGACATTTTACAACACAGGCTACAACGGCGCCACCCTCTACGGTAGTGCGACGTTTTACGACACAACCTACAATTCCGGGACCGTATACGGCAACATAATACTTAATGGCACTACCCGTACGACCGGTACCGTATACGGCAATGTGACCTTTAATACCAATTGGTACAGCACCACTACAGCGCCAACAGGAGGAACATTAACCGTGGCCGACACGAAGTTCTACCAATGCACAGTATACGGCACATCATACTGCTCGGACGGCACGACTCCTATCACAAACTACGTCTTTAACGGCTCAGCCTATGCCAGCGCCACCATCTATGGCGACGCGACATTTAACGGCACGGGCTACAACGGCGGCGCCATCTACGGCAATGCGATATTTAATGGCACAACCTACAACACCAGCTCCATCTACGGCAATGCGACATTCACTACCATATGGTATGGTGTAGCGCCGACGCTCGGTGTATTCACCATAGCCGACACGAAGTACTATCAAGGCACAGTATACGGTACAGTATATTGCTCAGACGGCACCACTCCTGTTACCAGCTACGTCTTCAACGGATCGGCCAACAATAATAACGGCACCATCTTCGGCAATGCGACGTTTAACAACACCGGCTATAACCAAGGCACCATCAACGGCGACGTGACATTTAATAACACAACCCGTAACTCAAGCACCATCAACGGCAACGCGATATTTAACGGCACAACCTATAACCAAAACACCATCAACGGAAACGCGACTTTCAATACTAATTATTATGGCACAGCGCCGACGCTCGGAGTATTCACCATAGCCGACACGAAGTACTATTCAGGTACAATATACGGCACATCATATTGTTCGGACGGCACGACTCCTATCACAAGCTACGTATTTAATGGCAATAGTTATAATAGCGGCACCATCTTCGGCAGCGTGACATTTAATAACACGAGCTATAATAGCTACTCCACCATCTACGGCAGCGCGATATTTAATGACACAAGCCGCATGAGTGGCGGCTCTATCTACGGCAACGCGACATTTAACAGCTCAAGCTATATTAGCAGCAGCGCTTCCATCTACGGCAATGCGACGTTCACTACCACGTGGTATGGTGTAGCGCCGACGCTCGGTGTATTCACCATAGCCAACACGAAGTACTATCAAGGCACAGTATACGGTACAGTATATTGCTCAGATGGTACCACTCCTGTCACGAGCTACGTCTTTAACGATTCGGCTTACAATAACGGCGTCATCACCGGCAACGCGACGTTTAATAACACGGGTTACAGTAGCGGCACCATCTACGGCAACGCCACGTTTAACAACACAACATACAACTCCAGCAACATCTACGGCAATGCTACATTTACCACCACATACTATGGCACGGCTCCTACAGGCGGAGTATTCACTATAGCCGACACGAAGTACTATTCAGGTACAATATACGGCACATCATATTGTTCAGATGGCGTCACTCCTGTAACCAGCTATGTCTTTAATGGCACAGCCATCAACCAGGGTACCCTCTTCGGCAATGCCACGTTTAACAACACAAGCTACAATAACTCCGGCACCATCTACGGCAATGCGACATTTAACAACTATAGCTATACTACCGGCACCATCGTCGGCAATGCAACGTTTAATACCACGTACTATGGCACAGCGCCCACAGGCGGAGTATTTACCATAGCCGCCGGTAAGTACTGGGGCGTGACAGTGACGGGCACGGTATATTGTTCGGACGGCGCCACCCCTGTCACAAGTTACATCTTTAACGGCAAAAGCTACTTGGCCGGAACCATCAACGGCAATGTGACGTTTAATAACTATAGTTACCTGAGCGGCGGCACCATCAACGGCAATGCGACGTTTAATACCATATACTATAGCGCCACCACAGCGCCATCCGCCGGGGTGCTCACAATAGCGGCCAATAAATCCTGGAACGGCGCTGTAAACGGCACGGCATATTGCTCGGACGGCGTTACTCCTATTACAAGCTATCTCTTCAACGGCAATGGCTCTTTGGGCACCGGTACCATATACGGCAATGTTACATTTAACGACTACAGTTACACCCAGCAGGGCATCATCTACGGCAATGCGACATTTAACGGCTATAGCTACATTGGATACTCTAGCACCATGTTGAATATGATAAACGGCAACGCCACGTTCAACACCAAGTACTACAGTTATGCTGCAGCGCCGGCAGGCGGGGTATTTACAATAGCCGCAGGCAGGAGCTGGAACGGCGCAATCACCGGCACAGTATATTGTTCGGACGGCACCACTCCTGTCACAAGCTATGTCTTTAACGGCACTAGCTATATGAATAACGGCACCATCAATGGCAACGCGACATTTAATAACTATAGCAACTTATCCGGTAGTAGTAACCTCGCTATTATCCCCACCATCAACGGCAACGCGACATTCAATACAAAGTATTATTCAAACTCGGCGCCGACGGGCGGAGTATTTACCATAGCCTATAATAGAGCCTGGCAGGGCACGGTCACCGGGACGGCATATTGTTCGGACGGCACCACTCCTGTCACTAGTTACGTCTTTAATGATTTTAGCATCCTAT
>Ga0268280_1001372_pt1 | contig 16597 bp, 30 predicted proteins | sample saktaG_9_FD_190139 | JGI IMG/M metagenome (GOLD analysis project Ga0268280, IMG submission 190139) | Saline water microbial communities from Sakinaw Lake, British Columbia, Canada - sak_2011_5_24_40m | ecosystem: Environmental > Aquatic > Non-marine Saline and Alkaline > Saline ... | reverse complement strand
CCTGAATCTGTTACATCTACCGCATCTGTTTTTAAGTCTAATCCCCACGATACAATATCCGTAGCCAGCCAAGCCGAGCCGCCTGAGTCATAGGTCTGAGCCGTTGCAGTACCGAGAACAATATCAAAACTCACCGCAGTTGAAATCGCTGAAACTGTATGAGTCCCGTTTATGTCCGTCATCCCCGCTACATTCTCGATATAGACTCTATCCCCTGCCGTTAGGCTATGGGTAGCAGTTACGGTAATTGTAGTCGTGCCGGTTGCGTTAGTAATTGTAAACGCCGATCCATAGAGAACAAGTCCACTATTTCCACTTACTTTTGCCATCTTATTCTCCTATGCGTTAGTTAATGTTGCTGCGCCAGTGCCCTGGAATGTGTAGGTTTTCTTAACAGCATCAGTACCGACTACCTGTAAATTTGTCCCCACGCTTGTTATGATGATACTACCTGCATAATTAACCGTAGGTGAAGCGTAAGTACCCGTTAAACCGAATACGCCCGCCGCGCTTGTTCCTATTGCCGGGTCTGCTGTTGCCGTTTCTTGGAATCCCTCAAAAGAACCAGACCATTCTTTCCAGCCTTTAGGAAGAAATGTTTTCCAAGTTGAATCACCGGAATCTGTTGTATCAACGACATCTGTTTTAATGTCTAACGTCCATCCAGTGATTTTTATTTCAGCACCGTTGAATTTTACTGTTCCGGCATTTCCTGAAATCTTTGCCATTTTTATACTCCTTTAATTTTTCTGTAATTCAATCCGGTATTCAATAATTGTATTCCATATTTTGTTATCATCCAACAGATACCGTTTTGATAATCTCTTAAATCCTACTTGTGTGTAACCTGTAACAGATAAAGTAATATTAGCCAGCAGGTCAACTAAATTACTTTCCAATGTCCCGACTGTTGTACTCGATGAACTTGAATCGAAGATGGAGAATTGTACGTATGTCTCTTCAAACTCAGAACCAGAATCCCATGAATGATTATCAGCATAAAAAGAGAAAACGCAACAAGGCATTGCTGCACCTTGAGGGGCTTGTAAGTAGTAAACTCTCCCGCCGATTGCCGTATTGAACGTTCCGGAGGCAGTGAGTTTTGAATATAGAGCCGTCTTTAATGCTGAATGTGCTGTCATTTGAATCCTACTTTTCTTTTGATACTATCTAAGTCAGTTGTTAATAAAGCCGGTCTTAAAAACGGACTATTACCCCGATCCTTAGTCCCGAACTCTACCGCCATTGCATACTCTACCGCCGTTCCAACTCTTACAACATTTATTTCTGTGGGTGATTTTATTTTATCGTTATCCGTTGCCCCTGAATCAGTATCACTCTGTTCTTTAGAAGTCGCGTAAGTAATCGAACCTCTCAAACGTCCCGTATCTACAGGGCAAAATCGTTTAGCTTTGTTTACCAATACTTGACCGAGAACATTAAGCAAAGCGTCAACTTTCTTGTTTATGTATGCTTCACCCTCAGGTAACAACTTTCAACCCCACTCTTATATGATGATTTATAGTCTTATCCTGAAATGTTTGTACTGCTTTAACTTCATAGGTAGTAGAACCAATTAAAAGCCTGTCTGTTACTAAAATTGTGTTTGACGAATCACAATAAAAGTAAAAGCGAATGTCTGTTTTCATTTGCTCATTTAAGATCAATTCATCCGCACTAAGATTCACAAGCCGTCCTTTGATCGTTGTTGTGCCTGACCATGTGAGGGTTTGACCTCCCATAGAGTCACTCGCGCTCGTAGCCGTCTTGCGGGTCGCCGTCCAGTTATAATAATCTCTTAGAGCCATTTTGCTTTTCTATAAGGTTTTAATTGTTTAATAATTGACTCAGGCAAGTCGGACAAATACCCCACGCTATAATCGCCTATGCTCTCATTTGATATGCCCTGATTCTTGCCTTGAGTCAAAAGATAACCTACGATGTTGCTTACCACTAACTTCAAACCAACTGGAAATTGCACCTGATAAAGAGTAATAAGATTCAAAGCCGTCTCGGTTGTGAATGTTTTATTTGAAACTACAATAGCAGAAGACGTGACCGCAGTACCGCTAATCAGATAATGACCGTCATTACTTTGGCTTCCGTGAACATAAATATCCATTGCAGAAACAAATCCCGCATCCGTGAACCCTGAGTCAGAATCTGAAATCGTACTCGTAGAGAATGATATTCCAGATCCGATCAAATAAAGATTCGGATTTATAAAATGATTATTACAGAAATCAACCACCCAATCCGGGAGGAATAAAAGTATCTGAGTGATTGCAGCGTCATAATCAGTCCCCGTGATCCCTAATTGGGCCTTTAACTCCGTACTCGTTATCAGTGCCATTTCATCTCCTTACACAGCCGCGACTGCGGTTACTGTTGGCGCTGATGCAGAACGATAATGTACTTTATAAGGTATCTCTGCATCTGCTCTTTCGGCGCTTATTTTCACTTTTACCGTTATCGTATTACCGGCGTCAACCATTCCCACTTTGAACCGTTGCCCCGTGATTATTGGGGTGGCCGTACCGGTGAGAGTAACTTGAGTTGAGTTGATTATCATTGCTGTAGAATTTGTTCCGTCCGTCTCTGCCAAAACAATAACATCAAGAGTGTCATTGTTAGTCGCAACGGCTGATACACCGGTTGACGCTTTATTATATGCTAAGTCTATCACCAAGTCATCACAAGCCGCAACGGGTGTGACCGTTAAAAGCGTTATGTAACCTGTATAGACGGCTTCCGATATATCAATATCAGCATCACCCGAAAGTACTGCCGGGTTTGTAACATCTGCCAATATTTGCGTTCTGTTAGCAAGAATTTGAGTTGATAGATTCCTAAGTTTTACAGACATCTTTCACCCCCCTTATGGTACGTAAAGAGCTTGAATAAATCCGGTCATTCCCGATTCATAGGTAACGCTGACCAGTCCACTATTATTTTTGTGTCTGTCACCGTCTACGACCAAGAAATAAACTTCATCCTGGGCCATAGATGTTGCAAGATCGCCTTTGCCCGAAGCGCAAAATGTGCCAGCCGCGACTGTGAATATTTTAGCTGCGGCGGTTGTGTTGTTTACCTGTAGAACAAGTTTACCCTCTCTCGGATAAGCGAAGGTATTGGTATTGGCCGTATTGATCGCCGTTCCGCTTGCGATAGGAAGAGTGGCGGACGGGGTTTCCGATACCAAAGTTGTTGGTGTAATTGCTACTGTAGCCATGTTAATTTTCCTTTATTATTTCAGTTTTCTTTTCAGTTTTCTTTTCAGTTTTCTTTTCAGTTTTCTTTGCCGGTGCTTTAGAAACCGACCCCGACTCTATTGCCTTGATCCTTTTATCAAGCGAGGCCAATATTTTGTATATGCCCTGCAAATGTCGTCTTGTTTGAGAGTCTAACATTATTATGCCTCCGCCGTCTTATCAGCGTATAAGCAAAGTGTCATATCAGGACGAATTACTTTGCAACCGTAAACGTGAAGACCTTTAACCGCGTCACTGAATTGTGCTTCCGGTCTGAAAGCCTCTGTCTTTACAATTTGCTCTGCTACTGTTAAAGACTGACCCTTAACGCCGCAGATCACTCTGGTGATATCCCATGAGGATGAGTTCTTAGATACGTTTGCGCTTACTGAGAAATCGAATCCAAGAGCGCGGCCTAATTGTCCATTTGTATAAACTGCGGTATTGTCGCTAAGAGAAACAATCCCGGCCAGGACTAATTTTGTCTGAATCCAGGGAGCGATAACAGAAAAACGTCCGCTACGAGGAATAGAGTTGTTGTCCATTGCTTCGCCCGCTGCGAGAAAACTGTCTTCAACATTCAGAGAGGTCATGTCGATAGGAGTTGTTGAGCCTAAAGATGTTCCTAATTGAAGACCAGCCTGACCGTAAAGACCAGCGATGTATGTGTCCTGTGTATCTGCTAAAGCATAAGCAGCTTGTTTCATTGCTTCTTGCATTACTTTTGGTTTTGCCTGTGCTGCATCAACATCATCAATCTTGAAAGCAAAATATTTGCTCTGGTCGATCAATAACGTGGAAGCTGCATCCTGTAACTCCTGAGGACTTACAGATGTTGAGTTGCGCGTATATGTAGCAACTGTGATTGTGCCGATCTGGGAAATCTTTACAGAATCCCCTGCGCCGGAGATGTCCCCTTCATAGTCTCTATTTGCGACATTTGCGAAGACATGCTCTTTTTGGAGAACGCTTATTAAATTCGCGCTCCATACTTTTGGGATAAAATTTGCTATTGCCATTGTGAAAATTCCTATAATTTACTTAGTGATTGATTTACTTTGTCCATATTTGCCAGGACTTCATCATTAGACATGGACTCAATTTGTTCCTTTGTGTAATATGAACCCTGGTCTTGATCTGTTTTGTGTGGGTTCCTGCCGTTGCCCTTGAATTTAGATTCTACTTCCGCTTTAATCGCTCCATTGTATTGTTCTGCCAATGAATCAATGTTCTTTATTGTCGCATCTTCATCCTCGCCTAAGAATTTGTCAATGATTCCGAGGGGTAGTTTTAATTCCACAGCCTTTTTAGTTGCTAAGTTTAAGAGGTCTTTATACTTGCCCTCTTTTTCTAACTTTTCGAGACGTTCTTTTAGCAACCGTGATTCTTTCTGAGCTTCCGTCTCTTTAGGATTAAGTTCTGCCATTATCTTTTCTTTTTCGGCCTGTACCAGATTAGGGAGAGTCTTCTCTTTGAATGTCTCAATCCCCTTTGCTACTTTTGCGTCTGAAAAAGACTGACTTAACTTTTTCCCGTCTTCGTTATTATCCAGGTAGTCCTTTACCCTATCAACTGAGAGCGGGTTTAGTGTTTGGATAAATAATTTTACTGCTTCTGTTTCTTTGTTCTCTTCAAAGAACTTTTTAATTTCACTTAATTCCATTTGAGTCCTTGCCTCTTAATGTTATTGTGATTGTTGGTTTATAGTCCTATTATTTCTAATATCGTGGTGCATCTGCAATTTATATCCTCACCCGCATCGCCTGTCATTCCGGGCGCTTCCGTAGGAATGCCATTTACGTAAAACATTCCAGCCTCATCAGCCATCTGACCGTCCATAAATACGTGAGAGTCGCGCGTACGCGAGTCCAAAGTTGCCATCCATTTTTTCCGTGTCGCAAGTCCTAACTCCTGAGCCGATTCAGTAACCTTATCATAAGCCTGTATCGTCCCTTGTTCAACCGCTCTATGAGTTTCAGTCTTTACGATTCTTAAAGTTTTATTCTTTCCTATCTCAGCGCGGTCTTTAACGTCTTTAGCTATCTGAGAATATCCCTTGCCCTGCTGAATCCCCTTAACTACCGATTCCTTTACCTGTCTTGCATAGACTTCGTGATTATGAGTCATTCGCTTATCCCACCGGATCTCATAAGGGACTCTGAATACTGCAGCTTCAATCTGTTTAGGGTTTAATAAACCAAATCCTAAACTGCTCCCGATTGTCTGCTCGTATATCTGTCCGGTTCTCAAATACCCCTGCTCATAAGCGCCCGCAACTGTATTCTTGGTCTTATCTATCATTTCACCGTTTAATCTTTTGATCTCTCTTAGTATCTGATTCTCTAATGTCTTTAATCTGTTGTAATTGTAAAATTGTCCCGATTCTATTTTATCCCCATAATCTGCATATAATTCAGCGATCTTAGACTGAATAGTTTTTAACGACTGTTTATATAAAACAGCCATTCTTAATTTCTCCCGGTAAGTGTTCTGTTCAATAGCTAAGAGTTTTTCACTTAGTAATTTCCTGCTCCGGTCAGGTGTGGATTTATACTTTAACCACCCCGATTTAGTCCCGATATTTGCCCCTATCATGGATTAACCATTTGCTGTTTTGCCATTTCCTCGGGAGTTAAAGGCATTGTATCAGGGATCTTATCAAAGTTCATCCCGCCCTCTGCTTCCATCTCTGCCATTTCATCCTGTGGATTATCAATAAAGCTCAATAGGGATAGTCTTGTGTCTTCCGAGACATTACCCTTTAATAAGGTTGTCGTTCTTGCTTCATATTCCAGGTCTTTTGGTAAATTGCGTTTGAACTCCAATTCAACTTGTGTATAATCGAACTTGACATTTTTCTTGGCCCACGCGGAGGCTAATATCTTAAACTGTTCTTTAGTCGCATGATTGAACTTTCTCTCTTTCTGAATACATTTATTCTCTAAGTCAACTAATTTCCATTTCCTTGATTCACCCGTTTGTCCAGCGCCGGAGAATGTCTCATCGGACATATCAACCGCTCTTGCAAATCTGAATATATTTTGTTCGTGTGTTTTCTTGGAGTTTTCTATAAATACATCATTGATCTGTTTAGTTAGAAACTCAACCCTGTCCTCTTTGTCTATTCCAAAAGCACCTGTTTTTCTTGCTGCTACAATAGCCTCTGCACTTGGTTCTGTCCCGGCGAATATCATATAAGCAAGTCTGAACTCTTCGATCTCATTCTGGACATCAGACATTAACTCATCATATCCGTCCACGATTGTAGCGACTTTCTGGAAGTCCCCCTGTTCAAGTTCGTTATTCTTGAATTTTACCAAAGGCACATAAGAGAAATTGTGAGGCAATGGATTCTGCGGCTCTGTCGAATCTAAAACGTAAACGGTCTTATCATCATCAACTGAGATATAAAAAGTTACCACGTCTTTATCATACCACTCAACTTTTCTCTTGGTGGTTTTCTTGCCGTCTATGTAATACTCGACATCGTAAAATCTAAGCACGTATTGAGTCTGATTAGTTGATCCATCAAGAACAAAGATGCACTCCCAGGGATTTACATTCATTGCTGATTCAAGCCCGTCCTGGTCGATGTATAGCATTCTAACTGCATACCCGCAGGCAGAGGCAAATGTAGCCGTCTGAGAATCAAGGTCATCTAATTGCACGTATTCCTTAAACCCGTCTAAGACTTCCTGTTCACCGTCCGAGCCTGCATAATAAACGATAGGATTACCGAACATATAACCTACCGCTTGATCTACAATTAAACCCCTGAAATCATGGGCTAATTTATTATTGAGTTTGTTCTCATTCCCCACTTCAAGCGTTCTCGATAGAATAGGGACTGTCCCTTTATATTCAAGCCAGTTCTGATATAATCTGTCTAACATAGGCTGATTAGACTTTATCAAAGTGGTAATGATTTCAGACTCAGTATTAACTCTGAATCTTGTGAGTAATTTCTTAATGTCTTCTGTTGTCATCCTACCACCCTGCCGATATTTGATTACTGCCAAGACTCAATGGATTAACGGCTACGATTCCGCGTCTTCTTACAAATTTCTCCGCACCGTATCTCATTGCATCTAACAGGTGATTATATTCGTCTATTGGTTGATTTATCATTCTGCCGTCTTTCTGCTCCCATGCGTAGTTGTTTAATTCTAAGATCACGTTTACGCATCTTGGATGAACGAATATTTTATATTGCTGTATAAATTGAATCCCATTGATAACCGAGTCTTTACCTTTCCGAGCTGCCTTGATTCTTCTGATTCCATGTCCTTTAATTTCATCTATCGATTTAGGTTCCGCACAATCAGCTATTACTTCCTCTTTTGCATAACCCTTATACTCTATCATTTTGGCTATTTGATTATTCAGCATCCCGCGTTCATAGTGTTCATCAAAGATGTAAATCTCTTTTAGCTTTTCATCAAAGAGCATACATATGAACGCACTCGGATCGGCTGTATAGCCAAAGTCTAAACCAAATGCAGACTCCATCCAGGGGCGGGATTGTAAAAGTTCCTTGTGATCGAACTCCCGCTCTTCCCAATTATCATAAATCAAACCCTCTGCTATCCCCCAATTTCCTAAACCCTCAACATTATACCTTCTGGGGTTTTTCTTCTTCATGTCATCAAACAGCTTTATATCTGATTCATCAAGAAACTCATTCTGTAAATACGTTGTCCTCAGTGTAAATGTAGAGTCTTCCGGATAATCAAAGAACCGTTTTTTAATCCAGTGTTTCTCATTCCAGGGATTAAGCGTACCTGTTATCTGTTTGAATAACGGATCCGGTATTGAACCCCTGATAGAAAGATCGACCATGTTAAAATCTTGCTCATTTGTTACTTGGAAGAACTCTTCAAACCAAGCCCAACAGATAAAACCCCGTTCTACGGTTATCGATGTAATGCTCTGAGGTTCATCTAAACCCCTGAATAATACCTTTTGACCCGTAGGAATGTAGGTTAATTCAAGTGGACTCAATTTCGCTTCCCATAGATGACGTACGCCTAAATCGTTTATAGCCCATTTTAACTGAGTGTAAGTCGAATCCTTGTGATCCTTGTAAAACTTCCTGATTACTAACAAATTGGCTAACCGGTATTTCATTAGATTTGTGATATACCAGAGAGCTGCAGTTGTTGACTTCTTGGACCCTCGACCCCCGATCACTACCCGATATCTTCTTTTTGTGTGCCAAAAGTCAGCGTAACCCTTTCCTACCTTTTCCTGTAGGTTTACATTTATGTTCATTCTTTAACATTGTCTTGAAATACGACAGTAACCTGAGAGTCAAGACTTCCGGATAGTTCTTTCTTTTTAGGCATATAGTAATCAGCAAATGCCTTGGTTGCCTCAAATCTTACTTTCTTATCATCGGTAGTCATAAACTCTTTCATATTCTTTTTGGCTAATTCTGCCATATCAATAACGGCCTCAGGGCCGATTGCTTCTTTAAGGATTGTGGATTTGTGCTTAACGCCTTTTTTGAGCCGCCCCTTTTCCCTTGCTTTCTCACTATTTCCTTTTATATCCTGATTCGGCATCGCTTTTCAATCGCTTTCCTGTGTCTCGCTTAGAGACAGTGTGTTTAGATATAGCGCGCATAACCCCTTGATTATGACTAACTCAAGGTTTGATAAAAACGGTATCCCGAAGGATAGCCAAGCCATTTTTACCCAAGCTCTTTTCGTGTAGTCCGTTTCCCTTTCAAAACGCATCGCTTTTTAAGTCTTTCGACAATCAAGGGGCTGTGCTATTCGCGCTCGCTTCACACAATTTTAGCGATGAACTTGAGAACTTATTTCAATATTTCAAATTTCCCCCCGTGAATACGGGCTTCTCGTTTTTTATTGGTTAACGATGTCCAAAACCTATTTGATGTTTTGCTCTTGGCAAGCAAGGGGACCAACCCCCATTTAATTTTATCTTATTCCTTTTTGATCCAGACTCCAAAATTCACGTTTCTTTTTTTCATTCATCAAAACCACCCCATTCATATCAATTCTATTCGGTGTGTATATCCGCTTTACGTCTTTACCCTTGCAATCTGGACAGGTTGTCTCGTGGAGGTTCTTATAGCTTACGTGCCAGAAGTCAAAAGACTTATTACAGTTGTGACAATGAAATTCAAATAGAGGCATTTTTAACCTCTTTCTTTTTTCTCGTTTTGGTGTTGGCTATTTGGGGGCCGTAACAATCAATGATGTGGAAGGGTGTATCAATCTTCATGCAGAGAACTTCATTCTCTGTGAATACAGAACGGTTTTCTTTGTATTGGTTTTTCGCCCGGTCTTTGATTCTCACTTCCAAGTTTAGCCTTAGAGATTGGAATTATCCCAAAATCTATTGCAAAAATAAGGGCTACCGGTATAGTAGAAAAATCATGTTTCAAAATTATTGTCTCTGATTAAAAAATACTGTGAATAAAAATAGGCGGGAATATCCAATAGACACAAATGAACCACATGGGGACAATCCCCAGCTTTATGATAAAGGACATAGTTCCTCCGGGCTTAACACTTTTTTTATTTTCCTCATCTTAATTTTACGCTCTGCATTTTTCTTAGCATAATACTTTAATCTCTGCTCTCTAAATTCGGGATCGTTCTTCATCCTGTCTTGGTAGTTTAATTTTCTTGTGAGTAAATCATTCCGCGAAAGTTCTTCCATTAGACAATATTTTGATATTATGTTTCTCTCATCATAGTAATACTTCTTGCACTTCCTTTCAAAATGTTCGTCCATATCGTTTCCCCTTTAGTTATGCCTCTTTGATAAATCGCTTTTGTCCCGATCTGGTTTTAGTTCTTGGTTCTAAAGTTGTTATCTTCGCTCGCAATTTTCGGCATAACTACGCCGTCAAGCCGGTTGCTAAACCTTTTTATTAATTCACCCACCAATAAATCATAATCCTCGTTAGGTCTTGCAGGAACATTTCGAGATGGTATTTTACCACTTTGATACATTTTATCAGTTTGCTCGTCAACTTTTTTTAATAATTCTTTATCTGTTAACGTACATAAATCAAAACTTACTAATTTGTTCATAATCTCTCCTTTAGTTTAATTTCTTCCGCAACGGCTTACAGCTGATACGTTAGTTTTGTTTGTCGCTTTTAATTGCATCTAAAAAAGTCATCAGTTCTTTCCCGTTTTGTTTGTGATGTATTTTCCCGCATTGCTTGCATCTCCAAAATCTAATCAACCAGCGTGCACCTGTTTCAAAGTGTGTGAATTTATAATTGTGCAATCCTAAAAAACATTTTAATGGTTTCATTGTTCGCTCCTTAAAAACTAACTATGCAATCAAGAATGACAAAAGTATTCGTTCCGGTTTTGGCAGTTGTTATGTTTATAAAATTGTTGTTTAGTTTAAGTTTTCTCATAATCTCTTTTGCGTCTTATCGCTGATCCGTTATGTGCCTTATCATTTTAATATCATTGCTGTTTGGCTTAGTCGTGTTATTCCGGTTTCACAATAATTTTTATCAATCTCAATTCCGACCGCCTTGCGCCCTATCTTTTTAGAGCTTGCCTCAATTAAAAACGCTAATAAATCAATTGGTTTTTCCGCCGGATGGTTTTTATTGCCTCTTACTGGTTTATATTTTAATACATTGAAGCAGTACCCATTATTCAACTTGCGGGGGGCTCGCTTTGTATTGATTCTTCCCATTCTTCGATTGTCTCCATAAATTTCGGTATAACTTGCGGTTCAATTTGACCAACTATTTCGTTAGCCAACTCAAGGCAAAGTTTTCTGTATTTATCATCATCAATTCTCCATCCGTTTGTATAACCAAGTTTAGTTTCAATTTTATCTGCAATTTGTTTTTTACTTAACATATTTTTTATCTCCTTTTATTTCCGTTGGCAAATTAACCGCAACTCTGTTACCCACAGCTCGCTGCGCTCACCGTGGGTAACGCGGCGGCGCGTAGCAAAAATTACTCGGCACTCTCATACGTTGCCTCAAATATATCTGGCTTACAGGGATAATGTTCTCCTTTCACGCCCCTAATTATCCAATCTCCTATATCTGCATTCATTTTGCCTTCAAGAGTAAATATTTTTAATCCGTCTTTTGCGACAATCCCCTCATATTCTTCCCAAGTCCACTTCCTTTTAGCGGAACTATGCCAGCCACACCAATCAATAACTTCCTTTAGATTGTTTCCGTCCCATTGTATTGCCGTAATTACTACTGGTTTCTTCCTAAATTGCTTTACCATATTGTGCCTCGTAATTTTTGACAGGCTCAGCCCGTCAGTTATTAATTATTTATTTTTCAGTGTCGCTTCGCTCGCGTGGGTAACTAACGCGTCAAGGCGTCACAAGGGTGCGCCTTACGCGCCGCACCGCTATGCCGACCGCTCCGCTTGCCGAACTCGGTTGCATTCTTGCTGAACCCCTTCGATTAAGTTCATAAACTGCGCTCCTTCAATTTTCTTTAGAAATAATTTATTAGTTGAATCCAAAACTCTCATGTGTACCCGCTTCGCTTGCGGTTTAATCATACCGATTGCAAGGTCATTGAATAATCTCTGATAATTTATTCTTGAAATATTCTATCTTCTCTATCATCACAGACTTTGGAATTTTCTTGCCCTGATTTGATCGTCTTAATTCTTCAAGTTCCTGCAAGATTCCGACTCCGTATTTTTCTTCAAGTTTAATCGCATAAACTCTGATGTTCCCGTCCTTCCAGCAATTACATTTTTGGCACTGAGCATTATTGTTCCTTTCGTCAAACGCTGTCCCGATATAACTTCGCTCGATATAGTGTCCATCTTGGATGTTAGATTTATCGCCCTTAACTCCACAGGTTATGCAAGTCCAATTATCACGCTCCCTGACATAATCGGAGACCGCTTTGAATAGAGCCTTTTTGAGCTTACCATAAGTCTCTACCTTGATCCGTTCTTTCTTCTTGTTGGTTCCTAATTTTGGAATCTTACTCATTTCTCCCTCTTTTTACACGATAATAGTTTCTGCCCTTTCATCAGTTCAAACTTGCAAGGACGTTTACACTCTACGCATATCTTGGCTATGTTCTTTTTGAGTTTACTCATTTGGATGTTTTACCCTATATTTTTTGGGTGGTAGAGATGAAGATGATTGCTGGATTAACTCACCCTTTCTGTTATACTGGAATACTTCAATGTGATAAGCGTCTTCGTTGGTGTCCAAGTGATTATACCACAGCCATTTGTTCTCTGCTTCAAGCATCTCGATAGTCCTATTCTTTTTGGGTTTCACTTCTTCCCTCGCTTCAATACTTTGTGATCGTGATAATATTTACGCCTCATTGCGTTACGCTTCTCCTTGTGCTTTTCGTGTTGAGACTTCCAGTATTCCTTTGAGACAATCTGCTTTGTCTTTCTTGGCTTTACTATCTGGTAAAGTTTTAGTATAAGTGGTTCGGTTAGTTTCATTCACTTTAATAACTCTGGATTTTCATAGATGTTCCCGATAATCTCCCATTCTGTGGGGTCTTCCAATTCCTCGCCTTCGTACCCGAATGATTCATTTTCAAGCCAATATCGGAAACTCTCTAAAGTACAGTAATCACGCTTAATTTCTATGTGAGTTGGTTCGTCTCCTTCATAGCCCGACTTTTCCCATCTTTGAAATTCTTCGCCTTTGTAATCTAAACCCTTTCTAATTAGAACATCCCCCTCGTAAATCTCAACCCCGCTCTTGTCCTTGAGTCCGGTGTATTGCATAAGTTCAATATTGTTTTCAAATGGGAATAATCTCGCATAGTTTCCACTCGGATTATCAGCCCAATGGATTTTATCTGTTAAAGAATGAACGTAAAAATCATCATCCTCAACCCACTCTTTTCTGTCTTTATCCCACGCTCTAAACTTTATCTCTCTCATCTTCAACTCCTTTTTTCTGATTGCAATAGTTAGTTTTAGCCATCGCCAGAGCCATAGCCAGAGCCATAGCCATCGCCAGAGCCATAGCCATCGCCATCGCCATCGCCATAGCCAGAGCCAGAGCCAGAGCCAGAGCCAGAGCCAGAGCCATCGCCAGAGCCATCGCCATCGCCATCGCCATAGCCATAGCCAGAGCCAGAGCCAGAGCCAGAGCCATCGCCAGAGCCATCGCCATCGCCATCGCCATAGCCATAGCCAATTTTATTGTTTACATCTTCCATGTTTTTACCTCGCCAATGTTTTTACGAGCTTTGTCTGTGCAGTCAAGTATTTCAATCGCCTGCAATAATTCTGCCCTCGGAACTTCTGCCGGGAATTTACAATTTTGTGGTTTGGAAAATCCCTCGAGAGCCGCCTGTGATAAGGATGCCGCGCCATCCCAATACCATAATCGGCGGGCATTTAACAGAACTACTTCTTGACCGTTTCGTGAATCTAAATAGCCAGCAAAAACTCCGGCTGAATACGTCCTGACGATAACATATTTTTTGCCGTCAACTACCGCCATTTTGAGTTCGCCAAGACTGTCCTTTCTTACGTACTCAATGTCATCAATCTTAATTGTTTTTACGTCTGCCATTTTTACTTCTCCTTTTTGTTTTTAATCTCACTTGCAATATATACAATCTATATACCAATGTCAAGAAGTATTTTAATAATTTTTTGTGTCTTGTTTTTGGGCGTACCGAGGTCTTTCTTGAAAGTTAATCTTTTTTCAAGTCATACTAACAATAGAACCAAGACAAGTAAAAGTTGTTACTGTTGTTGAGAGAGGTATTGTGCGAAAGTTACCAAAACACAACACCTGCTACATTAGCCTGGGAAGTTCCTTTCGGACTTTCAAGTTGACCCTGGCACGCGGCGGTTACGCATCCTCTTATTGATAATGTCCTCAACCTGCCCATTATGTATCTTCCTCTGAATCTTGAACAAACAGTCTTTATGGGCGTATTTATATCCCGCACTCTTGCGGTCAGATTTTTATTCATTTATTCAATTACGTTTAGATTTGCAAATTCACCATAAAGCTCAACGGCTTTTTTGTTATAGGTTAATGCAGCATCTTGTTCTTTTGCGAAAGTTCCTAAGTGATAACAAGAAATTTTCACCCTGTATTTCCCTGATTTTGTTTTATATACTCCCTTATATCCCACTTTATTTCTGTTTTTATTACGATTAGCCGCATTTTGTAGTTGACTACAAAACCGTAAGTTTGATTTTTGATTATTAAGCGGATTTCCGTCAATATGGTCTATTATTTGTATGTATTTGGCTTTCATAATTAATCTATGCAAGAATCTTTTTGTCTTGCGCCCATCCGACAAGATGTAGTTCCTCATTACATAACATTTCCCCGTTCTTTTATCTGATTGGACGTGCCAACGATAACGATTTAATTCTACGAAGTCTTCATCGTCAACTAATGCCACTTTCCCCCGTGTTAATTTAATCTCTTTCATAATGTCTCAAAGAAAACCCCAGATATTCTAAGTTGCAAACTAAGACAGTCTTTCGGACAGTAATAGACCTTAAAATAAATGGGGTTGTTTTATTTTTCATAGTATGAAACTACCTTAGTTTGCATAAACAATATATCACTATCTATGCCAAGAAATAAGCCCTTATTTTAGCCCAAATTAAATCAACCACAATGTCCCAGATTTCATTTTGGAATGACTATGCGAATCTAGGCTGTTTTGGGGTTTCATTTTGAAATCTCGGACACCCTGTTTCATTCTACCATCCAAAGTCAAGTATTATTTTTTCTTTCTGAAATAAATGGCTACTCTCGGCGGATGATATGTCCGATTGCCAATAAAGACCCGTTTAGCTACTTCGTATTTGTTCGGATCGGGGTTTGGCATTACATATTTATGATAGATAATTAATAATCCACCTACTTTTAAGAACTTATCACACTCAGAAGTCCACTTTTTGTAGTTTAGTCCTGGCGTATTATAAAGCTCTTTAGATTCCTCGTTGCTGTAAGGGGGATCAGCCAAGATTACATCAAATTTCCCGTTGGTCGGGATGATGTCTGACATTTTATGGACATCCACACAAAAATCAGGCTTTATTTTTTTATTAAGATCTACTCTCACTCCGTATTTGTTCATCCCGCAGAAGACATTCATTAATCGAACTTGCTCTACATTAAGAATGTCCATAGATAAATCAATCAACCACTTCTCACAATAAAGAGGCATACCACCTTTATAGTGGTCTGGTTTTGGTCGTGGGAGAAACCAAGCTATATTCTTATCTATCTGTGTCTTTGCTTTATATCCAGTTTCTTTCATAATAATCGTATGTCCCAGTCTTTTGTAAAATAAACGACCTTCTGGTGGTCTTCACTATAAACATCTTCCTCGTCCCAATCGATAACCTCATCGGGTAGATCATACATCTCTAAATCTTTTATCATTTTTTCTTCTGCGTCAGTTAAGAATCTTTTTAGTGGTACACGAACAACAACTTCTTTTGTAATTTCTAAATAAGCCTCCATTCCATTCTCCTTATTTCATCATCTGTTGATTATCTTTCTTGTTTTTAAGCCAAATCAATTCTCGGTATTCTCTTTTCTTCTCCTCCCAAATAGCCTGCATATCTGGACAGCTTAATAAATGGCTCTTGTGAACGTCCTTGTCGTAGAGAATATCGTATATCTCTTTCTCGGTGATTACGTCCACCGGAAGGATTGAGTATTGAGAATATCCGGGCAAGATTACAATGTCTCTCTTACAATAAGGACAACGGTATTTGCGGTAAAGACTAAACTTCACTCTTTTTCAGTTTTTTCAAATAACCCCTCTTGTATTTCGGGGAAAGTGTTACGGGCTGAGTTGAGGATGTGAAGACCTGTTTCAGGTGAGACACAATTTCTGAGCAACTCAAGTCTTGCCCTTGCGCCCGAATATTTGTCTGTCTTTATATTATATTTTGATATATCTATGCCTAAAGTTTCTTGAAAAGCATTGTTTGTTCCGCGATGTATGTCGCCATCTTTTGCTGTTATTTGGGGTATCTTAAAGTTTGACCAGAATAAATGCCGACCGATTATATCTCCTGGTATTAATGGGTCATAATAGGGTATGGTGTTCTCGACAACCCATTTCCCGTTATAGTGGGTTTTCAAGAGAATAATTTCTTGATATAATTTCATATCAAAATAGACGGGTTTAGTGCCGCTATATCCCCAAAATCTCGCCCTGCTATGTGTCGGGCAAGGCGGTGAACTCCATATAAAATCAAACTCTTTGTAATGATCTAAAAGGTATTGATGTGCATCCCCTACAATTACTTTGTCATTAAGAAAGAAGTCCTGGTATATTGCGGCTATTTCTGGATTAAGTTCTACTGCCGTAACTTCAACATCTTGCGC
>Ga0268280_1001371_pt1 | contig 16599 bp, 16 predicted proteins | sample saktaG_9_FD_190139 | JGI IMG/M metagenome (GOLD analysis project Ga0268280, IMG submission 190139) | Saline water microbial communities from Sakinaw Lake, British Columbia, Canada - sak_2011_5_24_40m | ecosystem: Environmental > Aquatic > Non-marine Saline and Alkaline > Saline ... | reverse complement strand
CCCTTTGTGCGCACCAGGCCGTCTTTAGCGTCTATCCCCGCCACTATGCTCGGGCCGAAACGTTTTCCTATATCTTTTAAAAAATCATTATCCAGCGCGCGCGTCCCTATCACGACCTTGTCGATCCCTGCATCGAGGATCATCTGGATCGTATCGGCATCTCTTATCCCTCCGCCCAGTTCTATCTTTACCTTTACCGATTCGGCCATCTCTTTTACAATATCAAAATTCACAAGCCTTCCGGTAAGAGCGCCGTCGAGATCCACTACGTGTATCAGCTCCACTCCTGCGGATGCCCATCTACGGGCGATCTCGATAGGCGAGTGAGAATAGATCGTCTCCTTGGAGGCGTCCCCCTGGGACAGTCTTACGACTTTACCGCCTTTTATATCTATCGCCGGTATTACGCGCACAAAACCCTTTCCATTTAAAGGCGAACGAAATTCTCCAATATCTTCAATCCCGCGGTCTGACTTTTTTCCGGATGAAATTGCAACCCGTATATATTATCTTTGGCTACGCCGGATACAAAGTCAAATCCATAGTCCGTAGTGGTAAGGATCGCGCTTTTATCTTTCGGAACCACATAGTATGAGTGAACGAAGTACATATAATTTTCGCCGGACAGCCCGCTCAGCAATTTTGAGTTTTGATATTTGATCCTTGAGCTCTTCTTTATTGTGTTCCACCCCATGTGAGGAACTTTTAAAGCGCCACGCGCGAAACGGAATCTCCGCACATCCCCCTTAAGAACACCAAGCCCCTTAACTCCTGGGGCTTCTTCGCTTTTTTCAAACAGAAGCTGGAGCCCGAGGCATAATCCAAGAAAAGGCTTTCCGATGGAGATCGCGTCTTTGATGGGCTCTATCAATTTCCGGCTCTTAAGTTCTTTCATAGAGTCCCCGAAAGCGCCGACACCGGGAAATACTATCTTATCGCATCCGGCGATGGCGCGGGCGCTCGACGTGACTATAGTCTTTGCCCCGGAAACCTCGAGAGCCTTCTCGACGCTTCTTAAGTTCCCCATGCCGTAGTCAATAACTGCGATCATTGTTAAGCTTTCAGCTTTCAGCTTTCAATTTTCAACTGTTATAAGCATCAACCGTCATTGCGAGGAGCATATCATTTTCTGTGCTGTGCGACGAAGCAATCTCGCTTTAAAAACGGGATTGCTTCGGGCCTTCGGCCCTCGCAATGACGATACTTCCATCATTACAACACAGTCGCAATGACAAAATTATTATGATGGCTAACAGCTAATCTATCGTTCCCTTAGTGGACGGCACCCCTTTTCGGCGCGGATCCGTCTGCGTCGCTTCATCCAGCGCTATCCCGAGCGCCTTGAATATAGCTTCGAGTACATGGTGGACATCCTGGCCGGAGTAAACCTCAACATGCAGATTTATATTCGCGTTCTTGGCGAATGTATCGAGAAAATCCTTGCCATCGGCGAAGGAATATCCTTCATCTCTGGAGGTTTGCTCTGCCCATCCCGTCGGAGGCGTTCGCCAGAGAAAAGCGTATCTGCCCCCTATGTCAACCATGACTTTCGCGCTTGCCAGATCCATAGGAACCTCTCTTGACCCGAAACGCTTTATTCCGGACGCGTCTCCGAGGGCTTCCTTAAAAGCCTTACCGAGGCATATCGCCACATCTTCATTTGTGTGGTGCATATCGACTTTAAGATCGCCTTTGGCCTTTAAAAACAGGTCAAATATTCCATGAAATATGAAGAGCGTCAGCATGTGGTCCAGAAACCCTATGCCTGTATTGATATCGGTATCGCCTTTTCCGTCTATCGTGAACTTCCCGGATATCTCCGTCTCTTTGGTCTTACGTTTTATAACCGCGCAGCGTATCTTTTTCGGCATACTATCTCCTTTTATTTCTGATCAAACCTAACCTTAACGGAATCCAGATGCTTAACGAGCTTCTCGATCCCGGCGATCTTTTCGAGAGGCTCTCTCACTTTTTCAAGGGCTCTCTTAGTATATGAGATGATATGCGAGCTCTTGTAGAAATCGGACAGCCCCAGCCCGGAGAAGAACCTCGCGCTACCGCCCGTCGGAAGCACGTGGCTCGGTCCGGCGACGTAATCGCCTACCGCGACCGGCGTATATGGGCCTAAAAATATCGCGCCCGCGTTCGTTATCATATTCGCTATCTTCCTGGGATTATTGGTGGCTATCTCCAGATGCTCCGGGGCCAGCATATTGGACACATCGGCGGCCTCTTTCATATTGCCCACCTGCACGATGTATCCTTTTAAATTCTCGCTCTTCAATGTATTGACTATCTTCTTTGAATTCGTTATCAGTATGGATAGCCCCATAAAATGCTCAGACTGCGCTTCGAGGTCCGCGCGTATGAAATTTATATCCGAAAGGTGGTTGGCTATTATCACGACTTCGGTCGGGCCGGCGAGCATATCTATATCGCAATATCCGAATACCTGACGCTTGGCTTCCGTCACATAGGCGTTACCCGGGCCGACTATCTTATCGACCTTCGGTATTGTTTTGGTGCCGAATGCCAGCGATGCTATGCCTTGAGCCCCGCCGACTTTATATATCTCGTCCACTTTCAGGAGGTCGGCGACGACGAGTATATGCGGATCCACTGACTTATAACTGTTCGGAGGCGTCACGAGCACTATCTTCTTTACCCCCGCCATCTTCGCCGGGATCACGGTCATATATACGCTCGAGACCAGCGGCACGGTGCCGCTCGGGACATAGACCCCGACCTTTTCGATCGAGGTTATCTTCTCTCCCAGCATAACGCCGTCTTCGTCCTTTATCTTCCAGGATTTTTTTACCTGCTTCGAATAGAACTTATTAATATTGCCGAGCACCATCTTCAGCGTCGATACGAACTCCGGACTGATATCCTGATACGCGCCCGAGGTCTCGCACTCCGTAACCCTAAGCTCCTTAGCGGTGAGTTTCACATGATCGAACTTGCGGGTATACTTTATCACGGCCTCGTCACCGTAATCGCGCACGTTATCGACTATCTTACGCACGCTCTCCGAAACGCGTTTATTGCGTCCGGAGCTCCGGGAACAAAGTTTCTGAAATTGCCTGGACCCGACCTTTACAAGCTTCATAGGATCTCCTTAAGACCTTCTGTCATTTTTTTCAAAGCGCTTTCCAATTTATCCGGCGCCTTGCCGCCTCCCTGCGCGAAATTTGGTTTGCCTCCGCCGGAACCATCTATTAGTTTGGCGAGGTCCCTTGCTATATTTCCGGCGCTGACGCCCCTCTTAACGATATCATCGGTAACCGAAGCTATGAACGACGCCTTCCCTTCCGAAACGGTCGCGAGTATCACAACGACCGAGGTCTCTTTTTCTCTTATCTTATCGCTTAATATTCTCAAACCCGCGATATCTATATTATATATGGACCCGGTAACGATCTTAACCGCGCCTACGGTAAGCGCGCCGGATATGAGCTCGTCAATATTGCCGATCTCCGCCTTAAGCCTGTCCTGCATCAGCTTCTTTGCCTCTTCTTTGGCGGCCTCTATTTTCAGTCTCAAGCTCTCCGCCTGGCCCTGAGCGCCCAGCCAGGCATTCGCGGCTAGCCCTGTCAGCGCCTCTATCCTGCGCACGCCCGAAGCGACCGAGCTTTCGCTCTTTATCTTGAATACGCCTATATCGCGCGTATTTTCGGCGTGAGTGCCGCCGCAAAGCTCTTTTGAGACATCGCCTATCGTGACGACCCGGACGGTCTGATCATATTTCTCCCCAAAAATCGCGGTGGCCCCGGAACTTTTTGCGCTCTCGAGGTCCATAAGCCCGACCTTGACCGGTATCGCATTTTTTATGTACTCATTGACCGATTCTTCGACGCGCCGAAGCTCCCTCGGATCCATCTTTCCTGTATGCGCAAAATCAAACCTGAGATGGTCTTCGTCGACCATCGATCCTGTCTGCCTCACATGCGCTCCAAGCACTTTTCTTAACGCCGCCTGCAAAAGATGCGTCGCGGTGTGATTTGCCATTATCTTCCTGCGCCTGGCCTCATCGATAAAAACTTTAGCCGATTCGCCGACGGAGATTCTGCCGCGAAGCATCGTGCCTATGTGGACGATCGTCCGGCCTATGCGCTTGGCGTCTTCGACCTCCATGGCTCCGGACGGCGTCTCTATGCTGCCCCAGTCGCCGATCTGGCCGCCGGATTCGCCGTAAAACGGCGTCTTGTCCAGTATCACCTCTCCGTCCTCCAGAACAGCGAGAACTTTGACATGGGCGCTGGACTTTTCATATCCGAGAAATTCCGTTTCAAGACCGAGCGCTTCGACCTTCTTAGCGAACGTTTCGGAGAATATATCGCCTTTCATCTTAGTCCCGGAGCGCGACAGTTTCCTCTGCCTGTCGAGGAAGGCGTCGAACATAACCCTGTCTATTTCTATGCCGCTATTTTGGGCAATATCTTCGAGCATCTCGTAGGGCATTCCGTAAGTATCGTAAAAATTAAACGCGGTTTCGGCTATGACTCCGGGATCCTTCAGGCCGGCCATCTTAGCGAACGCTTCTTCGACCTTAGGAAGCTGATTTTCTATAACGAGATTAAAATTATCCTCCTCTTTTTTTACAATCGAGGCTATATCATCCCGTTTCTCAGTAAGTTCGGGATACTGCGCCTTCATAACCTCGACGACAGCATTGACCAGCTTATACAGCTCCTGAGTCTCTATGCCCAGGTCGCGCGCATGAGACGAAGCGCGCCGTATCAATTTCCGGACGACGTATCCCCTCTCTTCATTGGAGGGCATGACGCCGTCAGCTATGATCATCGTGACCGCGCGAATGTGATCGGCGATAGCGTTAACCTTCGCTTTCTGTTCTCTGCCCTCTGTTCTCTTATCTCTTATCTTTTCTATAGCGTCGACTATCGGCGCGAATATATCCGTCTCGAAATTCGTCTTAACTCCCTGCATCACAGACGCTATGCGTTCTAAACCCATCCCGGTATCTATATTTTTATTCGGAAGCGGCTTCAATTCTCCGTCGGGCTGTCTGTCGAACTGCGTAAATACCAGATTCCAAACCTCGATGAATCTGCCGCAATCGCAGGCAGGATTACAGCCCGGTTTTTTACACCCGCCTCCCGCGCCGTAATCGTAAAATATCTCGGAGCATGGGCCGCATGGGCCGTTAGGCCCTTTAGTGGGGGCTTCGGACGGCCAAAAATTATCCTTCTCCCCGAGTATCACTATCCTGTTCCGGGGGATCTTGACCGTATCCTTCCATATGCCGTATGCTTCCAGGTCATTCGAATATACGGAGACCCACAGCTTATCCGGATCTATTTTGAGGGCTTTCGTGAAAAATTCCCACGCCCATAGTATAGCGTCCCTCTTGAAGTAATCTCCGAATGAAAAATTCCCCAGCATCTCAAAGAAGGTGTGATGGCCGGAAGTCTTACCGACATTATCCAGATCGCCGGTCCTTAGGCACTTCTGGCAAGTAGCGGCGCGTCTATAGGTTACATTCCTACCGAGGAATTTATCCTTAAACTGATTCATGCCGGCGCCGGTAAAAAGAAGCGATGGGTCGTCCGTCGGGACGAGCGAATCGCTCGGGACTATCGTGTGGGCCTTTGAGGCGAAAAATTCAAGGAATATAGCCCTTATCTCGTTTGCAGTCACCCTTTAACCGTCGCCCTTCCTCGTCACGCTCTCGACTACCCGCCTGACATTATCGTACGTGAATCCACGACGCAGAAGAAAATCGTAAAGTCTTTTACCGGCCTTCTGCCTGTCCAGCCTCTTCAGCCTCTCGAAACGCGCGCCGGCCATGCTTAAAGCTATCTCATATTCATCGTAGTTCTCGGACTTATGTTTCAGGGTATCGGCTATTATCTCATCGCTCACACCCTTGGCCTGCAATTCGCGCTTTAACATCGCGTCGCCTACGGGATTTGAATGCATGCGCGATTCCATCCAGGCCCTGGCGAACTTTGGGTCGTCAACATCGCCGATCTTTTTCAAGCCCTCCACGATCTCTTCGATGAGCCCGGAGGCATAGCCTCTGATCTTAAGCCTGTCCCTTATTTCGCGCTCGCTCCTCAGCCGTATTCGCAGAAGGGCGTAAGCGTTATTTCTGGCCCGCGCCCTTATCTTATCCGTTTCCATAGATTAACCTTGGACAACCGGGTCGGTTGTCCAAGGTTCACCGACCCGCTTATACTATCACTATACCTGCACGAACGCTTTTTCGATTATCTCTTTCTCTATCTTGGCAAGGACCTTAAGATTTTCCTTAAGATACACGCGGGCATTCTCCTTACCCTGGCCGAGCTTCTCATCGCCGTAGAGTATCCAGGAACCGCTCTTTGTGAGCACTCCTGTGATCTCGCCCATATCGAGCACGCTTCCGGATTTTGATATTCCCTCGTCATACATTATATCAAATTCGGCTTTCCTGAAAGGCGCGGCGACCTTATTCTTTACTATGGAAGCCCGCACCCGATTACCGACCACCTCTTCGCCCTTTTTGAGGGACGCTATGCGCCGCAGATCGATCCTGACAGAGGAGTAGAATTTCAATGCCCTTCCGCCCGGCGTAGTCTCCGGGTTACCGAACATTACGCCTATCTTATCCCGTATCTGGTTGATGAATATAACGCAGGTCTTTGACTTCGCTATGCAGCCGGAAAGTTTACGTAAGGCCTGGCTCATAAGCCGCGCTTGAAGACCCATGTGCGAGGCCCCCATCTCACCCTCGATCTCCGCCTTCGGCGTGAGCGCCGCGACGGAGTCTATAACTATGACGTCTATGGCATTGGACTTCACCAGCGTCTCGGTTATTTCAAGGGCCTGTTCACCCGTATCCGGCTGGGACATGAGAAGATTATCCAGGTTTACACCTATCTTCTTCGCGTATCCGGGATCGAACGCATGCTCGGCGTCTATAAACGCTGCGGTCCCGCCCAATCTCTGGGCATTGGCAACTATACTTAGCGTAAGCGTTGTCTTACCGCTGGATTCGGGTCCGAATATCTCGACGACCCTGCCTCTCGGGACTCCTCCCACGCCAAGCGCAATGTCTATCGCGACCGAGCCAGTCGGTATCGCGGGGACATCGAGTTTGAAGTCCTGACCGAGCTTCATTATAGAGCCCTTCCCGAATTGTTTTTCGATATGCTCCAGCGCCAGATCTAGCGCCTTCGTCTTCTGCTCCTGAGTGATATCCTTCGCGTCTTTTTGTATCTTCGCTTCGTCTCTCTCTTTCGGCTTCGATTTCATCATTTCAAGCTCCTTTTCTTTGTCTTTTCGCATGTCCAATAGCATAATTATACTATTCTTTGTTTCAATATTATACATACTTCACCCCCTCCCTGTAAAGGTCAATTTCTCCCTAATTTCTCCGCCTTTTTAAGTCCATTATGGATGAAATCCTATCCTCCGTTTAGGAGGCCCTGATGGCGGGTCCATAAGACTTTTTATGGCTTTAAATACTATCTCGAACCTCGAATCGTATTTCTTTTCGATCTCTTCTATTTTCCTCTTCAGGCCGGAATAGGTAACCGCCTCCCTTCTTAAGCCTACAAAGGCTCGCATGATCTGGATGTTAACAAGAATAGATCTTTCACTATTCAGAACGCTCGAAAGCATTGCGACGCCCTGTTCCGTAAATACGGAAACTTTTTTATAAAACTTCAAGGATATCACAGTTTGTGACATCCTTATTATCTCCTTATTTTTAACCTAATCAATATGAAAACCTATTCTGCGCTTAGGCAATGCGGGCGGAGGAGCCATAAGCTGGCGGATCGCCTCGAATATGGCGCATATATCTTCGTCGTGTTTCTCTATTTTTGCCTCGAGTTCATTGAGTTTATAGGCGAGCTCCTTATTGGTAGACAGAACCGTCTTCAACCTTACAAATGCGCGCATTATTGCTATATTGACCTGGATAGCCCTCTCGCTGTTAAGAACCGTTGAAAGCATAGCAACGCCTTGTTCTGTAAAAGCATATGGATTAGCCCTACGCGCTCCTCCCCAACTTGAAATCGCAATTTGCGATTTCAAGTTGTTGTACTCTTCATTATTTAACTGGAACATGAAATCATCGGGAAATCTCCTTATATTTCTTTTAACCTGTTCATTCAGCCTCATGGCAGGCACCCCGTAAAGATTGGCCAGATCCATGGAAAGCATAACCTTTTGCCCTCTGATCAGATAAATCTTATTTTCAATAATTTCCTGCGGTATCAGGCCGCTCATATTTCACCTCTTTATTTTTAACCTAGTCCGCATGAAATCCTATCCTCCGTTTAGGAGGCCCTGATGGCGGGTCCATAAGACTTTTTATGGCTTTAAATACTATCTCGAACCTCGAATCGTATTTCTTTTCGATCTCTTCTATTTTCCTATTCAGGCCGGAATAGGTAACCGCCTCCCTTCTTAAGCCTACAAAGGCTCGCATGATCTGAATATTGACCAAAATTGCCCGCTTACTATGCAGAACGCTTGATAGCATAGCCACGCCTTGTTCGGTAAAAGCATATGGAAGATACCTTCTGCCGCCATAACTTGAGGTGCCAATTTGGCACCTCAAGTTTCTAACCTCATCGTAAGTTAGAAGAAACATAAAATCATCAGGGAATCTATCTATATTCCGCCTTACTTGCCGGGTAAGCTGTTTTGTCTCAACACCGTAAAGCTCCGCCAGATCCTCATCCAGCATCACCTTCTTACCTCGGATCCGGAATATTTTACTTTCGATCTTAGCAATAGTAGATAAATCAGTCATACCTTAAGCTCCTTATTTTTAACCTAATCAATATGAAAACCTATTCTGCGCTTAGGCAATGCGGGCGGAGGAGCCTTTCGCTATTCAACACGCTTGAAAGCATGGCTACCCCATGTTCTGTAAACGCAAATGGCATAATATAAGAGTGCCTCATCCTTTCGAACTGGTGCCAAATTGGCACCAGCTCATTCCATTCTTCATTTGTAAGCTTGAACATGAACTCTTTAGGGAAGCGCTTAAGATTGCGCTTTACTTGTCTTTTTAGGTTGCGAGTTGTTACACCGTAAAGATTGGCCAGATCCATGGAGAGCATAACTTTTGCCCCTGTTTCAAGGTCGCAAATTGCGACCTTGAACTTGATACTCCGGCTTTGAGCATGGATGGCTCTTTCGCTATTAAGAACCGTTGAAAGCATGGCAACTCCCTGTTCTGTAAAAACATAGGGAAGATACCTTTCGCCTCCCCATCTTGAGGTCGCAATTTGCGACCTCAAGATTTCAAACTCTTGCATGGTTAATTCGAACATAAAAACTTAGCATCCCCTCATATATAAAGACGTAAAAAACGGCGAGAAAGTTGCAATTATTTTAATATAACCTATTTCTACCGTCGACAGGCGCGCGCAATTGACCGTAAAAGGCTCCCCAGTCATTGATAAGCAGAAACAGGCTAACTGAAATTTTCGAAGGTGACGCGCCCTGGCCTTTTGTACTGATGGCGAGCGCTTAATTTGGACAGGCGGCTATAGACAGGTGTTTAGCTATCATCGCGTGCAGGCTACAAAAATTAAAGTTGGATGAACGGTGGCGTAAGCGCGAGCCTTAAAGACAAAAGGCCGGGGCGCGGCACCCTGACTGGCTACGCTCTTGACGTGAGCGCGGCGCGCGGTATATAATATGCAGCATGAACGCTGAGATAGTATCGATAGGCACGGAGCTTCTGCTCGGAGATATCGTAAACACCAACGCCGCTTTTCTTTCGGGGAAACTGGCGGAGGCGGGTATCGACGTATTCCACCAGATCACAGTCGGCGATAATCCCGCCAGGCTAACCGCGGCGATACTGAGGGCTCTCGGGCGGTCCGATATCGTGATAACTTCCGGCGGCCTGGGCCCGACCGTAGACGACATCACGATGGAAACGATAGCGCATATCTTAAGAAAACCTCTAGTGCTCGATAAGACGGTCTTAAGGCGCGTCAAAGCTTACTTCAAACTGCGCGATGTGAAATTTCCGGAAGAGTGCGTAAGACAAGCTTATATCCCAGAAGGCGTAACGCGGGTTTATAACAAAGTCGGAACCGCGCCGGGGCTCGTCGCGAAATACGCGACGAAACTTATAGTGTGCCTGCCCGGACCACCGCGCGAGATAGAGCCGATGTTTAATAACACGATCCTTCCTCTCCTCCGAAAGAATCTAAAGAACGACTGGGTCATAAGGTCCAGGACTATAAAGACGACCGGTCTGGCCGAATCTCAGGTCGATGGGAAAGTCAGGGATCTCTTAAATCTTAAGCCGCCTACAACGGTCGGGATATACGCTAAATTACGCCAGGTCGAACTTAAGATAATGGCCAAAGCCCGGACCGAAAAAGAGGCGCTCGGAAATATTTCCGGTATCGAACGAAAGATCCGCTTGAGGCTCGGCGAATATATATTCGGACGCGATGGCGAGACGCTAGAGAGCGCCGTAGGCTCCATCCTCGCCAAGAAAGGTTTGACCATAGCGACCGCCGAATCCTGCACGGGCGGACTTCTCGCGAACAGGATCACAAATGTGCCCGGATCATCCCGATATTTCATGTCGGGTGTCGTTACTTATTCGAACGAATCCAAGGAAAACCTTCTCGGGGTAGGAAGTAAAACTATCCGACGGTACGGCGCGGTATCAGAACAGGTCGCACTCGAGATGGCTGCCGGCATAAAACACTTTGCCTGCGTCGATATAGGCGCCTCGATCACGGGAGTGGCCGGGCCGGATGGCGAAACTGCCAAAAAACCGGTTGGACTCGTATTTATAGCGCTCGCTTACGGCAGAAAACGCGCGGCTTTTAAGTTCCGCTTCAGCGGCTCACGGGAAGAAGTGAAATTTCAGGCGTCTCAAGCCGCGCTTGATCTTATAAGAAGAAGTATAAAATAGGATTGACCGATTTCGACCAACCGGCCCGGTTGGTCGAAGCCCCGCCCTTTCTTCGGAAATGGCGGGACGAAGGTTATTTTACCCTTTGCAGTACGGCAGGACCCGCGTTATTATCTGCAGAATGAAATTTGTATATAAGGCGGCTACTACATCATCGAACATTATACCTAAAGACCCTGTGATCTTCTCCATCCTCTTCGCCGGCGGCGGTTTCAATATATCGAATATTCTGAATAGAAAAAATCCGAGGATCACAATATACAGATTATAAGGAACGAAGAATAAAGCTAAGAGCATCCCGCAAGCTTCATCGATGACTATCATGCCGGCGTCTTTTCTTTTATATATCTTCTCGGCCTCCCCGGCAAACAGAACGCCGAGCCCGAACGTGAACAACACCATGAAGGCATACAGCACCTCCCTGTCCTTAACGAGAAAATAGACGACCAGCCCTGCCAGGCTGCCCAGCGTCCCCGGCATGAACGGAGAATGCCCGAGATAAAAGAAACTCGTTATCATTTTAATTTTTTTTGACATTGGCCCATACCTCCTTATTCTTTAATAGATACGAAGCGCCGCTTATCGTCGTAAGCGCGGCGGTCACGCACATGAGAAAAAATATCGCGTCCTTATAGACCCTTTCCGTCCCGGCGGTCCAGAAATCGAACACCTTCATACCGGCTTCGCGGAATATTATGAATAATAGAACCGCCAATATCGCGAGGACCTGCGATACCATCTTATGTTTTCCTCCGTCATCGGCCGCTATCACTTTGCGATGGCCCAATGCCGCAATCCTTAATCCGGTCACCATGACCTCTCTTGCCACTATGATAAGGACAAGCCATGCCGGAACGAGCTTCATCTCCACGAAAGACAGAAAAGCCGCCAAAACGAGCACCTTATCGGCTATAGGGTCCATGAGACGGCCGAAGTCACTGGTCATATTGTTTTTTTTCGCGACAAACCCGTCGAGAAAATCCGTAAATGAGGCCAGAATGAAAGTAAAGAGGGCTATAGATTTGGCAGCTACTCCGGATGAAAAAAGGAAGAACATAAATACGAAGGTGAGCAGTATCCTGGACATCGTGATCTGATTAGCTAAATTCATCCCGCCCTTTTGATTAGACATATTTTAAAATACCTAATGTATCAAAAGTATACCTTAAACCGTATTTTCTCAAGATCACCGAATAATTTATCAAAAGGGCGGGATTCATCCCGCCTTCCCTTCCAGATCATATTCAAGCGCGCCGGTGATGAGAACGTCATAAAACTTACCTATAGCGAGAGATTTTCCCGACACATAAACGGTCCCGTCCGTGTCGGGGGCATCGCTCTCGGTCCTCCCGGTAAAAACCCCTCGCAGATCTTTATCCTTATCGTCTATGAGAACTCTTAACCTTCTTCCCACAAGGCGCCTGTTCGCTTCCAGGGATATCGACTTTGCAAGCTCCATGATAAGGCCAAACCTCTCCTCTTTAAGCTTTTCGGGGATATCGTTCTTCATTCGCGAAGACGGCGTCCCGTCTTCCTTAGAGTAAACGAAAGCCCCTAACCTGTTAAATTTTGCCTCTTTTACAAAGTTGAACAATTTTTTAAAATCTTTTTCGGTTTCACCCGGAAACCCGACTATCACGGATGTCCTGAGCGCCAATCCGGTTATTCTATTTTTCAGTTTATCTATAAGAGAGCGGATATCTTTTTCGGAAACACGCCTGTTCATTCGCTTTAGAACACTATCGGATATATGCTGGATCGGCACATCCAGATATTTACATATTTTACCCTCTCCGGCTATCACATCTATAAGACTGTCTGTATAATGGGCCGGATGAGTATAAAGTATCCTGATCCATTCGACGCTGTTATCGAGGCCCGTTATCTTTAACAGAAGCCTGTCAAGCGCCGCTTTCCCGTATCGGTCCTTGCCGAATACCGTCGTATCCTGCCCTATTAGGTTTATCTCCTTAAGTTTGCCGGAGGCCGATATATCCTCTATCTCTCTTGCGACCGACGCTATCGAGCGCGACCTTAAAGCGCCCCTCAGACGCGATATCACGCAATAGCTGCAGAAGTTCGAACAACCTTCGGATATCTTCACAAAAGCGTAATGTTTAGGGGAGAGCCTGAACCGGGGAGAATTTTCATCATAAAGATAATCGAGCTTTTTTGATACGGCCGAGATCGTCCGGGTGCCGGATATCTTTTTTATCAGTGCGCCGATCTTCGGAAAATCGCTCGTTCCCACGAAAAGGTCGACCTCTTTAAGGCCTTCCGGCAGGGTCTCCGGATACGCCTGAGGCAGGCATCCGCACACGACGAGTTTCTTTATCCTGCCTTCTTTTTTAAGGCAGACGGCGCGGAGTATGGTATCGACAGATTCTTCTCTGGCCGGACCTATAAAGGCGCATGTGTTGATGATGCAGATATCCGAGAACAGTACGCTTCCGCCGACGCTGAAACCTTCCGCTTTCAAAGAACCGAGAATGATCTCTGAATCTACAAGATTGCGCGCGCACCCAAGGCTGATCAATCCAACCTTAAGCACCTATCGTACCTTAAAACCCTTGCGCGTTATCTCAAGGTCGTTTATCTGTCCTGTAATCGGAAGGCTTAAAGGTTTTCCGTTCAGTACGAGCTCCACGGACTTCGCGCGGGCAATGGATATATTAAGGGCCTTCTCTGCGGTGAACGTTTCTATAGTCCCCTTAGGAAGGGACCTCCTGAATTGGGTCTCGCCGTCGGTAATAACACCTACGAAGACATGTTCTTTAACGGTCATTATGAGCCTTATTGGCTCTTTATCGGGTATCAAAAATTGCGTCTCTTCTGTTTTTTGCGGCGTCTTGCCGGTATTTTTTGCCGGGGCCGGACGCTTAAGCGCGGACGCGGCGGGGATCTTTTTGGACTTCACTGTGGAGGCCGCCGATTTTTTTACAAGCGCATTCTTCGTTTTTTTGGAAGCCGCTGCCCGGGAGGCGGAGATGAAATTTGCCGTGAACTTTACGGCCAATATGATGAATACAGCGCAGACCATTAAGACTATCAGATTACGCGCAAACCTGATATATCCGGACATATCTACGGATCTTTTTATCTCGTCCCTGTCTATGCTGACATTGACTTTGGAAGCTTCCGAGACGGGATGCAGCGATACGTATTCCTTGATTATCTGGTTGGTATCGAGCCCCAGATAATCTGAATATTTTTTAAGAAAACTTTTTACATATGTGGGCGTCAGCACCTCGTCGCATCTGCCGTCTTCGATCGCCATCAGGACGGTCTGATGTATATGCGTCTGACGCTGGGCCTGATCTATGGTCAGGGACTTGCCCTCCCTGGCCTTTTTTAGTTTCTCACCTATGCCCGCTATAGTTACGCCGACTACCTCATTCTTATTTGCCATTTTTAACCTGATACTCCTCTAGTGTCGTAAGAAGGTCTCTGGGCTTTGACCCCTGATAAGGCCCCACTATACCTTCATCTTCCATCATATCTATAAGGCGCGCGGCGCGCGTATAACCTAAACCCAGGCGCCTCTGCAGGACCGATACCGACGCCTGCTTACTCTCCAATATCAGCTTCACAGCTTCTTCATATACCTCATCCTTATCGAACTTCTTAAAGGCGGTCTTCTTCGATGCTTCGATTATCCCTTCGACATATTGCGGCGCGCCCTGCGCTTTTATGTAGTCGGTTATTCTGGCGATCTCGCTGTCCTGTATAAGGCTGCACTGGGCCCTTATCGGTTTGGACGCCCCTGGCTCTACGAAGAGCATATCCCCGCGCCCGAGCAGTTTATCCGCGCCGTTCATATCCAGCACCGTGCGCGAATCCACTTTAGACGCCACTTTGAACGATATTCTCGACGGAAAGTTAGCCTTTATAACTCCGGTTATGACATCTACCGAGGGCCTCTGCGTCGCTATTATCATATGTATCCCGACCGCCCTTGATAGCTGGGCCAGACGGGTTATAGTGCTCTCGACGTCGTCCTGTGCGACCATCATGAGATCGGCGAGTTCGTCGATCACTATGATTATATACGGAAGTTTCCCGTCCTTGACGCTTCCGTGCTTTTCATTGTAGAGATCAATATTCCTCACACCGGATCTGGCAAAGAGCTCATATCTGGAATCCATTTCGCCCGTAGCCCACTGCAGTATCGCCGCCGCTTTTTTGGTATCGGTAACCACAGGCGCCAGAAGATGAGGGAGATCGTTAAATACGGCCAGCTCCACCCTTTTAGGGTCTATCATTATGAACTTTACCTCGTCGGGCGCGGAGTTATACAGGAGGCTCGTTATTATCGTGTTGACACAGACGGTCTTTCCTGACCCTGTGGCCCCGGCTATTAAAAGATGCGGCATTCCGGACAGATCGGCGATAACCGGAGCGCCGGCTATATCTTTTCCTATCGCGAGTTTTAGTTTTGACTTGGCGTTTTTATACTCTTTGGAATCGAGCACATCTTTCAGATATACAAGCGCGCTCGATGAATTCGGGACTTCTATACCCACAGCGCCCTTGCCCGGGATCGGCGCCACTATCCTGATAGACTGGGCTTTCATGACCAGCGCTATGTTATCGCTTAGGGAAGTTATCCTGTCCACCCTGACTCCCGGCGCGGGCTCTATCTCATATCTCGTTATAACCGGCCCCTTATTTATCTCGATGACCTTTGATTCTATATCAAATTCCCTTAGAGTCTCTTCCAATATGCGCGCGTTAGCTTCCAGATCATCCTCTATCTTTCTGGACGCCATCGGAGGAGGAGAGTCCAAAAGATCCAGCGACGGAAGCTTATATCCTTCTATACCTGAGTTAGGCGCCACTTTCAGCTCGGCCCTCACTTCTTCCATGGACGCGCCCTTAGCTTTGGGCGCGGACTTATCGTCTTCGCTTCCCGCGCCGACGCTTACCCGCGCAGGCCGCGGAATCTGAAGGGCCGCAGGAGAAACGTCTTTACTTGTATCGGAAACCTTTATAGCCCTTACCTTATCCACAAAGCTCGACGGACGGGTAGGCTCGGATACCTTAATGACAGGCCTTGAGGGTTGCGGCTTCGTCCGGAGTATCGCGGGGTTCTCTTTCTTTTCAAATATCCCCTTATACCCGGATGACGCGCTTTTAAAGTTCTTGAATATTCCTACAAGAAAAGGTATCAGCAGAAAATCCGTGGCAAGGAGCGCCGACAGAAGCAGGAGCACCGCTATCACGACCGTGGCTCCGCCTTTTCCCAGATATTTTACAAGAAAATCGGAAAATACAAGCCCTACCACTCCGCCGAGCTTGAACCGGAAAGCGTTATCCCCCTTGCCGAGCACGGAGAATATCGAGCTCGACGCCAGTATCAGAAAAAAAGTGCCGAATATCTTTAGATAAACTTTCTGCGGCGTGATACCGGAGAGTTTCGAAAGCGCCCAGAATACGATCAAAACGGGTATCACGTAGGCGCTCATGCCCATTACGAAACTCAAGGCGCCCCCCAGATATACGCCAAATAATCCCGCGAAATTCTTGACCGGTAAATTAGCTTTAGACGTGAACTGTCCGACATCGTCGAAACTGAAAGTGGCGAGGCTTATCAAAATAAGCGCGGCCGCGGCGAACAATAGTATCGCTTTTATCTCATTTAATCTTGTCTTATCCATATTTTTACCTTAATTTCAAAGTTGTTGTAGGGGATA
>Ga0268280_1001370_pt1 | contig 16599 bp, 19 predicted proteins | sample saktaG_9_FD_190139 | JGI IMG/M metagenome (GOLD analysis project Ga0268280, IMG submission 190139) | Saline water microbial communities from Sakinaw Lake, British Columbia, Canada - sak_2011_5_24_40m | ecosystem: Environmental > Aquatic > Non-marine Saline and Alkaline > Saline ... | reverse complement strand
TTGAGTTTATTTATCTCCCTCAGTTTTTCTTAACTTTATTCTTTCAGGAGTTACTTCAAGAACATCATATTTATCACCGTGCCAAAGAATATTAGTATCCGAAGCAGAATAAAAGGTGTTTACAGAACCGTGACCATGTCCAGACCTTAAGGAGAAAGTATCTGTTCCAATCATACCTTGATAATCTCCACCACTACCTCTTATCATTTCTAAAATCGGCTCTGTTCTTTCAGCTCTTTGTAAACATCCAGCCATCAAAGCTAATGCACTAATTGTTGCTAATCTCTTTAAACTAGATATTGTTTTTGGCATTTTATTTTTTATTTAAAGTTTTTTGAAAATAAGTATAAGCTTCTACAACTCCGCCCTCTCTTCTAACTATAAGCTGGGCTCTTAATAAAGTAGGGTCAGTAAGTTCTACCCCCGGAAAAGGGGTATAAATATCATCAACATAAATAGGCATATCAATTCCGTCCGGATATAAGTTTGGTCGCCAATCAGGGTCTATTATAGAACCTGTCTTTGGCCCAATAGCTAAACCTTGGGCTCCAAGAACTCTAAACTCGAGTAGTTTCATACGTGATGAATCTCCCTCAATAATCTCAGTAGCTCTTGCTTTTGCAGTTGTTGCATTAGTAGGTATTTTTTTCATTTTAATATATTTTATTAATTATTATTTTTATATTATTTAATGTTATATTTATCACATCTAATTTTTTAAAATAAAATACGCAAAGGCTTCATCATAAAAGCAAGTTAAAAAAAAGAAAAAAAAGAAAAAATTGATTAATAGTAACTTGTTTCTCCGAAGTCTTCGGATTTCTCACTTGGTTTCTTTGTTAGCAATACTATCAGTACTACAAGCAAAACAACAAACACAATAACCAATACAACTGTTAAGACAAGGATAGAAGTTGGTATCTTGCTGTCTTTGTCTTTATTTGTATCAATTACACCTGTGTTATCGTCTTGAGCTGCTGAGCCAGTTATTGAAATAACTTTCTTAACAGTTGTAGAAGAATCATAGTTAGAAGCTTTAACTTCTAAGGTATAGTCACCTGATTCTGCATCAGATGGTATAACCATATATATTCTTCTTTCTCTTGCGTCTTCTGAATTGCAATCATCACTACAATTATCTTGACTAGCTAAATCGCCGAAGTATACTCTTCTTTGAACGCCTAGTTCAGTAATTGTTGCAGTAACGAAAGAATCTTCTAACTCATAAGTACCGATATTCTTTAGAACAACGTCTAAAGCAATAACTTCGCCAGCAGCAGCTCTTGATGGAGCTTCTACAGCTAGTACCTCATGTGAATAAGATTCTCTTTGCATATTAATGCTGTATTCTGATTCAACTTCATCGTTTTTATCAGCTATTCTTACATATACTGTAAGACCTTCATCAAGATCGTCCATATCATTAACATTTGGTAATGTTAAAGACAATCTTTTGATATATGTACTTCCGTCAACAACATTAAATCTTGCTGTTGAAGCACTTATATCGTTTTTATAGCCATCAATCCAAACCTTAAGTTTTAAGTCTTGCAAATCTTCATTTGCTACAAACTTAACAACTATCGGAATAGTTTCGCTTGGATAACCTGCTACAACAGTTGTTGAGCTTGCCCCAAGTTCGATGTCGTTCAATGCAGTATCTTGAATGTTTACATTCAAAGTACCTGCTACAACAAAACTAATTGCAAATAAAGCAACTAAAATTGCTACAAACGAACCCAAAATTTTATTGGTTTTCATTATTTTAAAGAGGTGTAAATTTACTTAACTAAAACAGCCCAAATTGCTTTATAAGCTTTTCTATTATGTAATAACTACAAAGTTAAGACAAAAACGCAAAGTTTATATATTAAACCAAGGTATACCTACTATGAAAAAAACCAAGTTAAAGACGACAACCATTAAAATAAGTGAAAAAACCCGTGCAAGACTTGAACATCTTAAAGAACATAAAGAAGAGAGTGCAGACACTATTGTAAATAAAGCCCTAAATCTATTGAATATTTGCTCAAAAAACCCACAACTAGCTTCAAAAATACTAGCAGACATAGAGCAGTCAAAAAAGCGTAAACTTCTTTTAGATAATCCTGAAAGTGTTTTAAAAACAAGAAAACAATCTAGGCCCGATTCAATACAACAAAATATCCAAGGCAATTTAAACAAAATGAGGGGTGGTTTAAGTTAAATGGATGATTTAGAATTAACTATAGAATATCTTGGAAGCGTAAAAAAAGAAATAGATAGTTTAATCAATAATGCAAGAAAAGCAAAGCTTTTAGGAAATTATCGTGAAGCCAGAGAAAGCTATGATAAATTACATGAATCTCTATTTGAACACACTCAATTAATGGGGGTTTATGCTTCAGAACTTGAAGAACAAGCAAAAAAAGATCCTAGAAACAAAGAAGTATTTTTAGGATTAAAGAGTATAATGGAACAAAGTACAAGTGCAATTTCCAAACACCTTAATGATTTAGCAATAGCTCTTGCTTTAGAAACTGAAGATGGTGATCTTGGATTAGGAAATGAAAATGGTGAAGATGAAGAAGAAAGAGGGTTCTAAGCCTCATTTACTCCCTATTAAACCTATCAAGAACATCAAACAAATCTTTTTGTGCCATTACTTTGTCCACTTCTGTTAATCCTCTCTGTGTTGCAAACTTAGCAAAAGCTTCTGGCTTATAGCCTCTTTTTCTTAGTGAAATTAAAGTTGGTAATTTTTCATCCTCATATCCCTCATACTCTCCTGCTTCAATAGCTGCTTTAATTTTTCTTTTCGATAGATTTATATCCTTGAACTTTACCCTTCCCATAAAGAATGTCCAAGGGAATTGTTTTTCTTTTCCAAGAGCCTTGAAAATCATTTTTTGTCTTTCAGAATTATCTCTATGGTCTTTGCCCCTAATTATATGCGTCATTCCAAATTCCATATCATCAACAGCAACACTTAAGTTCATTAAAGGCCAAACTCGATATTTATTGCCCTGTTTTGGGTGCTGCTTTTCATTTATTCTTGCTAAAGGAAAATCACGCATAGCTGGATTTGAATTTTTTAAATCAGATTTAAACCTTAAAACAGCCTCTCCACCCTTATACCATTTTGTTTTATCAAGCATCCTTACCCATCTGCTAATATTTTTTTCAACATTAAGGTTTCTGCAAGCACAAGGTTTGCTTTTTTTTACAAGTTCTTTGAAGCTTTCGGGATCGCAAGTACAAATATAAGCAAAATCTTTTTTTATTAATTCTAAAGCATATTTATAATATACTTCAAGTCTATCAGATTGGATAATATATTGAGATACATTTCCAAAAAGCCAATCACAATCTTTCTTTATGTTTTCATAAGCGCTTTCTTCTATTGTTTCAGGGTTAGTATCTTCTATTCTTACATAAAATTTACCCCCATATTTTTTTACAAAAAGAGAGCTAATCATTCCAGGAATAACATGTCCGATATGTAAGGCCCCAGAAGGAGCAGGCGCAAATCTCATTATAACCTTTCCTTTAACTGCCCCAGGTAATTCAGGCAATTCATTGGGATCCCTAACATCTCTATGGCTTAATTTCTCAGAAATTTTATCAAACTCGCTTTTTTGTTCTTCCATACTAAGAGAATTAACTTTTTTAACAGCATCATTAATCTTAGACATAATTAGTTTTACCTCTTCTTTTTGTAAACCTTCTGCAAATAAAGGAGATAGCACACTTCCAGCAACACATCTTCCTTCATGCTCAACAGCATTCTTCAAAGCATAACCATAAATTCTTTCTTCAAACTTATTTTCTTTTGTTTTTACCATCTTTATATTAAAAATTAAATCATCCCTCAATAACTACCAACGCCATTTCGTCTCTCAAGCCTATCCATTTTCTTTTCAATTAAATCAACTCTATCCAAAAGTCTTGAAAGCCTATCAAGAACATCATTTACTCTGCTTGTTAATTTATCAACTTCACTTTCACTTCCATAGCTAGAACCATAACTGCTTGTTGAACTCGAACCATAACCTCCAGAAGAACTGTTTGTTGAACTACTTGATAAACCCGAGCTTTTTGAAGAAGAATTATTTAAGGGGTTACCAAAAAAATCAAATCCTGAGCTTATTGAACTAGAATCTGTTGAACTTGTTGGTTGTTGTGTTGTATTTGTATCAGAAAAACCAAAGCTCGGACTTGGAGCAACTAAATCTCCTGAACTATTCTTATTACCCTGATTCCTAACAACAACATCCCCGTTAAGTTTTCTTAAATCTAATGTCCTATTTTTTTTACTAAAAAAGCTAAATGCCATAACCAATAGAAACTAAACAAGTTTTTAAAGATATTGATTAATAGCAATAATCTTTATTAATCTTCAATTAACTAAGAAATTTATGAGAATACTTATTGATATGGATGGAGTTATAGCAAATTTTGAAAAAGGCGTTGCAGACGGTTTTCGGGCTCTTTATCCAGATAAATCCCTTATTCCTCTAGAACAACGAACATCTTTTAGTATTGAAGATCAATATCCTCCTGAAATTAGACCTCTTATTAAGGGGGTATATTGTTCTAAGGGATTCTTTTATAATTTGCAACCCATAAAAGGTGCATTAGAGGCTTTACATGAGTTATCTTTAAGGGGAGTAGAAGTTAACATATGCACAAGTCCGTTACTAAGCAATCCATTCTGTGTTCAAGAAAAATATGATTGGATATTATCTCACTTGAATAGCGAATGGGCTAGAAGGGTGATTACCTTAAAAGATAAAACTCTTATTAGGGCAGACCTATTAATTGATGATAAGCCTAATGTAATGGGTGTAGAGCAACCAACCTGGGAACATATTTTATATTCTCAACCCTATAATCAACATATAACCTCTAAAAGACGAATTACTTGGCAAGACTGGAAATCAGTACTTAATTTAGAATAGCCGATTCAAGAATATTAACCTTTAAAAACTTCTAAATCCTCTATAAAACATATAGGGGTTTAATAAAAAGAGGAAATGGCAGAAGATAAAAAAGAGGGTTCTAAGGAAAGAGAAAGAAGGATGGAGCTAGAAGCACAAGAAGCAAAATTTCGTTCTAAGAATATTGAAGATATACCTAAAATAATTTCTGCTATTTGTCCAGATAGATATTCGACAAATCCCGGAGAAATAAAAAAGCTCATTAAACAAGGAAGATTTTGGGAAGCAGTAGATAAGGCAAAATCAGGGGTTAAATTAAGTAGTACTGACGCTGGTTTTGATTATAGAATAGTTTATAATTCTCCCTATGAAACTCTTGAACCAGTTTATTTTTGGATACTTGATTTCATGAATGGTAATGACCCTAATAAAACAGAAAAGTTAGTAGATAATTTTGTCTCTTCTCCGGGTTCAGGACATTTTTCAGAACTAATGGGTAAAGGAACGAGAATGCAAGAAGAAGCTATGAAAGTAATGCAAACAATAGGGGTCTTAATTAAAAGTATCATTAATATTATTTATGATTTAAGACAATTTGAACAAAGACTTCAAGATTATAAGGATGCTAGCTCTAAAGATAAACTCAAATTAGAATCAGCTAATTTTGCTCTAAAGCAGATTTGGATGGATAATGTAGATATTAAAAGGGGAAATACAAGTATTAAAGCAATGGCTTTCTCTCAAGCAAGTTTTGCAACCCTAATTGATGCGTTTATGTATGCCAGCTCCTTAGAACAAATAGAAAAGGAGTTAGATTTAAATGATAGGGTCAAAAGAATTCTAAAAGACAGATTTCTTGAATTTAGCAACTGGAAATCTATGAGTGGAGAAGAATTAAATAAAAGATTCAGAATTGAAAGGGCTTATCTAAAAAGCCAAGTAGATTCTCTTAAGTTATATTCACGATGGGCAAAACCATATCTTAAAGCAGCAGAAGAATTAAAAATGAGTAATTCTTCTAACGCAGCTTTAGTAAAATCATTTAATACTATTCTAATGCAACTTGTTATTTTTAAAAAAGACGCAGTAAAAGTTCAAGAAGAAGTTTACAATAAAAACCTTCCAGCAAGCTTCGCAAGATTATTAGAACAAAAAAAGATAAGAAATTGTAATGCATGCAATCTTGTTGATTTAAGATTTAGAGGTATTCCTCAAAGATCTGAACAGCATTATACCTTTGGAGGTAGAGTTGATGTAAACTTTAAGGCCTATGCCCTTAATGATGAAGAAATAACCTTACTTAAGAAAAAACTAGAAGAATCTGATTTACGTGATGCAATGAAACTTGCAGAAGGCGCAAGCCAAGAATCTTTAAAAGAAATCCAAGATGATATAGACCACTATCTCAAGGGTGAAAAGACTTTAGAAACAGAAGGAGAAACAGAAGAAGAGAAAAAAGCCCAAGATGTAAATCCTTTCATGGCCCTTTTAGGATTAGGCAATAAGCAAAAGGAAAAGAAAAAAGATTCTAAAAAAGAAGATTTAATTATAAAGCCAGATAGTTATGCTGAAAAATATTTAAGAAATATGGCTGAGACAAATGCAAAGAACGCTTTATTTACAGTTTATGATATCTATAAAAAAGCCCACGGTATGGCTTCTGTTCCATTTAGAGACCAATTTGCATTAAAAGAAAGGGCAGTTCCAGAATCTAAAAGTCATTTAGATTTTAATTCTTAAAACCACATACTTGTAAACAAAAATTAATAAAGACAAAGCTACTCATATTAAAGAAGAAAAATGTTAGACTCAAAACAAAAGGACCGCAACATAAAAAATGCAAAAAAGAAAAGAAAAAGAGTAGAAACTCTTTTAAAAGAAGTTAAGGTAACTCGCCCGTCAATTAAGAATAAAAATAATTTAAAAGAAGATAAAAATAAAGATATTAGTTCAGATACAGAAGAAAAAGATAGTGAATTTCACGAAAGAATACTTGAAGAGGATATTGGTTTTGTTGCACCAGTTTTAAATGAAAACCAGCCTAGACCGATAAAAGAGTCTAACCTTAATTTTTCTCTTGAAGAAACTGCTTCTGAATTTATCCCCCAAGAATCTCAATCAACAAAAATAGATAATGGTTTAGACTATGCTGGAAAGAAAACTGGTGGAAATTATTCTGGATCCGGTGATTATGCTCTAGTTGGAAGCGCACTTTACTCAACAGATGTACAAGGCTTTAATCCTCTTGGCGGAAATATTGAGGGCCCTTTAGTTCCAAACAAAAATCTATTAAGAAGAAGCGATATACTAAATCCATTTGGAGAAGAAAACTCTAGAGGGGATGCAAATTGGGCTAATCAAAAAAGTGAACTTGAGCATTTCGCAAAACTTCAACAACAAGAACAGGTAGACAAAGAAAAAAAGAAGAGACAAACAAGCCAGTTTGCTTAATTAAGCTAAAAATTCAGTTTTCACATCTCAGCAGCTATCAATCAGAAATACCTATTTTTTATATATAAAAGATAAATAGGCAAGTATTTTTAAACAACCTTAACTTATATAAAATAAATAAAAACACCAGTTATTATTTAAAAAAAAAGATGGCAACAGAATATTTTCATACAGGTAAATCCTACTCATTGGATCCAGTTTATTCTTCTAGCCCCTTATATGGGGCTCCAATAGGATATGGGGTGGGCATGAAAGATTTATCTAATGCTCTAGACCCAAGAACAGCTAATCAAGTAAAAGAAGTAAGTGAAAGCCTAAATACAGGTATAAAAAATATAGAAGTTGGTGTAGTTGGTCCAGATGTTTTCGAATCTATTCCCAAAGAGCATTTTAAAGAAATGAATCGACTTGCAAAGTTAACAGGTGCAGAATTAACATTTCATGCTCCAATGATTGATCCTACTGGAATAAGTGAAAGAGGTTGGGATAAGGTTGTTCAAAAAGCAGCTGAAGACCAGCTATGGAATTCTATGAAGTATGGTGCAGAATTAAATCCAAAAGGGACAGTAGTTACTTTTCATGCAGCCTCTGCAGGGCTTCCTGGAGCAGAACAAAAAGTTATTGAAGTAGTAAATGGGGAGAAAAAAGAAAGAATAGAGTCTATGATTTATATGACTCCTGATGGAAAAATAGGACAGATAAAAAACGAAAAAAAATATTTTCCAGATGAAATGACTGGTAAAATAGGAACCCAATTCGATTTTAATCCTGAAGAAGAATTAAAGAAAAGAAGTAGAGAAGAATGGGTTGGACAAATGAGTAACCTAAACTTATATGCAGAAAGAGCAGGTGGAATAGTAGACCATATTGCTGCTTTTGAAGATAAAAAAGATAAAACCCCAAAGACAGAAGTTGAGGGCGTTGATGATGCAGCAATAAGAGAATCATTAAAAGGACGAATGTCAGATGAAGAAAAAAAGCGAGAAATTCGTCACGCAGATGGTTACTTAAAAGATGCCTATAGAGCTATGAAAGCTAATATTGATATGGTTTCAAGAGTATTGCAAAAAGATTCTCCAGAAAAGAAAAGTGTTGAAGAGTATATAAAAAAGGTTTCTCCTGTACTAAAAAAGTTTGTAGATCCAATAGAAAAAGTTGGTGATTTAAAAGAATTTAGAGATGTTGTAGAAGAGGGCATGGAAACTCTTAGAAATATAAAAGCAGACAAGGTTGAATTATTAAAACCTGCAAGAAAATTTGCAATTGATAAATCAGCTGAAACTACAGCTAACTTAGCTTTCAGAGGATATATGGAGTTTAAAGATAAAAAAACAAATGCCCCAGTTATTGCTTTAGAAAATCACCCAGCACAACAAGCTTTAATTACAACTGCCGAAGACTTACGTGACGTTGTTAAGCAAGCCAGAAATAATTTTGTTGAGAAAGCAAAAAAAGCAGGGATTTCTGAATCTGAAGCAAAAAAACAAGCAGAAAAATTAATTGGTGCAACATGGGATGTAGGACATATAAATATGATGAGGCGTTATGGTTATGATTCAGAACATATGATAAAACAAGCAGAAATAATTGCTCCCTTTGTAAAAAAAGTTCACTTATCTGATAATTTTGGTTTTGAGCATACAGAATTACCAATGGGTATGGGTAATGTTCCAATGAAAGAAATAATGGCCAAGATAAATAAAAAAACAGAAGGCTATCAAGATGTTAAAAAGATAATTGAGGCTGGAAATTGGTGGCAACATTTTTCTCCTGGCGGAAAAACCAATAGCCCATTAGTTCCAACATTACAAGGATTTGGTTCTCCGATATATTCCGGAGGGGTTCCTATGAGTCAAGTCTATGGTGCACCGGGTGGATATTTTTCAGGATATGGAACAATGCTACCTGAACAAAACTTTAGTATGTATGGTGCAGGTTTTTCAAGTTTACCAATGGAGCTTGGAGGGCAAATGGCCAATAGAGATTCAAGACTTTCTGGAACACCAATGAGCTAATAAAAGCAATATTAGCGTTTCAAGAAAGATTTAAAACCCCAGAAAACATATTAAAATAAAGATTTAAAAAATCTTTAAGCAAAAATATAAGGATTTAAAAAATCTTTAAGCAAAAATATAAGGATTTAAAAAATCTTTAAGCAAAAATATAAAAAAGAGGAAAAATGAGTAAAGAATCAAAAAAACAAAAGATTAGTAGTAAAGATTTTCCAACGCTTAACATTTTTAAAGAAAATGATATTGCAATGGACTTCGCCACAAAAATTTACAAGAAATTTGATAAATTAATTAAATCTGTAATTTTATTCGGTTCAACAATTAAAAAAACATCTTCACAAAATTCAGACATTGACGTAGTTGTTTTAATCGACGACGCCTCTATAAAGTTTGACCAAGAACTTATTTCATGGTATAGGGAAGAGTTAGGAAAGATAATCTCTTCAAACCCCTACAAAAAAGAAATTCATATAAGTACCATAAGACTAACTACTTGGTGGCAAGATGTTATGCGCGGTGACCCTGTTGCTCTTAATATGATTCGCTATGGTGAAGAGATACTTGATTTTGGTGGATTCTTTAGGCCACTAAGAATATTACTCCAAGAAGGAAAAATAAAGTCTACTCCTGAAGCCATTTATACTTGTTTAGAACGTTCTCCAATGCACCTTGCTAATAGCAAACGTTCAATTTTATCTGCTGTTGAAGGAGTTTATTGGGCAATGGTAGAATCTGCAAATGCATTACTCATGGCAAATAAAACAACACCAGCTAGTCCAGAACATATCGCTATGATGCTAAAAGAGAATTTCGTTGATAAAAAAATGTTGGATATAAAATATGTTAATATGTATCAAAATGTTTTTAGCTTACATAAAGGCATTACTCGTGGAGAAATTCAAAAAGTTCATGGAAAAGATATAGATGAAATGCAAGAAAATGCTCAAAAGTTTATCGGCGTTATGGCTGAATTAATAAGAAAAATAGTTTAATCTCTTAATGTTTTCTTTTACATCTTTCTAAAAGTTGCCTTAATCTTTTAGGAGTGCTTTCAAAAATATAAGAATTTGTTCCAAAGGCATTAAATGCTATGCCTCTTAAATTTCCAAGTTTACGATATAATCCTAAATTATAATCATTACCAACATGAGACTTCCATGCAATCTTTGAGGGTTGTCTTGTTTTTACTTCTTCTTCAATTAAACTTAAAGAATCTAAAAAAACCCCACTACCTCTTGCCTGTTTTGCAATTAATAAAAGATATAAATAAAAAGTTTCTTTATCCTTAAAATTCTTACTAGGCTGACCCATAGTATATCCTAAAAAAAGAACAGGTTCTTGACTTCTAGTACCAATAAGAATCCCACCATGATTTATACATGAATCAATACATCTCATTCTTACTTCTATTGAATCGGGAGTTACAGAATTTGAAAGAATACCTCCGGAATAATCCCTACTTAATTGTTCTAATACTTTTAAAGATTGTTCAGAATCATTATACCTTAATATATCCATAGATCTAAAGAATTATGCCTTAGGTTTACTTTTTGCTTTCTCAGCTTTTTCCTGAGCTGCTCTAGCTTCTGCATAAGAAGCATAAGCGGATTTTCCAGCATAAGCTAAGGCTAATGGAATTTGCTTTTCATCTAATTGTCCAAGTCTTTGTGTGATATATTCTTTAACTTTTGCAACATCAATATAAGCTTCTTTTTTATCGCCTTCTCCTCTTTCAGAAAGGAACTGTCTTATAAAATAATCCTTTTGAGTTTCCATAAACTTTACAGATAAGGCTGCAATATCTTGATCATCAGCTATCTTTGTTATGAATGTAACCCAATCTTTATATTGACCAAAGGGTGTCATTTCAACAAATGTCTTTTTAGCTTGAGCCATATCTCTTTTCTCAAGATTATCTTTCAATTCTTCAATAGCAGTATAACTTCCAGAAATACCATAAGCTAAAGAAGCCAGTAAAGAACCATCATTTGAAGCTAAAACTGTTTGTAGGTTACCGCCAAGTGCTTGTGCTATTCCATTATCATAATTAGCTCTTGTTGAACGCATTAAATCAGCTATTTCTAAAGGACTCTTTTTAACTAATCTAGCAGCAAAATCCTTTTTCATTTCAGGAGGAATTTGTGCAAAATTCAAATATTCCATAACTGCTTTTCCATCAGTAGGATTTCGAGAATACTTTTTTAGAGATGTTTCTACAGCTGAGCTCGCTTGAGCTTGGCCAAATACTTGTCCAATAATTTGTTCTAAGCTTAATTGTTGTTCTGTCATTTTTTATTTTAACCTTTGTTTTTATTAATTTATCTAGTATTTTAGAGTATTTAAACCTTTCTATTGTGTTGTATCTATGCAGGGGTAACAAAAACACAAGGTTTATAAATCTATAAATTTTAATAAAATAATGGGAAGTATAGATATAAAAAAAATTGCAGAGTGGATAAGAAATCATTATGCTAGAAGCAATTCTAAAGAACAGGTTCCAGCAGGAAGCTATCAAGCCCCTAGTTTTTGTTTAGAAAAACCCGAAGAGCATGGATTTGGATATCATGCGCATTTAAGATATCTTCATGGCGGAGATTATAGACGCTGTGGATATTTATTAACTGTCGATAGGGGTTCTATCTGGTGTGTTAAGCATGGAGGTTCTCCCCTTATTGATGCAAGAAGTCAGGCCAGTGCAATAAGACGCGACGTCAAAGACGAAGTAGCTAAAAGAATTTTAGGTAAATCTAGTTATGTTAGACTTAGTCCAAAGGATCTTGAATCAGGTAATGCTTTTAGATTATTTATGTTAGGACAAAACACAAACCGACAAGGAAATGTTGATAATAAATAAAATAAAACTAAAATAAAATAAAACAAAATAAAAAATGGCAAAACTTAATAGAACAGAACAAGGAGTACAAGGAATACAAGGAGGAAGTAAGTTAATCTTACCAGATACGACTCTCTGCGCAATTGTTAGAGATGAAATGATGAATCCAGCCCAGCTTCCTGGAAAATCAGGAATAAGAAGTTTTGTTGAATCTCATGTTCCCTATGTTGAACAAGCAGTTATTGTTGACACTGGAAGTGTTGATGGAACTCGACAAGAATTAGAACAACTACAAGCTGAATTTCCAAATCTGAAAGTTAGAGACCATAAATTTAAAGGTTATGTAACAGCAAGAAATTACTCTATGAGCCAAGTAGGAACAAGAAACATTTTAGTTTTGGATGTTGATGAAGTTCTTCCCATTAAAGAAGCAAAAAGTATAGCACAAAGACTAAAAAGAAGAGGATTAAAATTTCCTAGAAAAGTTGCTATAGATTTTGATATTACCACTGTTCATCCTTCTGGATATGAATCCCATGGCGAGGGGCATGACAAAAGACTTTTTTTAAATTCACCCAATGTATTTTTTAGTGCTTCAGCCGAGAATGGTAACGGCGAGTTATGGGAATATCTCTATTTAAGAGAAGGAAAAGAAGAAATTTTTGTTGGAGAAACAAGATCAATTTCAGGAGTTCATCCTTCCATTTATCATTTTCGGTCGGGTATCGATGGGGGATATACTTTAAAAAGACGAGAATGGTACTTTGGCAAAGGTTTTGAAGAAAAAGTTGCTCCATCCAGTATGCCTCATTTTAAAACTTGGAAACAACCCAATTCAGCAAGACCAAAATATTCATAAAATGGAGAGTTCAAATATTTCGCAAGCACAAATAACAAAGCCAAGAAGAGGAAAAGAAGGACTAGTTGATACACTGGGTACAATATCTTATTCTCTAATAACAGGCACCCTCTTAGATTTTGCGTCTGGCTTAAACTTTTGGGGAATGCTTACATCAAGAGCCTATGGAACCGCTATGAATATTCCTACAGCAGCACCCTATGGAAAATGGAGAAATTTTTTACATAGAAAAACTAATTTTCTAAAAGAGAACGAAAAAGTTAAAAAGATGTTAGAAACTATTATTTATGTAGGTGGTGCTTCTTTAGCACATCTTACTGGTTCTTCAAGTGAAAGTTATTCTCCAATGGCAAAAGAATTAGTGTCTAGTAATAAATTACAAGATTCAATAATTGATTTATTAGCATTTAACACATTTCAGGTTCCATTATATGCTTCTGCAGTTGCAACTGGAAGTCTAATTTCAGACGGACATGTAGATTTAGAAAAAGTTCGAAGTGGAGCAGAATACCTAATAACTATTTCTCCTTTTATGGGTCCAACTGTAGGTATGTACTTAGATAGCTTAAGAAAAATCTTTAAGTTAAAATCCGCCCCAGAAAAAGGTAGGGAATAAAAATAACTACTGTTGCTGAAAAGGATCAAAGCCCAACTCAAATTCTGGAAATTCTTTGTCAGCTTGTTCTTTAGGAGTCTCTTTAGTTATTTCAAGAGTATCCTTATTTTGGTTTTCTTTTTTTATTTTATCTTGAAGGATTTCTTCTTTACTTTCTTTAATATCCTCTTGAATTTCTTTAGTATCATCAATTGGAAGTATTTTTGATTTATTTGTCATACTTTGATGGCTGGAATCAGAGTTTAAATTCTTTTCTAATTCTGCAACAAACAAACTAATTTCCCGAGCCATATCTGCATTAACACTAATACTATCGATACCGTGCTTCACCAGGTATTCAACCATTTCTTTTTTGCTTCCTGCTTGGCCACATATGCTAGTTTCTACTTTATATTCTTTACATATACTTATTACTCTTTTTAATTGACTAAGAACAGCAGGATGCATTTCATTATATAAGTACTGACATTCTGAATTACCCCTATCAACAGCCAGTGTATATTGAGTTAAATCATTTGTACCAAAACTAATAAATTTGACATACTTACATATATCTCTTATTATTTGAACTGCTGCAGGAGTTTCTATCATTGCACCCATAATCATATTCTTCTTATGATATTTTTTAAATATCTTAAATGATTCTTCGATTTCATTAAGGTTGATTATTTGTGGAAACATCACTCCAAATTTCTTTTCAGGAAACTCTGAAGCAATATTTGCTATTGCTTGAAGTTCTGCTTCAAATATTCCAAGATTCTTTAAACTAAACCTTATGCCATGGAACCCAAGCATTGGATTTAACTCGACTTCTTTTGGTGCTCCTCTTAAATTCTTATATTCATCAGTTCTAATATCACTAGTTCGAATCCAAATTTCTTTAAAATGTTTAGAAATTTCGCGTATTCCTTTTTCAATAATTAAACTATACTCATCTGCTTTATTATCTTTCAGAAAACCCATTGGATGTTTACCTGATTCAGCAATAATTCCCTCTAATCTCATTAAACCCACTGCAGAACATCCAGATTTAGCAGCTCTTTCTGCAAAATGAGGCAAATCAACCATTACTTTTATTTTGGTTTGAGTTTTTACTATTTGTTGTATTTCTTTTTTTTCAGTAAGTTCAATTTTCTTTGGCCTACCTGCATAAACCTTGCCATTTGTTCCATCAACAGTAACTTCTTGTCCATCCTTTAATAATTCTGTAGCTTTTTCTGTTCCAACAATGCAAGGAATGCCCATTTCCCTAGATACTATGGCTGCATGACTTGTAGCTCCACCTTCGTCTGTAATAACCCCTGTAGCCTTTTGCATTGTCACAACCATGTCGGGATTAGTCATTTTAGTAACAAGTATATCGCCTTCTTGCACTTTATTCAAGTCTTTCATGTCTAAAACAACTTTTACTTTTCCAAAACCCAAACCCGGAGAAGCCGATAGCCCTGTTAAGAGAACATTTCCTGCAAGTTTATCTTTATTCTTTTCATTAGAAACCAGAGCTTGTTCAAGAGTTGTAATTGGCCTTGTTTGTACAATAAATATCTTACCTCTTTCTATTGCAAATTCAATATCCTGGGCTTTTTTATAATGTTTCTCTATTCTTTGCGCTAGACTACCTAATGTAGAAACTTCTGTAAGAGATAAAACTGGACTATTACTTTCTTCTTTATCAAGCTTAATAGTAATTCCATTACCATTTTCTTCCTTAATCATCTTTATTTTTTTATTAGCTATTATTTTTTCTTTTACTTCTAAATCTGTATTAAGAACATAGTGGTCTGGTAATATTTTTCCTGAAACAATCCCTTCTCCTAAACCGAAAACAGCTTCTATGATTATCTCATCTTTAGCTGTTGAAGGATTTTTAGTGAACATAACTCCTGATTTATCTGAATTAATCATTCTTTGTATAACAACAGAAAGCAAGGCATTTGCCTTATCAAATCCTTTTTTGTGTCTATAATAAACAGCTCTAGCAGTATAAAGAGAAGCAAAACACTTTTTCACTGCATTAATTAATTCCTTAGCTCCCCTGATATTAGTAAAAGTCTCTTGTTGTCCTGCGAAACTTGCTCCTGCTAAATCCTCTGTTGTTGCACTAGAACGAACAGCGACAAACGCAAGTTCTTTGCTCCTATTATCAAACTCATTTTTACTTTCTGAACTTAATAATTCATAGGCTTCAATAATTTCTGCTTGCATGTCCTCTGCCATTTCAGCAGTGGCAACCATTTCGCGAATTTTAGCTGAATTTTTTTCTAATTCTAGAGTATTATCTACATCTGTTTTATTAATTATTTCAATTATTTTATCTTTTATTCCGGCTTTCTTCAAAAAAGCATCAAAACTTTGAGCAGTAACACAAAAAGCAGGCGGAACAGGAAAACCCGAATTATATATTTCTGCTAGATTAGCTCCTTTTCCTCCAACAATGGCTCCAGAATCTTTAGATAACTCAGAAAGCCATTTAACATACTTATCTTCAGAGATATCTATTTTCTTTTCTTTTTTAGCAACAACCATATTTCCTCTTTTTTAATTCTTTTAACTCTTTTTCAATATCTCAAGGAAAGAGCTTTTTATAAATGTTATTAAAGACAGTAGAAGAATAAACTACCCTAAAATATTTAAACCCTCCGATTATCAAAACCCATGGCAAAGGCATATAATCTGAAAGAAACAGTAAGATTGGGAACTTTAATCGAGGATAATTGTAATCAGCAATACTTTCCAGCAACATTAGAAGAATTAGATCAAGACCTAGCGGAAGTTCAAAATGTTCCAAAATCCTGTGCTGAATGTAGAAGAGAAATGGCTGATTTTGCTTTAAAACATCCTGAAGTTTTATTAATTTAAATCAAAGTTTATTCTCTTTTCATATAAAACTCTTTCTTCTGTTTGCTTAG
>Ga0268280_1001368_pt1 | contig 16614 bp, 18 predicted proteins | sample saktaG_9_FD_190139 | JGI IMG/M metagenome (GOLD analysis project Ga0268280, IMG submission 190139) | Saline water microbial communities from Sakinaw Lake, British Columbia, Canada - sak_2011_5_24_40m | ecosystem: Environmental > Aquatic > Non-marine Saline and Alkaline > Saline ... | reverse complement strand
TCGCGGTTGGCGATGAACGAAAGAGCCATACCTTTCTTAGTCATGTCCTTAAATATCGTTGCCGGCCCCATATCGTTTACGCTGTCTTTTACAATATTCTTTTTCATCATGCCCCTTTCGAACTCGCCCTGTATATAGAACCGTTTCCGAATCGCATCTTTATCTTATCCATCCCGATATCCACGCTCTCGCGCTTCTTATCTATCTCGGCCTCGAAAAGTTCTTTCTCTTCCGTTAAACGCGAAAGTCCCGAAGCCCTCACGCCAACGAGTCTCACCTTGCCGCGGCCGCAATTGAATGCATTATATAACTCATTTACCTTAATGTAAAGCTCATCGGTAAGATTTGTCGCTCTTTTAAAAGTAAAAGATCGTGTGCGAGTCGTAAAATCTTCGAGTCTTATCTTAAGGGTCACGGTGCGGCATTTGATATGCCCCTCTCGCAAGCGGGAAGACACTTTTTCGGAAAGATGCATGAGCGCGGAGGCCACTTTATCCTTATTGGCGGTGTCGAGATCAAAAGTGAGCTCGTTACTTACAGACTTCGCCTCGCCTCCGGATTCCACAGGATCGTCGTCTATGCCGCTGGCGATCGCGCGAAAAGCGTCTCCGCTGTTACCGAGAGCTTGACGGATCCTGCGCGGCGAGGCTTTAGCCAAATCCCCTATTGTGAATATGCCCATACCATTCAGCGAGCCGCAACTTTTTTTCCCCAACCCCCAAAGCTTGCCTACCGGCAGTGGATGCAAAAAACTTAAAAGCCCGTCAGTAGTAACCCTAACCAGTCCATCCGGTTTTTCAATATCCGAAGCGATCTTCGCCGCGGTCTTGTTTGGAGCCAGGCCTATTGAAACCGCCAGCCCGATGTCGTTCTTTATCTTAGCCTTTATACGCTTGCAGGTCTCGACAGGACCTCCGAAAAGATGATGACTTCCGGTTATATCCAGAAACGCTTCATCTATCCCTATCGGCTGTATATCGGGTGTAAAAGAATAGAAGACATCATAAACTTCTTCCGACACTTCGGAATACCTGTCCATATTGACCGGCAGAAAGACGCCATCAGGACAAAGCCTGTAGGCTTCCGATATAGGCATGGCGGAATGGATGCCGAACTTGCGCGCTTCGTATGAACACGCCGACACCACCCCCCTGCCCTTTCCGCGCTTCGGATCGGAACCGACTATCACCGGACATAAGCGAAGCTCGGGCGCGTCGCGCTGCTCTACCGAAGCGAAGAACGCGTCCATATCGGCGTGGACTATAAAGCGCTCTCTCCGGCTGATACTCACCTCTATTTGCTCTTATTTGCCATTTCGTATAAAGCGAACAACACTATAAGATATCCGAACATATTTACCAGCATCACCGTGCTCACGAAACTGGCTTGAACGCCGAAAAGTTTTATAAGATTCCCTACCGCGAACAGCCCAAACGCCACTCCGATATGGAAAGGCGCCTTATTTTTTGTCTTAGCATACACCCCGGAACCCATCGCAAGTATCAGAAGACAGATCACCATATTCAACATTGTGAACATATCGTAACCATAAACATGGCACATAATTACCCACCTCCTGTTTTTAGATCGTCTCTTACAATATGGCGATGCCGATCTTCTCGAGAAGCTTTCCCAGCTTCGCGAGCGGCAATCCCACTACATTATAAAAACATCCCTCTATCCTGTCTATAAAAACGCTGCCCGGCCCCTGAACATCGAACGATCCGGCCTTATCGAACGGCGATATCTTTTTGAAATATCTCTTTATCTGCCGCTCGCTGAGAGGATACATATAGACTTTTGTCTTCTCAAAATCTGTAAGCAATTTTCCATTATCTATATCGAATACCGCAATGCCGGTATATACCCACTGAGGGCTCTTAGACAATAATCTAAGAGCGCTTACAGCCCCCTTCATATTCCGCGGTTTTCCGATGATCTTTTTGCCCACTAAAACGACCGTGTCCGCGGCTATCACAACGCCGGTATCGAATCTACCGGCGGCGTCCATCGCTTTCTTTACGGCGTTGCCGATGACCAGATCCTCGCAGTTTTTTTTGCCGAGCGACTTGGCTTCCTTAACCTTGGAACGGAAAACAGTAAACTTAAGACCTATCTGCCGGAGCAATTTTTGTCTTGGCCTGGACGCCGAAGCAAGTATTATCTTACGCACCGGAGGCCTCCTCCCCCGCCAAATAGCCGGTTGAGAACGCCTGCTGCAGATTATAGCCTCCGCTGGGAGCCGCCCCGTCGATTATCTCTCCGGCGAAATATAAACCGCCAACGATCTTGGATTCCATCGTTCTCGGGTTTATTTCGCCGGTCGAAACGCCGCCGTCCGTCACCATCGCCTCCTCTATCGGAAGGCTGCCTGTTATGGTAAGCGGCATGCCTTTAAGTAATTTCACGATACTTAGGCGCTCGGGCTTGGTTATCTGATTCGCGGTCTTAAGCGGGCCGACCTTCGCGATCCCCAGGAATACTGGTATCAGTCTCGCCGGCAGCATATCCTTCATAATACTCTTTAAAAGACTGTGTCCCTTAGTCAAAAACTTGTGCAGAAGCTTACTCTCCAGCTGTTCATCCCTTAAGCCGGGTTTAAGGTCGATATATAGCATCACCTCTTTATCTCTTTCAAGAAGTTCCGTGACCTCGCCGCTTAAGTCGAGAACAAGAGGCCCGGACACTCCGAAATGGGTAAACATAAGCTCTCCCACCGCCGACTTCAGCTTTTTGTGCTCCGACATGAACGTTATCTTTATATTTTCGAGACCCAACCCCTGAAGATCCTTAACCCAGGTCTCTTTAGTAACGAGCGGAACGAGAGCGCCCCTTAATTTCTTTACATCATGCCCAAATTTTTTGGCTACACGGAATCCGTCGCCGGCCGATCCGGTCGCTTTGTAGGAAGAGCCCCCCATAGCCAGTATCACTTTTGAGGATCGTATTTTTTTATCACCCGAAAGTTCTAAAACGAATTCATCTCCTTCTTTTTTTACGTTTTCTAGGGTCGCTCCCAGCTGTACATCGACTTTACTCTCCAAAAGCGCGTCCTCGAGGACCTTTAATACGGACGAGGCTTTGTCGCTGACCGGAAATACGCGCCCCTGCCTTTCGTTTTTCAGCTCCAACCCCTTAGATTTGAAAAACTCGATCAGGTCCTCGTTTGAGAAACGGAATAAAGCGCTTCGCAAAAAAGGTCCTGTCTTGCCGAATTTTTCTATAAAAGTGTCGAGAGGGCAAATATTCGTTATATTACATCTGGTCTTGCCGGTCATAAGCAATTTTTTTCCGAGAGATCCGTTCTTTTCTATCAATACGACCCGCTTGCCGCTTCTTGAGGCTACGATCGCCGCCATAGAACCTGCCGGCCCGCCTCCTATGACCGCTATATCGTATATTTCATTGGAATTACTCATGATCTCGCCTTTCCCGCGATATACCCCGACGCCCAGGCCCAGGCGAGGTTGTATCCACCCCTGCCGCCGTCTACGTCCAGGATCTCTCCCGCAAAGTAGATCCCGTTATTCAGTTTGGATTCAAGCGTTAATGTATCGACCTCTTTACAATCGACGCCGCCTGACGTAAATTCAGCCTCATTCCAGCCCATAGTCCCGGAGACAACGAATGGCTTTGATTTCACTTCGGACACCAACTCTTTCACTGATCTTACGGTCTTCTCCGGGGCGCCTATCGCCGCGGCTATCTTTAAAGGCAATATACCCGCAAGGGCGTCTTCCGGGCTATACCCGTCTTTTATCCTGGTCTCCAATTTTCCGCGCAGATCCTCTTCTGAAACAAACGGCGCCATATCCGCGATGATGGATATATCTCTAATTCCGGACCTGTTGATCGCCACGGATATTTCTCTGGAAATATCGAGTATCGCCGTTCCGGAAAGTCCGTACTTTGTAAACAACAGGTCTCCATCCGCTTCCGCCATAACCTTACCCGATATCACAGCCTTAACTCTGGCGCATATACGCTGGCCCTGAAGCATATGACACAAACGGTCCTTAACCAGCATAGCAACGGCGGAAGGTACGGGCTTTATCACCGTATGACCGAGATCGGTCGCGAGCTTATAAGCGTTTCCGTTAGATCCAAGGGCCGGATAGGACATCCCGCCTCCGGTTATTATGACTTTATCGGCAACTATCTTTCTGCCGGACCTTGAGGTTATCGTAAAAATTTTTCCTGAACGTTCTATTCTGGCGGCCTCAAAATCGAGTTCCACGGGTATGGAGAGTCGGTTAATTTTTATATCGAGGACTTTAAGAACAGACGATGCCTGATTGGTCCGCGGAAAGATACGCCCTTCTTCGGAATATACCTCCAGGCCGATCTCATTAAAGAAATCCATTATAGCCTTATTACCAAACCTGGAGAAGACCGACTTTACTATATTTCTTGACGCGGGATTATAATGAGATTCGGAAAGGTCGTCGTTCGACAGATTGCATCTGCCGTTGCCGGAGGCGAGGATCTTCTTACCGATCCTGTTCAGGCGCTCGCATATGATAGTATCCGAGCCGGCTGTTTTAGAACTTATGGCCGCGGCAAGGCCCGCGGCGCCCGCCCCTATGACGGCGGTTTGGAATTCTCGCATATTTGGAAGTATTTATGCCCTTCCCAGATATTCCCCGGTCCTCGTATCTACCAGGATAGTCTCGCCCTCGTCGATGAATAGCGGAACATTTATAGATAACCCGGTCTCCAATACGGCCGGTTTTGTCGCTTTGCCGCTCGTATCCCCCCTCGTCCCGGGAGATGATGCCGTCACCTTAAGCGAAACGCTGACCGGCAATTCTACAGTAACCGGTCTATGCTCGTAATACAGGACCTGCACCTCGAGGCTCTCTTTGAGGTAATCTTTTTCGAATCCGATCATATCATCGCCCAACACAATGCCTTCATAATTCTCCATATCCATAAAGTGAAACCCGTCCTGGTCTTTATAGAGAAATTGGGCCGTCTTTGATTCAAGATCCGCCCTGTCGACCGAATCGCTCGGACTGTATCGCCTGTTAAGCATCTTTCCGGTCAGGACGTTCTTAAGCGTGCACTGGTATATAGCTCGAAGATTTCCCGGCGTTCTGTGCTCCATATCTATGGCCACAAAAAAATCCGGGCCTTCTTTTATTATCATCCCTTTTTTCAACTCTGAAGCTTTTATATTCACAACAATCTCCTATTGAACTTTTATCTTTATCGTCTCATCTTTAGTCTTCGTCTTCTTCGGTATGACTATATCTAGAACTCCGTTGTTATAAGAAGCTTTTATGCCTTCGTTCCTGCATTCGGCCGGAAGTTCCAATATCCTGGAAAAACCCCCTTGCATCCTCTCATGCCTGACAAACCCTTTCCCTGTCTGGTTCGTGACCATCTCGCGAGATCCGGCTATCTTCAACATCTTCCCCTGGTCCAGCGTCACTTCTATCTTATCCTTATCCATCCCCGGAAGGTCCGCCCTTACGATCACATCTTTATCTGTCTCGGAAATGTCCACTTTTACATCCTGAGCCCAACTGCCTGTCAGGGATTGTCCGTCATCCGGATATGCCGCGACAAGCTCTTTTATGAAGCCGTCCGCCTCTTTCTTCATCCTGCGAATCTTCACTTTAAGCTCGTCCAGCTCCTTATAGTCATTCTCGCTTGGCAGTGCCGTTTCCGCGAACGCCGCGCCAACTATGAAGACCATCAGTATTGATAATATCGCACTTTTTTTCATATTGCCTCCTCGATACGCTTAATAGCATAACCTACTCCGCGCATAAATTCAAGTCTTTAAACTCCGCCTCGCTAACTGCTGGTAGGTGCCGCGCCCCGGCCTTTTGTCTTTAGGGCTCGCGCTTACGCCACCGTTCATCCAACCTTAATTTTTGTAGCCTGCACGCGATGATAGCTAAACACTTGTCTATAGCCGCCTGTCCAAACTAAGCGCTCGCCATCAGTACAAAAGGCCGGGGTGCGTCACCCTGCAGAATTTCGAGCAATCTGCTTAATAAACGTGTCTTGAACCGCGTCGGTTACATGTCGCATTCTGTAACAACCGACGCGGTTACGAAGTACGGTAGCATTCCTTAACCTTGGACAACCGCGCCGGTTGTCCAAGGTTAATATGGGAGCGTAGCTGGTGATTTTCTTATGCTGAAGACAGTAGGCAATAGCCACCCGGACATGTGGGTTGAACCGTATAAATTTTGCGCAGTACTTAACTATTACGCGGCCTTCCCTTGAAAATACCTATATAGTTACGCATACTATGCTAATCCTTGACAAGCAAAATTAGGTGAAGCCCACTGTCCGGGTGGCAAAGATTGCTGTTAAAACGTAGAAGAAAATTACGAGCGGAGCGGGACTATTTCTTGCGGAATTCGATGGCCAGGCTAAACGACATAGTTTTGGCGGTAAGGCTTTTAGGGAATGGCCTGAAAGGGGCTGCGGAAACGAGGCTTTCGGAAGCCATCCGAATGAGCTCCGCATCGCCGGTTGACTTGTCCGTATCTACATTATGCGAAGCGAGTGTGCCGTTTGAGTTGAGCATAAAATTCAGCGCCACTTCGCCTTCTTTATTGTTACTCGTGTACCTATCTTTGACCTCACGCTTTACCTTTTCCCGTATGAGCTGGTAATAATTGATATAGTCGTTTTTCGCTTGCTTCTTAAGGTCGCCTTCGGTTTTCAATGCCTTAGGCGGCCTCATCTCAACCTTCTTTTCAATATCAACTCGCGGAGGCTCGACCGCCGGGCTCGCAACATATTTTACGCGGACATAGTCTACCACGACCGGCTTATTCTCTTCCTTTTTAGCGATCGGAGCAGGCGCTTTCGACATAGGAAGAAACAGTAGCGCATGCGCCAAAATCGATATGATCACAGCCTTAAGCATTCTTACCGCTCCTTAGAATTTAGCTTTCACGCCGCCGTAAGCGCCCAATCCGGTCTGCCCATATCCGCGTACCTGTTGATAGTGCTTATTGAAAAGATTTTCCATTCTGCCGTATATGCTGAAGTTATCATTTAAAGCATAATCCGCGGTAAGGTCCACTATGGTATATTGCTTTATCTTATCAGTGCCCACGTCAAAATATGTTCCGGTATGGTTAATATTCGCCCCGAGCATAAGCCGTGAAATCGGCCTTAGTTTCACATCTATATTGAACTGATTCTGGGGCACTTTTTGAATCTCCCTATCGGTAGAATAATCCTTAGTTGCGATCGTTGACATACTTCCTTTTACAACCAGCATATCATTAAAAAGATTGATCTCTGCGCCGTATTCCATTCCTTCCGATTTAGCCTTCGAGACGTTCTGATAAGTGCTCTGAAATGTAGTCGGGTCGGTATAATACTTGATCAGGTTTGAAAACCTTATCTGAAAATATGTTGCGCTCATTTTCAGTACCTTTTTGAATAAATATTGATCGATCCCAATCTCATATGACTTGGCTTCTTCTGGATTCAAACCTGAATTACCGCCCAAAAACCACCATGCCGCGTTTGCCGGGGCATATAACTGGTAAAGAGACGGCGCCTTGAAGGACGTCGAATAAATACCTCTTACCCTGGTCCCTGTCGGTAAAAGATAAAATCCATCGAATTTATATGTACTATGAACTCCAAATTGAGAGTGGTTATCCACTCTTATGCTTTGAGTCGCCCCGGCGATATCCTTGAAACATACCTTGTTCTGCATGTAAATAGCCGAATCCCGGGCAAACACTTTAGGCTGATTGCTTTCGCCGTTTGCAAAATCGAAGTAGTATGAATCGGATATCTCTTGCGTATAATCGTACCCTATCGTGAAGATATCTATATCCAGCACGCGAAAATTATTCTGGAATTCAAGCTCGGACAGTTTTCCACTATACCAGTCGCTAAGGCCTGCGGGATAATCATAGTCTCTTCTCAAACTGTGCATGTACGAATATCTCACAGAATAGTCGTATGCCTCTATAGGCTTATGCTCTACATAAAGAGTATATAGAAAAAAATTGGATTTCCCTATAAGCTGATCGTTATCGCGCAAAGCATATGTTATAGGATCAGAATCGTCATACCGCGATCTGGCATAAATATTTCTCATAGTAGCGCCGACCGTTAAATCATTTGCTATCTCATAGTCGAGCTTTCCGGCGAAACTTTTCCTTAGATAGGGGTCCACCTCATGCACGCCCGGTATCGTAACCGAATCGGCATTTGATATTCCGCGCGCGTTCATTTGTGAATATGCGAATGAATAATGAAGGCCTTTTTCATACCCCCCGAAATTCACATATTCATCCAGTGTCCTGAATGAACCGGCTTCTATCCCCGCCTCCAAGAATGGCTTCTGAGGCTTTCTGCTTTCGATGCTTATTACTCCGCCGATAGCGCTGGAGCCGTACAGCGCGCCTTGAGGACCGCGCGTTATCTCTATCTGCTCTGCATTATCAAAAGAAAGATTGGAAAAATTGAACGCGCCATCGGGTGAGGCGGGATCATATATCTTCATCTTATCTAATAAGAGGAGTGTCTGGTTTGGATTCGCGCCGCGCATTCTGATGAAAGCGGGGCCTCCAAATGATCCGGATTCCGTCATGCTTACGCTGGCATATTCCGTCACAAGGTCCTTAACAAATAGCTTTTGTCTGGAAATTATATCGTTCCTATTAATGACCGAGATCGAACTTGCGGACATAAACGACGACTCCGGTATCTTGTCTGCGGAGACCACTATTTTCCCAAGGTCCGACACGCTGCCAATTACCTCTTCGGCTGGTTTTGATAAAATATCGAAGGTTTGTTCTAACAAGCTTTTCTTTTCTTCGAAAGACCTCCTATCCGCAGCCATGGCTGACCCCTGCAAGATGACCAATGTTATAAAAACTAAAATATACCTTTTCACCTTTTTCTCCTTAAAATAAAAAACCCCGCATCAAAAGATGCGGGGCCAGTTCCCTGATTTACCAGAAACCCGTATATGGACGCTAACTCCCGGCGTCGCTCGATATGTAGGCAGGTTTTCTGACTCCCTCGCCCTATTTGCCGTCTTCCCATGCCAAAAACCGGCACAGTGACATTCATCGCAAAAAGGTTTCCTTCTTCCATACTAGCGGAAAAAGGGCGAGGATACAGCGGCGGGACCGTCCCCTTTTAGGGGTTCCCCATTAAGCTCTCTCGAGCGCCTACAAAGTTATATGCTAAAAGAACTGACGGATTATAACTCCGTTTACAGCTTCGTGTCAACCTAATTCTGAGATTGCTTCGCTCCAACTTCGCTTCGCTCGTTTTCGCTCGCAATGACGGCTTAAGCGCACCCAAATAGATCCTTCGTCGAGGCTATCGCCTCTCCTCAGGATGAGACCTGACTCTTATGATGGTCTCAATTTATCGATATACTCTTTTATTCGAGCTTCTATCTCCGCGAAATTCTTTTTAGCGAGCCAATCATTTCTAAAAACACCGGCCCCGAACGAAACGGCATCCGCACCGTTCGCGAAGTATTCCTTCATGTTATCCGGCGTAACTCCGCCGCATGCCAATAGTTTAACATCATTGAATGGGCCTTTGATCTCTTTGAAATATTTCGGGCCGAAAACTCCTGACGGGAATACCTTCACCATGGTCGCGCCGGCGCTCCACGCCTCGTATATTTCGGATGGCGTAAGCGCCCCCGGGAATACCGGTATTTTGTTCTTTACGCAATACGCAGTTACATGATCTATGAAGACCGGGGTCACAATAAAGGTTGCGCCCGCGCTCAGGGCTATATTGAGCGATTTCGTATCAAGCACGGTCCCGGCGCCTATCGCTATCCTGCCACCTGAAACCTTTACGGCCCTCTTTATCAGCTCCGGAGCGCTCTCCGAGTTCATCGTTATCTCCATGGTCTCAAGGCCCGCGGATATAACGGCTCTCGTAAGCGGCTCGATAAGGTGCTTTCCGACGCCCCTCAATATTCCCATTACCGGTTTTAATTTAAAATGTTCTATATCCATGCTCAATCTATGCCTTCCCCTAACAGACTCTCATAAAACTCCCGGTAATTCTCCTTTTTGTCGCTTTCCCTTAGAGCTATCGCCGACTTCGGATGCTCGTCAAGCATACCGGCTATCGCGTAAGGTATTATGTACCCCCACTCCATCTTCTCTCTTAGGGGTATGAACTCTTTGGCGATAATATCGAGGATCGGCCTTATGTCGTATTTAGGATTTTTAAGGAATCCTATCAACAACTCCAGAGGGCAATTCCCCGCGGCCCTCCCGAGGCCGTATATGGTCCCGTCGACATAGTTGGCGTTATGTATTATCGCCTCTATGGTATTCCCGAAGGCCAGTTGCTGGTTATTATGCGCGTGAATACCTATCTCCTTCGACTTCAGGATGGATTTGAATTTCTTTACAAGGAACTCTACAGACTCCTGATATAGCGCGCCGAAACTGTCGACGATATATATGACGTTTGCCTTAGATTCGTTTTCCAGCTGATTCAGCGCCTCCGTTAACTCGTTATCGAGAGCACGAGATACAGCCATTATATTTATCGCTGTCTCATACCCTTTATCCGCAAAATTATTTGATAACGCTATGGCTTTGTCTATATCCTTCACATAAGCCGCCGTTCGTATCATATCTACCGGTGAATCTTTTTTAGGCACCACATCATCCGGATCGACCCTGTCGACATCCACCATAACGGATATCTTGGTCTCTGATTTTACGCCTTCGATAACTTTCTTAATGTCGGAATCGTCGCAGAACTTCCATACCCCGAAATCTTTCGGCGGAAACAGTTTTTTGGAATTCTTATAGCCGACCTCCATATAATCAACGCCTGCTTCCGACAGGGCTTTATACACTTCCCTTACAAAGCGCATATCGAAATCGTGGTTATTTATAAGCCCGCCATCCCTTATTGTGCAATCAAACACTTTTATCTTCTCGCGGAACATTTTTTCCCTCTCTTTTTAGTATTCTATCCCTTTTCGCGCGCGCTGGCCCTTATCGAACGGGTGCTTAACCTTATCCAATCTCGTCACGTAATCGGATACGGATACCAACCCCGGAGTCGCCCCCCTGCCGGTAAGTACGAGCTCAAGAGCCGCCGGCTTTGTCTTTATCAACCCCAGAACTTCCGATTCGCCCAGAAACTTCCCGCTTACGCAATTCAATATCTCGTCCAGTATTATAACATCATATCTCCCGGTTTTCATAACCCGTTTTATCTTCGTTAGATCTTTCTTAATTTTATCCCTTAACTTCCGTTCGGAATTAACGTTCCCCGCTTTTACTTTCCCTAAAAACATCGGATGCTCCTGCTCTAAGCAGACTATCCTGAAGTTCGGAAATTCAAGCCAACCGTCGGAAGACGTGCCATGCTTCTTAAGGAACTGGAACATGCAGACCTTGAGACCAGAAGATACCGCTCGCAATGCCAGCCCGAGGCTCGCGGTGGTCTTCCCCTTGCCTTTTCCTGTATAAATATGTATGAGCCCTTTTTTTAGCCTTGTCATGGTCATTTCGCCAGAAATATGTCGAACGCTCCCTTGCCAAAAATACAGACACCGAGAACTATAAGGCCCGCCAATACAACGCCTAAAAATATTGCGGGAAAGGCGTATCTGAACTTTATACGAAAAATACTCGCCGCGATACATCCGCTCCACGCCCCTGTCATCGGCAGCGGCACGGCGACGAATAGCATAAGCCCTATGGCTTCATATTTCTGTATCAAATCTCCTTTAGAGCGGGCCCTTTCGAAAAGCCAGTCAAAAAACCTTTTCCAGGGCTTAAACTTCATCAGAGCGTTAGAGATCGGCTCCAGCAGGAAAAGAACCGGTATTATAGGAATACTATTGCCGAGTATTGACAAGAAGAAAGCTTTTGCGGGCGACAAACCCATCACCAGAGCCGCCGGTATAGAACCCCTGAGTTCCGCTATGGGCAGCATAGCTATGAAGATCGTTACCCATTCCTTTGGTACGCCTTTGAACATTCCTATTATTCCTTCTATCATTTTACACCCTTCCATTGATTCATATCTATCCGCGTCCTGAGCCGTATCCTGTCCGCAATAAAAGCCTTATGAATCTCAAGGTGTCTACAAAAGGATTTATCCTGCTCTTCTCATCCCTGTATACTGTCTTTACCGGAACGGACTCGATCCTGCAGCCGGCCTTTGCCGCCTTGAGTATTATCTCGGAATCTATATCAAAATTCGAGGACTCCAAGGTTATCTTCTTAAGCGCAGATATCCTTATTATCCGAAACCCACATTGCGTATCCGGTATCCTCTGTCCCGATATCTTCGATAACAGGTATGACATGAAGCGATTCGTCAGAACCCTGACGATCGGCATGCGCCCGGTATTCGCCATCCTGTTTCCCACCACTATATCGGCGCCTGTTTCATGGCACTTACGGATGAGATGCGCGATGTCGTCTATATCATGCTGGTCGTCTCCGTCCATTATTACAACCGAGTCGAAACGCGCGTCGTTCGACACGCGCAAAAACCCGGCGCGCAGAGCGGCTCCTTTGCCCATATTTCTGAGGCTCTTTATGATCTCGGCTCCTTCGGCCGCCGCTTTATCCGCCGTACCATCGGCCGAACCATCATCCGCCACAAATACCGCGAAGTTCCTTTGGCGGAGTTTACGCACGATATCGCCTATGGTACGCGATTCGTTATAGGACGGTATCAGTATGCAAGGGTTTTTCATCGCCATTCCACATCTTTTTGAACATATACCACTGCGTCGGATACTCTTTTACGTAACGCTCAATAACGGCCACGCATCTCTTCAAGAGCTCTTCCGTATCACGCGCATCATCGCCGGACTCAGGTCTAGGGATAGGATCTTCAAACACCAGCCTGAACATATCGTCATGCTTGCGGAGCATAAATACCGGCACTATCTCCGAACCCAGCCTGACCCCAAACGCGGCCGGTCCCTTAGGCATAAAGGCAGGATGTCCGAAAAATTTTACCCGAACGCCGTTTTTGGAAAAATCCCTGTCCCCCAAAAGAGCGAGAATACCGCCCTTCTTCAGGACATCGTAGCAGCCCCGAAGAGAAGAATCCGTCTCTATCGGCACCATATTACCCGTCATCCTCTGTTTTGTAAAAAACTCGTTAACCCTTTTATTTTTATGGGTCAATGTAACGGCCTTCATAGGCTGCCGCATCGATGCCACTATAACGCCTCCGAGCTCCCAATTGCCTATATGAGCCGAAAGCGCGACGACCCCCTTGCCTTTGGCCAGAGCCTTATCCAGCTTATCGAGGCCTTCTATTAAAACATGGTTTTTTATATAGTCCGGATCTATCTTTTGAAATCTGAAAAAATCTACGAGATATTTGGCGAAGTTCCTGAATACCTCCCGGACCATGCGTTTTATGACCTTCGTGTCAACATCGGGTCCGACTATTGTATTGAGGTTGTCTATAACAGCGACCCTGTCCGCGGATGAAACGCAGCACCATATATCGGCCGCCGCGCACGCCGCCGCGTATGAAACTTTTAAAGGAAAATTCATAGCAAAAAAATAACCTATCCTGTACATCAGATAGAACATCATCTATTCACCAATTCCAATATAAGGCGAGCCACATCGGTAGAGCTGGATTGTTTCGAAAGCGCCGCCGCTTTCTTGCTCATATCCGAAAGTTTGCTTTTATTATATAACAACTCTTCCAGTATAACGAAGACGTCGTCCGGGCTCTCGGCTTTCAACGCGACGCCTTCTTTTAAAAGATAGCGCGTATTCATCGCTTCCTGGCCTGGCAGCGGATGAACTATAAGCATCGGCAATGCTTTTGCGAGCGCCTCCGCGGTCGTTATGCCGCCCGGCTTAGTTATGACGAGATCCGATATCTGCATCAGTTCGTCCACATTATCGGCGTATGGGATAATCACCGTTTTTTTTCTGAAAATCCTTCTCTTGAGCCATCTGAATAATCTTTTATTTGTACCGCATACTATTATGAATTGCGCGTCCGCGCTCGATCTCTCTAACGCTCTGGTTATATCCTTTATCGGTCCCAATCCTTGCGTCCCGCCCATTATAAGAACGCATGGCTTTACAAGGTCCAGGCCAATACTTTTTTTTATAACGTCGTCGCTTCTTCTATCTGAACTGAATTTTTGATCTATCGGAATACCGAAAGGGAGTATCTTACGAGGCTCTATGCCGTTCTCGATGAGCTTCCTGCCCGTCTCCTCGGAAGGCACTATATATCTGTCTACATTGTTATATATCCAATAAGAGTGCGGGGCGTAGTCCGTCAGCACCCCCACTAAAGGCGCGTCGAATCCGTAAGTATTCTTGTAATCGGCTATCATGCCGCATGGGAATGCCTGGGTGCAGACTATCGCATCGGGAGAAAAATCATCCAGTAGAGCCTTAAACTTTCCCGTATTAAATTTATGGAATATCTCGCGTAGACGCTGGGTATTTCTTAAGACAGCGGGATTGTCGTAGAGATAATCCCATATTTCAGGCCTTCTCTTTACAACGCCCATATACGCCTGGTTTATAACCTTCTCCAGGATCGGATTTGTGTGATTAAAAGAATTCAGGTTGAGTGTCTCTATCTTTCCATCGAGACTATGAAGAGCTTTCTCTATAGAAATACTCGCGCAATGATGGCCTGAATGCTCCGAGATGTATAAGAGGAGAACGCGCTTCGCCATTTAGCCTATCCTGGCGATTACCTGACCCACATTAACTTCATCGCCCTCACAGACGAGCACTTCCGTCAAAGTGCCAGAGACGGGAGACGGCATATTGAATGTGGCCTTATCGGTCACAAGCTCGACAAGATCCTCGCCTTTCGAAACGATCTGGCCGGCGGATTTATGCCAATATGAAATGCTGGCCTTCTCCACCCCGGGAGCCAATGGCGGCAGTTTTATATCTGTTATCATACCCCTCCATGCTTCATTAAATTCCAATCTTGCCTATACAGGCGCAATTATAGTCCGTGAATAGGAGTCCCGCAAAACGCTTGTAGGGCTTCCTGAGTAACTTCGGAAACGGTAGGATGCGCGTGTACGGCAAGCGCCCAGTCTTTTATGTTTATTCCGGATTTTTTTGCAAGCACCGCTTCTCCTATGAGTTCGCACGCGCCTTCCCCGAAAATCTCAAAACCAAGTAATTTTCCGTCCTCATCGCCTATAACTTTTACAAACCCCTCTGTCTTCCCCATTAGAAAGGCTTTTCCGGAAGCTAGATATGGAAATTTCGCTATCTTTACTCCCGGGCATCTTGCCTTTGCCTCCTCCTCGGTCAACCCCACGCTCGCGATCTCGGGATCCGTCCATATACAATTAGGCACGGTCGAATAATCCACCTGTCTGTTTTTGCCAAGAATATTGTCGCATGCAAGAATACCGTCATATGAAGCTTTATGAGCCAGCATCGGCCCCGCCACACAATCCCCTATCGCGTATATATTCTTTGCGCCGGTCCTTAATTTTCCGTCCACGACTATCGCGCCGTTATTGGCCTCTACGCCTATCTTATCGGATCCCTGCCCAAGGATGGATCCGGCCGCCGGACTTCTACCTATCGAGACTAAAACCTTATCGGCCTCTATTATTTCCCCCGAGCCCGTCTTGATTTTAAGGGGCCTGGATAACTCTACCGATTCGGCTTTTGTTGAAACAAATACCGTGATACCCTTTTTCTTTAATATCGTCTCGAGCTTACGGGAGGCTTCTCTTGATTGCGTAGGTATGAGCCTGTCGGTGAATTCTATTATAGTTACTTTAGAGCCCAGAGCGCTGAACAGGCTGGCAAATTCGCACCCTATAACTCCACCGCCGATTATAGTCAGGCTTGCCGGCACAGTGTTAATATTCAGAATATCGTCGCTGGAAAGAATATTCGTATGGTCTATCTTTATATTGGCCATCTCCGTAATCTTAGATCCGGCCGCTATGATTATATTTTTGGCCGATATCTCTCCCGAGCCTTGCACCTCTATCTTATCCGTTCCCAGAATTCTCGCTTCGCCCCTCAGCAGATCTATCTTATTGGCTCGCAATAGAGTCTCTATGCCGGTTCTCAGGCGCAATACGGCTTCATCTTTACGAGATATCATTTTTTGAAAGTTTATGGTCGAAGCCCCGACATCCACACCGTATAAACCTGCATTTCTTACCGTCTTTAAAACGGATGCGGAATACAGAAAAGACTTGGTTGGGATGCACCCCCTGTTAAGGCATGTTCCGCCCACCAGATCTTTTTCTATGACGCATACTTTGAGTTTATGACGTGACGCGTAAAGCCCTGCCACATACCCTCCCGGGCCCGACCCTATTATTGCAAGATCATACCGGCAAGTCTTATCTAACGCGGAGGATTCACTATGATCATTAACTGGGTTCATAACAGATCTATCGAACTCTTTATTGCGCGGGCCGATTTGAGGAATGCTTCTTTTTCTTCTTTTAATAACTCTATTTCTATAACTTTTTCTATCCCCGCCTTACCTATGGCGCATGGAACGCCTATGCATATCCCATCAAGGCCATATTCGCCGCCTAGATACGCCGACACGGCCATGACCTGTCTTGTGTCACCATCGATAGCTTTTAACATCTCGAACACAGCTGCGCTCGGC
>Ga0268280_1001367_pt1 | contig 16620 bp, 16 predicted proteins | sample saktaG_9_FD_190139 | JGI IMG/M metagenome (GOLD analysis project Ga0268280, IMG submission 190139) | Saline water microbial communities from Sakinaw Lake, British Columbia, Canada - sak_2011_5_24_40m | ecosystem: Environmental > Aquatic > Non-marine Saline and Alkaline > Saline ... | reverse complement strand
TTTGCTTTGACGCGGGAGATGATATCATCAAGCTCTATACTTGTCTTGAGATCTCCCTTTATATCAGCCGAGCCTAGAGGTATTATACTTATAGCGCTTAAAACACCCCCGGAGAATATTGATATCTCCGTAAGAGAGTTCCCGATATTCAGAAGCAGCACACACTCATCCTCCCAGGCCTCCTCCAAAAGTCCGGCACCATCCGCCACCCCGGAATATACGACTCCTTTGATATCATATCCGGCATTATCAACGCATTTGTAAATATTTTGTATATGATTAATGCCCGCCGTTATCATATACATCTCACAGGAGAGCCTCGAAGCATAAAGGCCTAAAGGGTTCTTTATGACCGGTTGGTCATCGATGGAGTAGTTAAGCACTATCCTATGTATGATCTCTCTGTCGAATGGCAATCTTATGGTGCCGGCGGCGTTTACGCATTTGGCCATGTCGGATCTCGTGACTTCCCTACCCCTTGAGGAGAGAGGGATCATACCGCGGGATCTCTCACCCGTAACTGTGTCGCCGCTTATATTGACATATATATTTTCCACGCCTCTGGCCATCTTTTCGCCAAGCTTCGTCAAGACTTTGGCAACGGAATTGGACGCCTCATCGAGGCTCATTACAGAACCTCTGAATACGCCTTTCGACGACTGGCTTTCGTAGGCGAGTATCCTCAAGCGGAAAAGATCTACTATCTCAAGAGCCGCCGCGGATATCTTGGACGAACCTATGTCAAGACCGGTTATAATAGTGGGCTTTTTTATCATTTTGGGCTTATGGCTATGTCTTTGAACCTGACATCTATATAGCTTATACTATCAAGTACGAGGCGCGGATCCCTTAAAGTGTCATGGAGCGCCTCAAGCCTATCTTTCAGATTTTCATATCCTATTATTATCATGGGGCCGCCTTCGCCCAACGTAAATGACATGCTTCTCATATCGCTGGCATCCAGCATATTCACGCGGTATTTATCCAAAAACCTTGTTCTCTTTATGGTGTCTACAAGTTCGAGCGCCGATATCAGATTTTTAGATTCGCATCTCTTTCTGAATCTGCCGGCATATTTTGCGTCAACACCTTTTATCGCCGGAAGATCCCCCAGGCTCGAGATGTCCCTGTTTACAAGTATGACCCCTTCCCTATCCACCGGAAAATTACGCCCGTTGCTCAATATCGCCACAGGTTTGCGGAAAGTTAAATATATGACCAATTTGTCCGGAAGGACCCTCCTGACTACGATATCTTTGGCGTCGGGATATCTGGGTTCCAGGCCGCTCGCTATGGCCTTGAGATCTATTTTAAAGACGTTCTTATTCTTATAATTCGCCAGGATCTCACTTCTTATAGCCACCAGACTTTTATCCGCGGCTCCTCTGGATTCTACCGATCTCAGCCTGAAGTAATCGCTCCTCTCCAGGAATGCCGTAGTAAGAAGCCATGCCGATATTATAAAGATTATAACGACAGCCATCCCGATCCAATGCGCCTTCTGCACCTTCGGCATCTGTATCTTCTTAAACTTTTTCTGTTTTGCCATTGCTTACTCCTCGCTCAACTTTACGTACCGCGTATTCAAGGATTTTAACACAAAGGGACCCAAAACGCAAACCTGTAGCTTGGGCAGCTTTCGGCAGAAGGCTGCGTTCGGTCATGCCGGGTATGGTATTTACTTCGAGTACGAATATCTCTCCTGACGGGGCCATCATCATATCGACACGCGAGAACGACTTGCAGCCAAGCGCCTTATGAGCCATAATGCCCAGCCTGCGGGCCTCTTCTGAAACATCTTTAGCTATCCCAGCGGGAACAATGTACTTAGTGGCGGAATCCTTATACTTGGCGTCATAGTCATAGACTTTATTTTTCGGCACTATCTCTATGACGGGCAGCGCCTCGTCATTGAGTATCCCAACGGTGAGCTCCCTGCCGTCTATATACTCTTCCAAAATTACTTTATCTCCGTATTCGAACGCCTTATCTATGGCATCCTGCAAAGAGCGCTTGTCTCTAACTATCGACAAGCCTATGCTGGATCCTTCAAGGTGAGGTTTTACCACGACCGGGAACCCAAAATTACCGCTATTGTGAATGCCGGACTGACCCTTTATCAAGACAATATGCCTCGGCACCGGAATAGAGTTCTTTATGAAGAGCTCTTTAGACGCGACCTTATCCAGCGCTGCGGCGGACGATTTGATCCCGGAGCCGGTATAAGGAATGCCGGCGTCTTCGAGCATCCTCTGCACGGTGCCGTCCTCTCCGAACCTTCCGTGAAGGGCTATGAAGGCGACATCTATGCAGCTATTCTTTATGATCTCATCTAGATCATTCTTTACATCAAGAAATATTGAATCCAGGCCCTCCGCAAGCAACGCATCATGGACCGCCCTGCCCGAGCGCAGGCTTATCTCACGTTCGTTTGAAGGCCCGCCGGCTAAGACCCCTATCCTCCCAAATTTTTTCTTCATTGTGGCTTTCCTGACTATGGACTATTAACTAAACGACCTTTATCTCCAGCTCAAGAGTGATATTATAATTATCCATTACCCTCTTCCTTATGATATCGATAAGCTTTAATACGTCCTCACAGCTGGCCCGGTCTTTGTTGACTATAAAGTTCGCGTGCTTCGGGGAAACTTGAGCGCCGCCTATGGCGCGCCCCTTCAACCCCAGCATGTCTATCATCTGTCCGGTAGTAAATTGTGAATCTTTTGGGTTCTTGAATACGCAACCGGCGCTGAAGCCGTCGAGAACCTGCTTGCCTCTCTTCATCTTTAGGAATTTCAAGCACCTTGATTTAAGAGCCGATCTCTCTTCTTTACTTAACTTGAGATCGGCTTCGAGTATTATAAGCTCCGAAAGATTCGAACATCTATAGCCGAACGATAAGTCCCTCTTCTTGAGCGTTTTTATTTTTCCTTTTCTGTCCATAACTTTCAGGCTCGTTACGTAATCGCCTATGTTCTTATATAACGGGCTCGACCATCCGCCGGCATTCATGCAGATGGCGCCGCCTACGGTGCCGGGTATTCCGACAAGCGACTCCAACCCGCCTAACCCCTTGTCGCAGCACGATCTGACCAGCGCCGGGACGCCATATCCGGCTCCCACCCTTACCCTGGTGCCGCTGATATCAAGATCTTTAAAAGCGCTTGAACCCAGATTTATCACTATGCCATCGAAGCCTTCGTCCCTTGCCAGAACATTCGTCCCGCCGCCTATTGTAAATGTAGGCACGTGGTGCTTTCCGGCAAAAAGAACTATCCTTTCGAGCTCTTTCAAGTCCCTGGGCTGGACCCATACGGCAGCAGGCCCACCGATCCTGAACGACGTGTGGCGGCCAAGCCTCTCGCCAAATAGTATATTACCTTTTATTAAGTTTTTCGGAAAGTTCATCGCTTACCTCTTTTATATCACCCGCGCCCAATACGACTATCATGTCGCCTGACCTCTTCATATCCATGATATGCTCGGTTATCTTTTCCTTGTTCATCATCATGACATCATTCAGGCCATGAAGCTTCACTCTATCATAAATGTTCTTAACGGATACTCCCTCTATAGGCTCCTCACTAGCGGCATATATGTCCGTAAGTATCAATTTGTCGGCGCCTTTAAAGCACCTTCCGAACTCCTCCGCGAGATACTTTGTCCTTGTGTAGCGGTGGGGCTGGAATACAACTACCACCCTCCTGTCCTTCCAATTTTTGCAGGCGTCTAAAACGGCCCGTATCTCGGTAGGATGATGGGCATAATCATCTATCAGCATAACTCCGTCGACATCCGCCCTCAAATGGAATCGTCTTTTAGTCCCTGTAAAATCCTGTATGGAGCGGCATATGCTCTCGAATGAAAGCCCGAGCTTAAATCCGAGAAGCATCGCGGCCAGCGAGTTCAGGATATTATGCCTGCCGGGAATACGCAGAGATACCCTGCCGATGATCTCATTCTTATATACGCAGACATAGGAGGTGTAGAATTCATTCATCAATATTTCATGGGGATATATATCCGCGTTCTTAGAAAATCCGAAACTCTCTTTATTGCCGTTAAAGCTTTGCAGCGCCTTTTCGATATTCTTGTCGTCGACATTATAGAAGAGGCATCCCCTCTTCTTTGTATTATTGGCGAAAGCGGCATATGCGCCTATGACATCTTCGAGCGTTTTATAATAATCTATATGCTCCATCTCCAGGTTTGTTATCACGGAGTAGAACGGTTTCAGGTACAAGAACGATCCATCGCTCTCATCGGCCTCTGCAACGACATATTCACCTTTGCCGCATTTAGAGTTTCCTTTTAACAGGTCAATTTCGCCGCCTATCATCGCTGTCGGATCGAGGCCGCAGTTCTCGAGCATCACGGATATCAGCGAACTGGTGGTAGTCTTTCCGTGTGTCCCGGTAACGGCTATTCCCTTTTTAGCATTCAACAACTCCGCGAGCACTTCGGCCCTCTTCACGATGAGTAGGTTGCGCTTACTCGCCTCCTGTATCTCCGGATTTGAATCATTTATCGACGAAGAGTATACTACAACCTCCGTCGCCGGGAGCACATTACCGTGGGTATGGCCAAAGCTTATAACGGCTCCTTCACCGGTCAACTTATCCGTAAGGTTGTTTGGCCCCAGATCCGAACCCGACACTTTATAACCCATCTTCAAGAGCACCAACGCTATGCCGCTCATACCTATACCGCCTATGCCTACGAAGTGAATATTGCTCTTCTCTAAGATCATTTGCTCAGCTCTTTCCTATATTTAACAGCGCCTCTGCCAAACTATGTGATGAATCCGGTACGCTCATGCGCCTGGCGGACTCTCCCATTGCAGACAGCTTATTCCTGTCCTTCAAGAGTCCTTCCAACCTCTCCTTCATGATATCACCCGATAGATCCTTTTCATCTATCTCCAATGCCGCGCCCTTACTGGAGAATATCCGCGCGTTTTCGGATTGGTGACTTAACGCAAACGGATACGGGATCAGTATCATAGGCCTTCCAAAATACGCTATCTCAAATATCGCTGATGCGCCGCTTCTCGTCACAATAAGATCGGAGGCGCTATAGGCCTCCTCTATCCTGTCAACAAATGAATGCACGCGGTGTTCCACGGACAGCTCTTTATAGGCAGCGCTGGCCCATCCGTAATCTGCAACGCCGGTTATATGTATGACCTGTAAGGATCTCCTGACATCCGGATCCATATTCGATAATGATTTGAGAAAAGCTTTGTTCAGATTATGAGCGCCCTGGCTGCCCCCTATGACAAGTATAGTGAATTTGTGCGGATCCAGGCCCAATTTTTTTATGTTTCCGGACTTGTCGTCTTTTAAAAGAGACGCCCTTATTGGATTACCGGTGAATACGGCTTTCCCGGCATAAGCTCCGAGATATTTTTTGGTCTCTTCAAAACTCACGGCTATCAAGTCCGCAAACTTAAATAGCATGGCATTTGCCCTGCCCGGCACAACGTTCTGTTCATGGACCATCCTGGGAATACCAAGAATGCACGCCGCCACTATCACCGGGCTCGACACATAACCCCCGAAACCGACCACGGCATCGGGCCTATTCTTCACAAGAATGATCGTCGATCTCAATATATCGATCGATAATTTTAATAGAAATAGAAGCGTCTTGAAAGAAGCCTTATAGGGCAATCTGTTAGCCGAGAGCAGTCGGTATTTAAAACCCTCCTTTTCAAATATCCTTCTATCAAGCGCCTTATCGCTGCCGATGAACATTATATCACTGGATCGGTCTTTGATCTTAAGCTCTTCGGCAAGCGCGATCGCCGGGAATATATGTCCGCCGGAACCTCCGGCCGCGATCAATACCTTCATTATCTGTATACCTCGCTCGATTTGGCTATATTCAAAAGTAATCCGACCGCGGTCAAATGAAATATCAATGATGTGCCGCCATAACTTATGAAAGGCAGAGGCAGACCTTTGGTCGGCAGCACTCCGGCAGTAACACCGATATTGATAATGGCCTCCAGGGCTATAAGAGAGACGAGCGCCATGCTCAACAACTTCTCAAATCTGCCCTCCGCCCTGAAAGTTATCTTCATGCCTTCCCATACGAACAATATAAAGAGAGTGACTACCGCAGCCGCCCCTAAAAAACCGAGTTCCTCCCCTATTATTGAAAATATAAAATCGGTATGCGAAGCCGGAAGATAGAAAAGCTTTTGCCTGGACTGGCCCAGGCCCACGCCCAGCAGGCCGCCGGACCCCAACGCCACGAACGACTGGATTATCTGAAAACCGGCACCCCTTCTGTCGGACCATGGATTCAGGAATATCATCATCCTCTTTCTTCTATAAGGAACCCTGAATAGAAGAACGTAAAGCGCCGGGATGCTTGCCAGGATGGATGCCACTATATACTTTACTTTGATCCCGCTCACAAACAGCATTATGACGCTTACAGCCGATATCGCTATCGCTGTCCCAAGATCCGGCTCAAGAAGTATGAGGGCCAGAACGAATCCCAATACCATGACGGGCGGAAGGTATCCGTGAATAAAGCTCTTCACGAACTTCTCTTTTCTTGCCAGGAGATCCGCCAGATATACGAATATGGCGATCTTGGCGAATTCGGACGGCTGAAAATTAAGAGGGCCTATCTTGAACCATCTCCTCGCCCCTGCCGCCTCCCTGCCGATATGAGGTATAAGCACTAACACTAATAGCAATATCGAAAATGCCATTATGGCTTTTGAATATTTTTTCAACGTCTGTATCTTTACTACCATAGCCGAAAGCATCATGAATAGCCCCACCAGAAGATACAGAAGGTGTCTCTTAAGGTAATAAAGGCTATCCCCCATCTTCTCATTTGCATATATTGCGCTTGTGGAGTATATCATCACAACTCCGATGGCTACCAGGACCACAACTATCATAAAGATGGAAGAACGCGTGCCCCTCATATCACTTCATCCCCAATTCTAAGACGGCTTTTTTAAATACGTCCCCGCGCTCTTTATAATCTTTGAACATGTCGAAGCTCGAGCACATAGGCGAAAGGAGCACGAGGTCATTCGGCTTTGCCAGAAGTCTAGACAACTCCACTGCCTCCTGCATGGTGGCAGCCTCACGCGTTTCAACGACCCCTCCTAAAAGCTCCCTCATCCTGTTCTTGGCTTCTCCGATCAATACCAAACATTTGACCCTGCTCTTAACGGCATCCCTGATGGTCGAATAATCGCTATTCTTATCCTTACCGCCCGCTATCAATATCACCGGCCTATTGCAAGATTCAAGAGCTCTCAGGGTGGAGTCTACGGTGGTTCCCTTCGAGTCGTCTATGTATTCAACTCCGTCTATCACAGAGACGGTTTCGAATCTATGGTTCAATCCTGTAAAATTCTTTATAGTATCCTTCATGGATACTGTCTTAACGCCGGCCAGAGTTCCAGCAAGCACGGAAACGAGCACATTCTCAATATTGTGCAGCCCTTTAAGCCTTATATCTTTGAGTGTACACACATCTTCTTCTTTTTGGCTGGCGGCACAGACTATCGTTGTACCTTTTAAAAAAGAGCCGTTTGTATCGGAAAGCCTTGAATAATACAGAACTTTCGATCTGGCCGCCTTCTCTAATCCGGCCAATTCTTTAGCATCGTTGTTCAATATCAGGATATCTTTGTTGCTCTGATTCTTAAATATCTTGAGCTTCTCATTAAAGTAGCGATCGAATTTATCATATCTATCCATATGGTCATCGGTAATATTCAGTATGATGGCAATGGCAGGGTTAAAATCTACGATCCTCTCAAGCTGAAACGAGCTCACCTCCAGAACTACCCATGTATCTTTATTTATACGGCTTATTTCACCGCAAAGAGAATTCCCTATATTGCCGCATACCACTGTGTCTTTATTGCCATCTTTCAGGATCTCGCCTATAAGCGTAGTGACGGTGCTCTTGCCGTTTGTTCCGGTTATAGCTATTATCTTTCCTTTACAGAATCTATAGCCCAGCTCCATCTCGCTTATTATCGGTACATTCAGCTCCTCTGCCCATCTTACGGCCGGCGACCAATCCTCTACCCCCGGAGAGACGACTACAAGCTCAGCACCCTTAATAAAATCTTGTGTGTGCCGGCCAAGCTCGTAAGAGATCCCCTTCGCATCCAAGATAACGGCATTCTTCTTGACTATCGCATTATTGGCTCCTTCGGTAACTCTTACCTGGGCACCGACGTCCTTCAAGAGAAGCGCGGCATTCAGTCCGCTGTTACCCAATCCTATGACCGTCACTCTTTTATTCATCATTGTAATTTCAGCGTAGCCAAACTTAAGAGCATCAATATTATCGCGACTATCCAAAAACGCACCGTGATCTTTGATTCCGGCCATCCCAGAAGCTGGAAGTGATGGTGTATGGGGGACATCAGGAATAACCTCTTCTTGGTCGTTTTATACCACAAGACCTGCAAAAGCACGGATACGGCCTCAATAACGAATATCCCGCCAACGAGGAAGAGCAGAAGCTCTTTCTTTATGAATACCGCCACTACTCCCAGACCGCCGCCCAGGGCAAGGCTCCCGGTGTCTCCCATAAAGATCGTAGCGGGAGGTGAGTTGAACCACAGGAAACCAAGTCCGGCGCCAACCATCGCCGCGCAGAAGACGGATAGCTCTCCCGCCCCCGGAAGATAGAATATGTTTAAATAATCTGCGATCTTAAAGTTTCCGGCCATATATGCAAGGGCCGAATAAGAGATGGCCGCTATTATAGTGCAGCCTATCGCCAGGCCGTCAAGGCCATCCGTGAGATTAACGGCATTGCTCGAACCGGTTATCACTATGATCACAAAGATCAGGTAGAATAGACCCAGCTCCATCGAAAAGAACTTCAGGAAAGGAACATTCAGGGTGGTGGGTATAGGGGTGAAGATTATCACGAAGGTCGCGATGATAAGAGCCAAAAATACCTGGCTTAAGAACTTCGCATTGGCCGTAAGCCCGAGATTCCTCTTCTTCACCACCTTTATATAATCATCGGCAAACCCGACAGCTCCTAAAAATATGAACGCCCCCAGAGCCATCAAGACATAGATATTAAATATATCCGCCCAAAGTATCGTGGCGATCGCTATAGAGACGATTATGAGAACCCCTCCCATTGTGGGCGTACCCTGCTTATGCTTTGTGATATCGTACAGGCTCTCGACATGCTCTTTTCTTATGTACTGTCCGAAGTTGAGCTTCTTTAACCACCTTATTATAGCCGGGCCGAATATAAGGGATATGAGAAGAGCGGTAAGGCTCGCCATAGCAGCCCTGAATGTCAGGTATTTAAATACGTTAAATCCGGTCCAGCGATCTCTAAGCGAATAAAATATGTAGTATAACATTATCGTCCCTTTAAATTTTCTATGACTTCTTCCATCTTCATTGCCCGGGAGCCTTTTATGAGGACTGCATCGCCCTTGTCCATAGACTTCTTCAATATATCGACTATCTCCGCCCTGTCAGAACAGTGCCATATCTTGTTCTTATCCATGCCGCATTCCAACGCCCGACGCGATGTATGCCGTGACAGGTCCCCGAAAGTTATGAGCCCGCTAAAACCCGATCTCGCTATCGCCTCACCGATAGCCTTATGGAGCTCTTCTTCTTTCCGGCCAAGTTCAAGCATATCGGCGCTCACGACCCATCTGCCTTTTGCCGGATAATCGGCAAGAGCCTCTATGGCGGATCTCATGGACAAGGGATTAGAATTATACGCGTCGTCTATCACCGTGACATCTCCAACCCGACTGGCGTCGAGCCTCATCCCGGACGGAGAGTGCTCCGACAATGCTTTTTTTGTATCCCTGTAACTGACGTTAAAATTATAAGCGACCGCTATAGCCGCCAGAGCGTTCGAAACATTATGCGCGCCGATGAGATTAAGCGTAAAGCGGGAACTGTCGTTCAGAGTGAACCTTATGCCGGTACCATCGAACGAAATGCCGGAGGCGTGGAAATCATTCGTGTCATTAAATCCAAACCTCATGATCTTGAAGACTTTGCTCTTTATCGTTGATAGATACTCGTCATCCCCATTAATGACGGCAAGAGAATCTCTGTCCAAACTCTCCAGGATCTCTCTCTTTGCGGCAAAGACACCTTTGAGGTCCCTCAAATATTCCAGATGGGACGGCCCGATATTGGTCATGACGGCGACTGTCGGCGAAGCTATCTGGGCCAGAAGACGTATCTCGCCGCGATGGTTCGTGCCCATCTCCACGACGCACATATCATGGGAATCGTCTAGTTTCAGGAGCGTCAGCGGAAGGCCGATATGGTTATTCTTAGTCCCTTCATTCTTAAGCACATTGTATTTCTGCGAAAGCACCCTGGCTATCATATCCTTTACTGTGGTCTTCCCATTGGATCCCGTAACTCCTATGACAGGGCAAGTGAATTTTTTCCGGTGATAAGCGGCTATATCCTGTAGTGCCTTAGTCGTGTCGCTGACTTGAATTAATATCTTCTCTTCGTTGTCATTCCCGCGTAAGCGGGAATCCGGCGCCTGTATAGATGCCCGCTTCCGCGGGCATGACAGAGCGCCTATTGCGCCCTTTTCCAGAACCTCATCGATAAAACAATTTCCGTCAAAATTGGCGCCGCCCAAAGCTATAAAAAACTCACCCTTATGAATAGTCCTTGAATCTGTCGATATTTTCGACGGCTCTACCTCTCTCTCAGGATCACCTGAAAGCAGTTTTCCGGCGGTTATTTTTATTATCTCTCTGACTTTCATCTTTTTCTGAATCCCGCCAACATCTCCCGTACAATCTCACAATCGTCGAACGGCAATATCTTATCGCGCACTATCTGATATTTCTCATGCCCCTTACCGGCTATCACTACGACATCCCCCTTTGAGGCCATCCTCAAAGCCTTGTCGATAGCCTCCCGTCTGTCTTCTACCAGATCATAATTTGAAAATTCGCCGCGGATGCCGGACTCTATCTGGGATATTATCGCGCCCGGTTCCTCGAACCTCGGATTATCTGAAGTCACAACTACGCTATCCGAGAACTTACATGCCACATTTCCCATAAGCGGCCTCTTTCGGCTATCCCTGTTCCCTCCGCATCCAAATACGGTTATTATATTCCTGTCAGGCACCACCTCTCTTAAGAGGCTCAATATATTATAAAGCGCGTCTTCAGTATGGGCATAATCCACGAATACCTTGAACGGCTGCCCCTCATCCACAAGCTCCAGTCTTCCGGGAACTGCGCTGAACGATTCGATCCCTTTTTTTATTGTGCCCGGAGGTATCTTTAAAGCCATTGCGGCGGCCACGCTTGCTAAAATATTTGATATGTTATGTCTTCCTATAAGTCTGGTAGTGACGTCGAAAGATCCGTTTGGAGTTTTGATCGTAAAGAAGGTGCCGCCCGCCGAGAGCCTTATCCCGCAGGCCATGACATCGGACTTATTTTTTAATCCATAGGTCAGCACTTTCTCTTTTATGCGCCTCTTTAAACCCGAAACCATAGCGTCATCGTTATTCAATACGGCAACTCCGCCCGGCTTCATGTGATCGAATAATTTTACCTTTGCCGAGAAATATTTTTTCATCGTCTTATGATAGTCAAGGTGCTCTTTGGTTATATTTGTAAATATCCCGACATCGAATAGAACGCCATTAGCCCTTCCCTGGTCAAGCGAATGGCTGGAGACCTCCATCACAACATGCTTGACGCCATTTTTCAGCATTATGTCGAAGAGGGCCTGCAACTCTAGCGGGCCCGGCGTCGTATTGTTGGAAGGAAACTCTCTTCTGCCGATCCTGTGATTTATAGTTCCGATCACTCCGGATGGCTTACCGGCCTCTTTCAGTATATTTTCCATTATGTAGGTTATAGTAGTCTTGCCGTTGGTCCCGGTAACGCCTGTGATCTTCATCTTCCTGGAGGGCTCTCTATAGAAATTGGCGGCCAAGAGAGGAGAGGCTCTGCGCGTATCTTTTATCAGGATCTTGATAACGTCTTCCGGAGCCTTAAAATCTCTTTCTGACACCACTACGCCGGCTCCGTTCTTTATCGCGGATCTTATGAACTTATAGCCATCGATATCATATCCGCGTAGCGCTATGAAGAGATCTCCCCTGGCGACTCTCCTGGAATCGTTCGTTATCTTCTTTACGGTGACGCGGGAGATATCTCTATCAGCCTTGTGCGGAACTCCTTTTAAAACATCTTTTAGTTTCATCATAAGATCTATTTTACCACACCCGGCTTGGTATCTTTTATATTAAGATACTTCAGCGACTCGTCCACAACATTCTTAAATACCGGCGCGGATACATCTCCGCCGAAATATACCGGATGAGGCTCATCGACGCATACCGCCACGGCGATAGCCGGTCTTCCCACGGGCGCAAAACCTATGAACGATGCCACAAATTTGTCTTGAGAATATCTTCCGCCCGGTTCGACCTTCTGCGCGGTCCCTGTCTTGCCGCCGGTGCTGAAGTCCTCGACCTTAGCTTTTTTGCCGGTCCCGGCCTCCACGACCCCCATCAAGAGGACTCGCATACGGTAAGCCGTCATAGGAGATATCACTCTTCTCTTTACCTGCGGCTCAAATTCTTTTATGATCTCTCCCTCGTCATTCTCTATTCTCTTCACTATGCGCGGCCTTACCAAAAATCCGTTATCCGCTATCACGGAGATAGCCGAAGCAAGTTGCATCGCGGTCGCCGTAACCTCCTGGCCCATAGGTATGGCAAGCATACTCGTGGGAGTCCACCTGGACAAGGGCCTATTCATACCGAGGACCTCACCGGGAAGGTCTATTCCGGTACGCTCGTAAAAACCGAATAACTTCATATACTTGCTCATCTTCTCGGGACCTAATATCATGGCGGCCTTCACCGTCCCTATGTTGCTCGACATCTCAATGACCTCTCTGAACGTCATTATTCCGTGCGGCCTATGGTCATGAAGGACCCTTCTTCCGATCTTCCATTCGCCGTTCTCGCAGTCGAACTTGTCATTGAGATCTACGGCCTTCTCCTCCAGTATACCGCTTGCCGTCACTATCTTGAATACGCTTCCAGGTTCAAAGAAATCATTGATCGCCCTATTTCTCACGGAATCTGTCTGCCTCTTGGCCGGATTATTAAGGTCAAAATTGGGAAAGCTTGCCAGCGCCAGTATATCGCCGTTCTTCGGGTCCATGACGACTATCGCCGCACCCTTGGCGTTATACTTATCGTACATCTTGTAGAGCTCTCGCTCAGCTATATTCTGAATGACTTCATCGATGGTGAGGATTAGATTGTAGCCGTTCTTTGGAGCCAGGAAATCTTCGCGGTAGGAATGGAGCAACTTTCTTTTGGCATCCTGGGTCGCCACCAGAAAACCTTCCTGGCCTTTAAGGTATTCGTCGTAAAGCGCTTCGAGCCCCTCCTGCCCTTTATTGTCGATATTAACAGACCCTATCAGGTGGCATGCCGAACCGGCGTTGGGATAAAATCTCTTTGATTCGTCTACGAAACCTACTCCGGCGAGATTAAACTTCTTGAGCGCTGCAGCTTCCTTATTCGTGACCTTCCGTTTTATCCATACAAAACCTTTATTGCGCGACAGTCTCTCATTGATAAAATTACTGCTTGAGCCCAATACCGCGGAAATTATCTTTACAGCTTTTGCTTTGTCTTTAATTTCGCGAGGATTTGCGTAGATGGATATTCTGTTCAAGTTCACTGCGAGAACGCGCATATTTCTGTCGTATATAGTGCCACGTTTAGGCTGCAACTCAACTGTCACTATATGTTCTTCATTGGCTATCTTGTAATAAAAGGAATGCTTGATTCCCTGCAGGTAAAAGAGGCGTATTATAAGAAGAGCTAAAGATAGGAGAAAGAAGAGAAATACAGAAATCTGGCGAGTGCGAAAGGTTCCACTATGCACAAAATATAAATCCGTCTATTTTTCTCTGGCTTGGGCCTCCGGCCCGCCGCTCAGAAAATCAAATAATTTAAATATCCCAGCCCTCTCTCCGAGACCGGAGACCCTTAAGGAGGCGCTCGGTACATAAGAAGGATTCCTAGCCAGCCTAATCACCTGGCCCTTCTTTGGATAGGACACAGATACCTTCCTGTCCAAAAGAACCTTCTCCAAACGGGAGGGCGATTCTAAGTTGGATATATTATATCGGAGTATCCCTTTTCGGTCAAGCAACTCTTTGAGCTTCTTCTCTTTGCAGTCTATTTCGTAACTTAACTTTACCAGTTCCACTTGCTGGTGAACATAGACCAGAGCGGTCAAAGTGACTATGCTTAAGAGTATGATGTATTTGAAAAGTCTCATGCTTGCTGCTCTATCCTCTCGGCAACCCTTAATTTGGCACTTCTTGAGCGGGGGTTCTTTATTACCTCCTCATGCTCCGGGATCAAGGGTTTTTTTGTTATAATTTTTAAGACTCCTAACTTCGAATATCCCTTAAAAGTGTTCTTTACTATCCTGTCCTCAAGCGAATGAAAAGATATTACCACCACCCTGCCGCCTGTCTTCAACCAGAATATGGCACTCTTCAATGCCTCTTCGAGCGCGCCGAGCTCGTCATTTACAAAGATCCTTATGGCCTGAAATGTGCGGGTCGCCGGGTCTATTCTTAAATTTCTGTATTTATAACCTACCGCTCTCTTTACTATAGCGGCCAGCTCTGCTGAGGTCTCGATGGGTTTCCGCTCCCGCGCCTCTTTAATAAACCTGGCGATCCTGTTATGGAAACGCTCTTCCCCGTACTTCTCTATTATTTCAGAGAGCTTATCTTCTTTATACTTATTGACCACATCATACGCCGTGATATCGGAGCTCTGGTTCATCCTCATATCCAACCGGCTATCAGACCTTATGCTGAAGCCCCTGGACTCATCATCCATCTGATATGACGAAATCCCTACGTCCAGCAAAACAGCATCTACGTTCTTAATATTCTGTATCTTAAGGATCCTGTCGATATTCCTGAAGTTATCATTGACTAGAGTGATCGAATCGCTGAAATTACTCAGCCTCTCCTTCGCTATGGCGAGCGCCCCTGGGTCGGTATCTATACCTATGAGCCTTCCTCCGGGGAGTATAGCTTTTAGTATCTCCTCCGAATGCCCCCCGCCGCCGACCGTAGCGTCAACCACAACGGCGCCTTTTGAAAGGTTCAGATAGCCTACGGCCTTATTCAACAATACGCTTTGATGCACAACTAAATATAACTCCGGTATTATAAGAGCTTTGTCTGCAGTTCTATTCTATGAAAAGAAAATTTCTTTAACGCGTCTCCATCCATGCCGCAGAGCGCCGGATCGCCGTTTAGCGCCCGGACCTTGCGCATCCTCTCGATGAAGCAATCCATGCTGGAGTTATAGAGCTTCACCTTCTTTATAGACCTACGATACCTCGGACTCATGAAGACCACCTCCCCCATTACTCTTCCTTGGCCATTAACTTCTCTGCAATCTCCTCGAAAGAACCTTTCGAGCCCTCATAATAATCGCGCCACATCTCCTTCGCCCATATCTCAATTCTGTTCGAAACGCCTATTATCATAATGTCTCTCTTAATGTCGGCAAAGTCCTTCAGGTACTTCGGCAGTAAAATCCTGCCCTGACCATCACATTCAACCTGGGTCGCTCCTGAAAAGTAGAGTCTGTTAAATTTTCTGGACTCCGAATTTGTAAAAGGCATCGATTTGAACTTCGACTCCTGAGCCTTCCACTCGTCCTCCGTAAACAGAAAGAGGCACTTATCCAGGCCCCTGGTTATGTAGCATCTCTTTATATCGTATTCCTTGAAGAAATCGCGGAATCTCGACGGGATTATGATGCGTCCCTTTTTATCTATTGTATGTTCATGCTCACCATAGAACATGACTTTTAATCCTCCACTTTATACCACTTTTCACCACTACGTAATACAAAGTATACACTACACCCCCACCCTTGTCAAGCGTATTGGAGGTAAAAAAAGAGGAGCGGTAATTTCTTACCGCCCCTCATCTTTAGCAAACCTATAAGCCGAGTTTTGTCTTGCCACGCACCTTTCGACGCGTGACGAGATGGTCATCTATCTAGCCGCCGGATTGCTCCTGCGGTCGAGCGACCTTACCCGTCCCGATACTGACGTATGTACAGTAAGGGCGAGCAACCCTTAGATCGGGACCTATTTGATCTTGCTCCGCGTAGAGATTGCCTCGTTTCACCCCCTGAACCCGAAGGTTCAGGTCTCGTCTCTGTGGCTCTATATCCTCGTCTCGCGACGGGCGGCCATTAGCCGCTACGCTGCTCTTTGGAGCTCGGACTTTCCTCCCCACCCTTGCGGATGAAGCGACCATCCGGCCTGCTAAATTAAACTCGCTAAATTTATTGCCCTGTTAACCAGCTTGTCCGCTTCCTTATTCTTTTCGCGATCGATATGCCTGATCTCAAAGCTCTTAAAGCTCTTCAGCATATTCATCGCTCTCTCAAAAAGCGGTTTCAAGCCAGGGTCCTTGACCCGGTAATCACCCGCCAGCTGTTTCACCACAAGCTCGCTATCCAGATTTACAACTATTTCATCTATCCGTAACATCAGCGCTTCTTCCAATCCAC
>Ga0268280_1001361_pt1 | contig 16675 bp, 15 predicted proteins | sample saktaG_9_FD_190139 | JGI IMG/M metagenome (GOLD analysis project Ga0268280, IMG submission 190139) | Saline water microbial communities from Sakinaw Lake, British Columbia, Canada - sak_2011_5_24_40m | ecosystem: Environmental > Aquatic > Non-marine Saline and Alkaline > Saline ... | reverse complement strand
GACCTCAGTTTTTGCTATATATAGGAAGCTACTACGAATATATGGAACAGCATGCGCAGGCAGTAAAGGCTTTTGAGAGGGTTCTGGACGAATACCCGAATTCGCCTTTCGCAAGCATTGCTCAGGCCGCTATAGGGGTTATCTATAAAGAAAAAATCAAGGATGAGGCTAAGGCCGGGGAAGCATTCAGAAAAGTGCTGAAGAATTATCCTGATAGTCTCGAGGCCATATTCGTCAAAGAAGAGCTGGAGGTCAGAAAAACCGGTTAGGGATGAAATAGACAGAATGTAGTACTAAAAATTAAGCGGCATGTCGTGTATATAATGGTAACGGGAGAAGTAAAATGGGAGCATTAATCCACAAGAGCCAATTGAAGAACAAGAGAACGTTTCATCTCATCCTGAGGTTAAAACAGCTTGAGTTGGAAGCGATTAGATTGCAGGCCAATTTTTTTGCCATAAACTTAAATACTTTAAAAAAGTTTCAAAAATAAATTGAGAGGGTGCCACGATGAAAAAATTGTGCGCGTATTTTGGGATACTGATAGTGGCGGCAATCATCGCGGTCGGCGCGGCTTTTTTAACGGTAGGATTTACGGCAGGGCAGGCTCACGCTTAAGGTGGCGTGAGATTAATACGCATATATCCGGAAGCAAAAGGGAGGCGAGAATATATTAAGCTGTAAAAAAATATTGTTCTCTGGTCCAAGCAGAAAAAGAGGCTCTTTAAAAAAGGCCTCTTTTTTGTTTCCATTTCAAGTCTCTTTTTTGGTATAATACCTCACTTAATAATCACGTTATTTTGACATATAAGAGAAAAGCGGAAGGCAAAAAATTTATACGGGACGTGGCTCAGCCCGGCTAGAGCACTTGCTTGGGGTGCAAGGGGTCGACGGTTCAAATCCGTCCGTCCCGACCATTCTGCTTCGCTCAAAGCTTTTCTCCGCCAAAAGGCGGATCCGCTAATTTTGTGGCGGAAGCTTTGAGCTTCGCAGGAATTTAGAAGGTCGGTAGGTCCTACGAAGCCCTACCAGCATATTCTGCTGGAGGGCGAAGTAGACCCATTAGCAAATTTTTTGTCTCCACCTTTAAAAAAGAGAGATATATGAGAAAGATCAACGTAGGGATCGTCGGATTCGGAAAGATCGGCGCAGGAGTCGTTAAGGCGCTCGTTTCGAGACGCGCATTTTTAAGAGAAAAGGCCGGCGTCGACATAAACATCATCCGGATCTGCGATAAGGACCTTAATACTAAAAGGCCCGTGAAGGTATCTAAAAAAATCCTGACAAAGCTGATAGGGAAGGTCCTTTACGACCCCAAGATAGATGTTGTGGTCGAACTTGTAGGAGGAATAAATCCTGCGAAGGATATTGTGCTGGAGGCTCTCCGGCGTGGAAAGCATGTAGTCACCGCAAATAAGGCGCTCCTCTCCGATTCCGGAGCCCAGATCTTCGATCTCGCCAATAAACTCGGTCTATGCGTCGGTTTCGAGGCATCGGTGGGTGGCGGTATACCAATAATCCGCGCGATGAAAGAGGGTTTTGTCGCCAACCATATCGATCTGGTCTACGGAATAATAAACGGTACAAGCAATTTTATACTTACCAGGATGGCGGAGGACGGTTTATCATTTAAGGATGCGCTGGCCATAGCCCAGAGCAGAGGATACGCCGAGCGCGATCCTTATCTTGATGTATCGGGAGGAGATTCAGCTCATAAATTGTCGGTGCTGGCGCTATTGGGTTTCGGCCTTGAATCAAAGCCGGCTGACATATTCACAGAAGGCATAACAGACATCGATGCTTGCGATATCGAATTCGCGAAAGAGATGGGGTACACAATTAAACTTCTGGCTATAGCCAAGAGGTCGGGAGATCTTCTGGAGCTCAGGGTTCATCCGACATTGATACCTCAGTCACACTTACTGAGCAACGTAGGTGGCGTATATAACGCGATATTTGTGAAAGGCGACCTGATAGGCGAAAACCTTTTTTACGGCGAAGGCGCCGGGGCCAGTCCTACATCGAGCGCTGTAGTCAGCGACATAATCGCTATAGCCAAGAACCTGTCGGGCGGATGTTGCAAGATCAATAAGTGCGTCGGGTTCAAAAAAGATATCGGTGGCGTAAAAAAGATGGACGATGTCAAAGCAAAACACTATATACGATTCTCGGCGATCGATAAGCCGGGGGTTTTGGCGAAAGTGTCCGGCATATTGGCAAAATATAAGATAAGCATAGCGCACGTTACCCAAAAACAGAGAAAGGCTTCGAGCGTGGTCCCCATAATAATGATGACGCACGAGGCTATGGAACGCGACATGCGGAAGGCATTGAAGGAGATAGATTCGCTGGACATGATGAAGAAGAAATCAATCCGTATAAGAGTCGAAGGCTAGGATAGAATATGAAGAACGGTATAATAGAAAAATACAGGAAATTCCTTCCGGTTACCGACAAGACTCCGGTAGTTACCTTAAGCGAGGGCGATACTCCGCTTTTGTACGCGTGTTCTTTAAGCGAAATACTGGGCAAAGGCATTGAGGTCTATCTAAAATATGAAGGGCTTAATCCCACAGGGTCATTCAAGGACCGAGGCATGACGATGGCTATATCTAAGGCGGTCGAGGAAGGCTCAAAGGCCGTGATGTGCGCTTCGACCGGCAATACATCCGCTTCGGCAGCGGCATACTCCGCCAAGGCCGGACTGAAATGCGTAGTCCTTATTCCCGAGGGATCTATCGCCCTCGGGAAACTTTCGCAGGCAATGATACACGGCGCAAAGGTCATCGCTATTAGAGGAAATTTCGACGATTGTCTGAATCTCGTAAGAGATATAACGGCGAAGCATAAGATCACTCTGGTTAATTCGATAAACCCGTACAGGATAGAAGGACAGAAGACCGGCGCCTTCGAGATCTGCGATACGCTCGGGGACGCTCCTGATTTTCATGCCATACCAGTGGGGAATGCCGGGAATATAACCGCGTATTGGAAAGGCTATAAGGAATATAAGAAAGCTGGGCTGTCAAAGAGACTGCCGAAGATGCTTGGATTTCAGGCGGAAGGGTCGGCCCCGATAGTCTTAGGGCATCCGGTAAAAGATCCGCATACTTTGGCGACCGCTATAAAGATAGGAAATCCGGCGAGCTGGAAACAAGCTACCGACGCGCGGGATGAATCGCTCGGGCTTATCGATATGGTCTCGGACGACGAGATAATAGATGCGTATAAGATCCTCGCGGCAAAAGAGGGGGTATTCGTAGAGCCCGCCAGCGCCGCAAGTGTGGCAGGAATTATCAAGATGGCAAAGAAGAATTACTTTAAATCACCGGCGAAGATCGTCTGCGTCCTCACTGGCCACGGCCTTAAAGATCCGGACCGGGCTATTTCGAGCATTGAGAAGCCAAATGTCCTCGACGCTAAGCTGGATATTGTGTTGAAGGAGATCGGACTGTGAAGATCGCAATACTTGTAGGAGACGGAATGAGCGATCGTCCTATCCCGGAGCTCGGGGACAGGACTCCTCTGGAAGTCGCAAAAATCCCAAACATGAACGAGATCGCCAAAAGCGGGATGATAGGCCTTGTCAATACCGTCCCGCGCGGCATGAAACCGGCAAGCGATATTGCCAATCTCTCTATTTTAGGTTACGATCCGAAGCTTTACTATACCGGGCGGGGTCCGCTCGAGGCCGCCAATATAGGCATCGACATAGCCGAGGATGAGGTTGCTTTCAGGTGCAATCTCATAACGGCAAACGGCGACATACTCTCCGATTACAGCTCCGGCCATATAACGGAGAAGGAATCGAAAGAGCTCATGGAGTTCCTTGATTCGAAACTTGGCACGGACAGGATTAAATTCTATCACGGAAAAAGTTACCGCAACCTTGTGGTCATAAAGACTCGCTCAGCCGGAGAGATAAACGAACTTATGAAGACTAAGTGCACTCCTCCGCATGACATATCCGGACAATCTATATCTAAAAATCTGCCTAAAGGTAAGGGGTCGGATCTCTTAGCCGGGCTCATGAAGGATTCGAGGGCTCTACTTGAAAAGCATGAAATAAATAAGGTCAGGGTGGATCTTAAAGAAAATCCCGGGAATATGATATGGCTCTGGGGGCAGGGCACAAACCCAAATATGCCTAGCTTCAAAGGTATGTTCGGCATGGACGGCTCGGTGATCTCCGCCGTGGATCTGGTCAATGGAATAGGAAAACTCGTGGGCCTTGATCTCGTAAGCGTTCCAGGAGCGACCGGTTATTATGACACAAATTACAAAGGTAAAGGAGAGCATGCCGTGAACATCCTTAAGTCCAAGGATTTCGTATTCGTTCACGTCGAGGCTCCCGATGAGGCCGGGCATAACGGCGATATGAGGGAGAAGATAAAGGCGATAGAAAATTTTGATAAATTTGTGGTTGGGGCGGTTTGGGATCATCTTAAGAATTCTAAAGATTACAGGATCATGGTACTCTCGGATCACGCCACTCCGGTAAAGTTGAAGACGCACGTTTCGGATCCCGCGCCTTTCGCGATGGCAGGCGCGGGCTGCGAGAAGAGCGGTTTCGATATGTTCAATGAGAAGAATGCCGCAAGTTCAAAGATCAAATTTAAGACCGGCGCTGCGCTTACGGAATTTTTAATAAAGGGCAAAAGGTAGAATATATGACTAAAGAAATAATAGTGCAGAAATACGGAGGAACATCGGTAGCCGATATTGAGCGAATACAAAATGTTGCCAAACGTGTCGTCCGAACGAAGCGCGCCGGATATGACGTGGCGGTCGTGGTCTCAGCCCTTGGCGATACAACCGACGACCTGATAAAATTATCACAGAAGATCACCAAGACCCCTTCAGAGCGAGAGTTGGACATGCTCATATCGACAGGAGAGCAGGTTTCATGCGCTCTTCTGGCAATGGCTATTCATAAACTGGGAGAGGACGCTATATCGTTCACTGGAGCGCAGGTTGGTATATTGACGGATAATTCTTTTACGAAAGCCAGAATAATCGACATAAACGCAAAAAGAATAATCGATGAGCTTAAATCCAGGATAGTCATAGCGGCCGGATTTCAGGGTGTTAATAAAGCCAACGACATAACTACGCTCGGCCGGGGAGGTTCTAATCTTACCGCGGTTGCATTGGCTAAAGTGCTCGGAGCCAAGTCTTGCGAGATGTATACCGACGTCGAAGGCGTATATACCACCGACCCGAGGATAGCCAAAAACGCGAGAAAGATCGACAGGCTTAGTTATGAGGAGATGTTCGAACTCGCTTCGCTCGGAGCGCAGATCCTCCAGCCGCGTTCGATCGAATTTGCGATGAAGTTTTCCGTTCCCATACATGTCAGGTCGAGTTTTTCCGAAAAAGAAGGCACTATAATCTCCAAGGAGGTAAAGGCGATGGAAGATATCGTAGTTTCCGGTGTTGCGATCAATAAAGACGAGGCGAAAGTCACCATATGCGATGTTCCCGATAAGCCGGGCATAGCCGCGAAGGTATTCAAGGACATAGCCAAAGCGAACATAAACGTAGATATGATAGTGCAGAACGTTTCCAGGACGGGCGCTACGGATATATCCTTCACGGTTCCCGGTGTGGATCTGGCTAAAACCGTCAAAGTGGCAAAGGAGATATCTAAGAAGATTAACGCTGGCGACGTCACTTCCGACAACCATATCGCAAAGGTCTCCATAGTCGGCATAGGGATGAAGAGCCATTCAGGTGTTGCCGCCACTATGTTCGAGGCTTTGGCCGAAGCCGGGATAAATATCGGAATGATATCGACCAGCGAAATAAAGATCTCCTGTATAGTCGAGAAGAAGCGCGGCGAAGACGCGGTCCGGGCGATACATGATAAATTCGGATTGGGGAAAAAGTGATAAAGAAGATAGAGCTGTACGATACCACGCTTAGAGATGGAGCGCAGTCCGAGGGCATATCTTTCTCGGTAAGCGACAAGCTTAAGATCTGTGAAAAGCTCGAAGAACTGGGCGTGCATTTCATAGAGGGCGGATGGCCGGGCGCCAATCCCAAGGACATGGAATTTTTCAGGAAGGCCGCCAGGATGAAACTCTGCAAGAGGTCGCGCCTGGTCGCGTTCGGTAGCACCTGTCGATCCGGGGCTAAAGCGTCTGAAGACGGAATTTTAAAAGGCCTGGTAGCTTCCGGCACGAAATATATAACGATATTCGGTAAAACCTGGGACCTTCACGTGACCGACGTTTTTAAAGTCTCTCTGGAAGAAAATTTGAGAATGATAAAAGAATCGATACGCTTCCTTAGGTCGCAGGACAAAACCGTATTCTTCGACGCCGAACATTTTTTCGATGGATACAATAGCAATAAAGCGTATGCGCTGAAAGCCCTTAGCGCCGCCGAAGATGCCGGAGCCGACAGAATAATCCTGTGCGACACAAACGGCGCAACTATAACCTCTCGAGTATTTGAAATTGTCGGAGAGGTGCGAAGATGCATCAAGACGCCTCTCGGGATCCATGTCCATAACGATTCGGAGATGGCGGTGGCGAATTCGATAGCCGCCGTGCAGGCCGGATGCGTTCAGGTGCAGGGAACGATAAACGGATACGGCGAGAGATGCGGCAACGCAAACCTGATATCGGTCATAGCGAATCTAAAATTGAAGCTGGGAGTCGATTGTATTTCGAGCATTGCCCTTACGGAGCTAACCGAGGTCTCGCACTTTATCGCGGAGATCTGCAATATGAAACTCCAGGATAATCAGCCTTTTGTTGGCGACAGCGCATTCGCGCACAAGGCAGGGGTCCATGTAAACGCTATACTTAAGAACCCGCGGACTTATGAACATGTCGACCCGCACCTGGTTGGAAACAGGCGAAGGCTCTTGATCTCGGAACTTTCCGGAAAATCTACAATATTAAAAAAAGTAGAAGAGCTAGATCTTGACATAGGTAAAGACCCCGATAAGTCGCGGAAGATACTTAAGGTCCTGCAGGAGCTTGAGAATAAAGGCTATCACTTCGAGGCGGCTGAAGCGAGTCTGGAACTTTTAATGAAAAGAGTTATGAAGAAACTTACGGAGTATTTTAAACTTAAAGGCTTTCGCGTGGTGATCGACCGAAAGTCAGGCGGCAAGATGACGAGCGTTGCGACGATCGCGCTTAAAGTCGGCAAGAAATTGGAAAACACGGTCTCTATCGGTGACGGCCCCGTTAACGCGCTCGACGGCGCGCTTCGAAAAGCGCTTAAAAAGTTCTATCCCAAACTTGCCGACATGCACCTTACCGATTACAAGGTCAGGGTCCTTGACGAAAAACAAGGCACGGCCGCCAGGGTCAGGGTTCTGGTCCAATCTCAAGACAAGAATGATTCATGGTGGACTATAGGCGTATCGGAAAACGTGATCGAGGCCTCGTGGCAGGCGCTCGTAGATTCGGTTGAGTATAAATTAATGAAGGACAAGACCAATCTAACCGCCGCGGTTAGACGATGATGGTTAACCGATACGTCTAACCGCGGCGGTTAGATTGATTAAAGTAAAAGGTGAGATATGATAAAGAGTATTACGCTTGGCGAAGAGATAGTCATAACGACCAAAAATAAGGTCGGGCTTTTAGCGGACATCGCGACCATGCTGGCCAATCAAGGCGTAAACATCGAGGCCATTGCCGGTTATGAGATAGGGGATACCGCGAAGCTCAGACTTATAACGGACGCCAATCTCGGCATAGTAAAAGAATTGAAAGAAAAAAAGTATAAATCGGTTGCGGAAATGGAAGTGCTTCTTATAGAGATCATGAATAAGCCCGGGGCTCTTAAAGTAGTCACGATGGAGCTCGGTAAGAATAAGGTCGACATGAAATGCTTGTACGTTACATCAAGCCGCTCGTCCGGCTCCAGAGGAGAAACTTTCTCAAAGATGGTCCTTTCTACGAGCGACAACGAAAAAGCCATGGCGCTTTTGTCCAAATTCATAGAGTAAAATGCAAGAACTCCCCAAAGCGTATAATCCTAAAGAAGTAGAGGACCGGCTTTACAAAACGTGGGAAGACCGCGGATTTTTTCACGCCGAACCGGACTCTTCCAAAAAACCATACTCGATAGTCATCCCGCCCCCTAATATAACCGGCATACTTCATATGGGACACGCCCTGAATAATACGATCCAGGACATACTTATACGATTTAAACGGATGCAGGGGTACCGGGCCGAATGGATGCCTGGAACAGACCATGCCGGTATCGCTACTCAGAACGTCGTGGAGCGAAAACTTGCCAAAGAGGGCGTTAAGAGGCAGGATCTTGGGCGTGACAAATTCATAGAAGAGGTCTGGAAATGGCGTCATGATTACGGATCTACTATTATCAAGCAGTTGAAAAAACTGGGTTGCTCATGCGATTGGGATAAGACACGCTTTACCATGGACGAAGGCCTTTCCGAGGCCGTGCTTGAGGTATTTGTCCGTTTATATGAAAAGGGTTTGATATACCGCGGCAACTACATAATTAACTGGTGCCCAAGATGCCAGACGGCTCTTTCGGACGAAGAATCGCAGCACAAAGATGTTGACGGGATGCTATATCACGTAAAATATCCCATAAAAGCCTTGGAGATAAAGAATAAGGCCGCGGTAAAAGACGAGCACATTATAGTAGCGACAACAAGGCCGGAGACGATGCTCGGCGACGTCGCCATAGCGGTAAATCCAAAAGATAAACGTTACAAGCATCTTTCCGGCAGAACGGTACTTCTGCCTATCCTGAACCGCGAACTCAAAATCATTTTCGATCCAATGGTAGATCTGAAATTTGGAACCGGGGCTCTTAAGGTCACCCCTGCTCACGACCCTGTGGATTTTCAACTCGGCATAAAACATGGCCTAGAACAGATAAACGTTATGAACGGCGACGCCACGATAAACGATGTTTGGCCGGACTACGAAGGGATGGACCGGCTCGAGGCGCGTGAAGCTATACTGGAGGATCTTAAAGCCCGCGGCCTTTTCGTAAAATCCGAACCTCACAGGCATGCGGTTGGCCATTGCTACCGGTGCCATACGATGGTAGAGCCGAGGCTCTCGCCCCAATGGTTCGTCAGCATGAAACCTCTGGCGGAGCCGGCTATCGAAGCCGTAAGAAGCGGCGACATAAAATTTTATCCGGAGCGGTGGACTAAGGTCTATCTCGACTGGATGGAGAATATAAGGGACTGGTGCATCTCCAGGCAGATATGGTGGGGGCATCGTATTCCGGTCTATTACTGCAAGAAGTGCGTCGATACCGGAATCGCAAATTCAAAATCAAAAAGTAAAAATTTTGAAGTAACGGCAAAAAACGAAATAGAGCCTGGGGTGATAGTTTCTAAAACAAGGCCCGACAAATGCCCCAAATGCGGATCAACGGAATTAGAACAGGACCCGGACGTGCTCGATACCTGGTTTTCGTCATGGCTTTGGCCATTTTCGACGTTCGGCTGGCCTAAAAAGACCCCTGAGTTGGAGTATTTTTACCCGACCAATTCACTCGTAACGGCGCAGGAGATAATATTTTTCTGGGTAGCGCGCATGATTATGGCCGGCTTTGAGTTTCAAAATAAGGCACCGTTTGCGAACGTCTATATACATGGTACCGTCAGGGATATAACCGGCACTAAGATGTCGAAGTCGCTTGGCAACGTCATAGACCCGCTCGATATGATAGAAAAATACGGGACCGACGCTCTACGTTTTAGCATAATATCTATAACGGCTCAGGGTCAAGACGTATACCTCTCGGAAGGCAAGTTTGAACTCGGACGCAATTTTGCCAATAAACTTTGGAACGCCTCGCGCTTTATCCTGCTTAACTTGAAGCCGGAGCAAGTCGGCGCCGATCTGTGCGTCTTCTTCGAGGCTTCAAGATTAACGCTACCCCAGAGATGGATACTCTCAAGATTCTACTCGACTCTCGAACTCGTCACAGACTATATCGACAGGTATAAATTTAACGAGGCGGCAAACGCCATCTACGAATTTCTATGGCATGAATTCTGCGATTGGTATATTGAGATCGCAAAATCCGACATTTCCGAAAGCGAGACGCAGGTCATACTCTATAAAGTGCTCGAAAAGAGTTTGAGGATGCTCCATCCCATAATGCCTTTCGTTACCGAGGAGATCTGGCAGAGGCTTCCGCGGGAGAAAGATTCCGCTGTAGATTCTATAATGATCAGCAATTGGCCTCACGTCCAGAAAAAGATAATATCGGCGGAGGCGGAACGGTCCATGGCAAAACTAATAGACATCATCGTCGCCCTGCGTAATATCCGGGCCGTGTGGAACATACCTCAAAGCGCAGGAATATCCGCTATCATAAACGCTCACGACGGCGCTGACGAAAAACTTATAAATGAGAACGCGGATATGATAAAACGCCTGGCAAAGGTCTCTGAGATAGTATCAAAAAATACGGAAAAGCCGAGGGGCTCGGCAACGAGTGTCGTCGGCTCGGTAGAAATATACGTCCCGCTTGAAGGGCTGATAGACCTCGACAAAGAGCGCTCGAGACTCGAAAAAGAGGAGATGCGCATAGCAGGGCTAATAAAGGCGACGGAATCCCGCCTTAAGGACAAAAATTTTATTTCGAAAGCCCCGGAAGAAGTCGTAGAGAGCCAAAGGTCGCAGGTCGGCGAGTTAAAGTTGCAGCTTAAAAAACTTAAAGATAATCTTAAGGCGCTATAGATATGAAACTTGAAAAGATAAGGATACTGCCGATAATAAAAGCTGCGCTCAAAGAAGATATAGGCTCAGGTGACATAACCACGTCGGCGCTTATCGATAAAGTTTCGAGCTCCAAGGCGAGCATCATCACCAATGAAGATTGCGTCGCCTGTGGACTTGATATAGCCGAACAGACGATCGCTTCCATAGACTATTCGGTTCGCTTTAAGCCAAATTGCAATGACGGCGATTTCGTCGGAGCAGGAAAAGAACTCGTGTTTCTGGAGGGTCATACCGCCTCGATATTGAGAGCCGAGAGGACTATGCTTAATTTCGTATCGTTCTTAAGCGGCATAGCCACAAAGACGAAACTGCTGGCAGATAAGGTAAAACCATACGGCGTAAAGATCGTCGATACGCGTAAAACTGTTCCGCTCCTTAGATATCTTGAGAAATACGCCGTCCACACAGGAGGGGGGTATAATCACAGGATGGGGCTGTATGATCAGGTTCTGATAAAGGATAACCATATAAAGGCGCAGGACGCAAGGCGTAAGGCGCAAAACGAAAAAGACCTCTTAAAGCGACTGGTTGAAGAAGCCCGGAAAAAAAATCTCAAAGGGACCGTTATCGAGATCGAGGTCTCAAATATAGAAGAGTTCAATGACGCGCTGGCCGGAAAGCCGGATATTATAATGCTCGACAACATGAGCGCGTCCGACGCGCGCGCGTGCGTCGAGATAAGAAGGTTGTCAAGTGTAAGGCCTCTTATCGAAGTTTCCGGCGGTATTACGCTCGATAATATAGAAGAGTACGCCAAAACGAAAGTCGACATGATATCCTCCGGCTCGCTGACTTCGTCGGTGAGGTCGATAGACTTATCGCTCGAGATCGTTTGATGACGATCTTTAAATTAAAAAGCCCATTCTTACCAGCCGGTGACCAGGCGCACGCGATAGCGCGGCTTACCGAAAATCTTAAAAACAATATAAAGCACCAAACCCTTTTGGGCGTGACCGGCAGCGGTAAAACTTTCACTATGGCCAACGTGATCCGAGACGCCGGGAAGCCCGCGTTGGTCATATCGCACAATAAGACCCTTGCGGCACAGTTATATTGCGAACTAAAAGAGTTCTTTCCGGAAAACGCGGTAGAATATTTCGTAAGTTACTACGACTACTACCAGCCCGAAGCTTATATTCCGCATAGCGATATTTATATCGAAAAAGACTCCTCGATAAACGAGGATATCGATCGCCTGCGCCTTTCCGCGACGAGCTCGCTTATGTCGCGAGACGACTGCATAATAGTCGCAAGCGTCTCATGCATATACGGCCTCGGGTCTCCGGAAGAATACGGACGGATGCTTCTTTTTTTAGAAAAGGGCCAGAAGATATCCAGAGATGATATAGCCAGGAGGCTTATCGAGATACATTACGAAAGAAACGATTATGACTTTAAGCGCTCGACATTCAGGATGCGTGGCGATACGATAGAGGTCTTTCCGGCCTATATGAATACCGCTTACAGGATAGAGCAATTTGACGAAAAGGTGGAGCATATATATCAGATAAACCCTCTTACCGGGGATGCCATATCAGAGGTGAGGAAGATAGCCGTCTATCCGGCAAAACACTTCGTCACCACTAAAGAAAGGATAGAGTCGGCGGTCAGATCTATCGAAGGGGAACTGGGCGAAAGGCTTGAGGAGTTGAATTCTAAGAATAAGCTTCTTGAGGCCCAGAGATTGGCATCGAGGACACGCTACGATATCGAGATGATGCGCGAAATCGGATATTGTAACGGCATTGAGAACTATTCTCGCCATGTATCCGGCCGACCTGCCGGGTCAAGGCCCTGGTGCCTGATAGACTACTTCCCTAAAGACTTTCTGACATTTATAGACGAGTCACATGTAACGATACCGCAGATACGCGGGATGTATAACGGTGACCGCGTCAGAAAAGAGACGCTCGTAGAATACGGCTTCCGGCTTCCGTCCGCTCTCGACAACCGCCCATTAAAATTCGAGGAGTTCGAAGAGCTGACGGGAAGGACCATATACGTATCGGCCACGCCTGACGATTTTGAGACCGATCGATCGGGGGAGTGCGTGATAGAGCAGATAATACGCCCGACCGGCCTTATCGATCCGCCGGTGGAAGTCAGAAAGACCGACGGCGAGATCGACGATCTTATAAAAGAGATTAGGGCCAGGGCGATCAAAAAAGAAAGGGTGCTCGTCACGACCCTTACCAAGAGGCTCGCGGAGGACCTGGCACGATATCTGGATGAATCCGGTTTGCGGGTTAAATATTTGCACTCTGAGATAGGCGCCATTGAACGCGTCGAGATATTGAGGGACCTTCGTCTTAATAAATTTGATTGTCTTATCGGGATAAACCTTTTAAGGGAAGGGCTCGACCTGCCCGAAGTTTCGCTGGTCGCGATACTTGACGCCGATAAGGAAGGATTCTTGCGAAGCGGAACCAGTCTGATACAAGTATCGGGGCGCGCCGCGCGCCATCTGAACGGCCGCGTCATAATGTACGCCGACACCATCACTAAGTCTATGCGAAAAGCGATAAGCGAATCGGAAAGGCGCAGGGTCATACAGATAAAATTTAACGAGGATAACGATATTACTCCGAGATCGATCGACAAGGCGATAAATGATGGTATAGAGTCGCACAAAAAAGCGCGCGAAGTGATAGCCGGAGTCCTGGAAGAAGATGACGACGAGTACGATATGACGGCTCTCGCCGGAGAGCTCGAGCGCGATATGGAGACTGCGGCCAGAAATCTTCAATTTGAAAGAGCGGCTATACTGCGCGATCAGATAAAAGACCTTAAGGATAAGATAAAAAATGCACGACGAAAAGATACTTAAAGTTTTAAGAAAAAGCCCGGACGAACACGTCTCGAGCGATGAACTTTGCGGCCTGGCCAAGATATCGCGCGCCGCCGTGTGGAAACATATCGAAGCTCTCAGAGCCGAAGGTTATGACATAGAAGCCTCGCCTCATCTGGGCTACAGGCTGCTCGCTGTGCCGGATACTCTTATACCCGCAGAGGTCATGTGGGAACTCGGAACCAAGACCATAGGGAAAGCTGTGATATCGTATAAAAAAGTCGATTCGACAAACGATGTCGCTTATAATCTTGCGGAAAACGGGATCGCGGAAGGCACTGTCATATTAGCCGAGGAGCAAGCGAAGGGTAAGGGCAGGCACGGCCGTAAATGGATGTCTCCCCCTAAAGGCGGCATATACATGTCGTGCGTGCTAAGGCCGGAAATAGCGCCGAATGAGATCCCTGTAATAACGCTCCTGGCCGCCGTTGCGGTCGCCAAAGCGGTAAGAGAGGCGGCGGGCCTTCAAGCCATGATAAAATGGCCTAACGATATACTAGTATCCGGGCGTAAGATATGCGGAATATTGAACGAGATGAAGGCTGAGCAGGATTCGGTTGATTTTATCATCCTGGGCATAGGGCTTAATGTAAACACTCCCAGGAGAAGCCTGCCGGAAGGCGGCACTTCGGTGAAGGAGGAGCTTAAAGCCGTTAACATAAGTAAAACCGTTTCGCGAACGGAGATGGCAAAAAGCATAATCAGGGCGCTTGAAGCCGAATATTTGCTATTGAAAAAAGAAGGCTCCCGGCGCATAATATCGGAGTGGAAGTCTATGAGCGCTATGCCCGGATCGCGAATTAAGGTCATTCTTCCGAACGCGGCATTGGAAGGCGTAGCCCACGATATAGACCCGGACGGAAGTCTGGTGCTCAGGCTCGATTCCGGAATACTGAAGAAGATATGGTCCGGGGATGTGGTGATGGTAAGATGAAAAAAATATTGGCAATAGATATAGGAAACACCAATATAACGGTCGGTCTTTTCGAAGGGAAGGCCTTGTTGAAAAGATCGAAGATATCGACCGGCGATATTTCTATTTACGCTAAAAAATTTGCAACTATACTCAGGCGCGGCGTAGATGAGGCTGTGATCTCAAGCGTCGCTCCTTTAGTATTGGCGAGAGTTATCTGCGAGTTAAGAAAGATATCTCCGGGCCTCAGAATAATAGTTCTCGGGAAAGATAAGATCGTTCCGATTATAAATCTATATCGCAGACGGAAAGAGGTAGGGCAGGATAGACTCGTGAACGCGTTCGGAGCCCTCAAAATGTACGGCGCTCCGGCTATAATCGTGGATTTCGGAACGGCCATAACCTTCGATGTCGTATCGCCTAAAGGCTGTTATCTCGGCGGTCTTATACTTCCAGGTATCGCCATGGGATTAAGGTCCCTTTACGAAAAGACGGCTCTTCTGCCGAAAGTTGAGCTTAAAAGAGCCGCTTCTATAATCGGTAAAGATACCGTAAACAGTATGCGCGCGGGCATATTATTCGGATACGGAGCCATGTGCGACGGCTTGATAGCCAAATACCGCAAGTTGTTGGGTGGGGGCCTAAAAGTAATAGCTACCGGAGGGGATGCCACTCTCATAAAGAGCTATTCCCGATCTATCGATACCGTGGACCAGGACCTTACTATCAAAGGCCTCGCCCTCATAGCTGAATAGCCGAATTCCTTCCCAAAATCCTCTTTACATAATAACGAGCTTATGATAAATTATACATCTATGAAACGTGTCCTTGCGTCAGCATATTTCAGGATCATCGTGAGTATAGCCCTTATATCTATATTACTATATATTATGAGGGGTAAGTACGCCGTTATCGTTTCGGCGTTAAAGGGGACCAATTTAGGGATATTCGGCATGGCCGTAGCGATATTCTTTGTGGCCATAGTGCTGTCTTCCTGCAGGCTGCTTTTGATAATAAGGGCGCAAAGCGGAGGCGTGGCCTTTAAATTCAGAGAAGCGTTTTCGCTGACCATAATAGGTTATTTCTTCAATAATTTCCTTCCGACCGCCATAGGTGGGGATATGGCCAAAGCTTACTACCTATCAAAGATGACATCCGATAATATAGGGTCGATAACTTCGATATTCATAGACAGGTTGATCGGGCTGGCTACGATGATATTCATGGCTTCGGCCGCTCTGTTGTTTATTCAGTCCTCAATAATAGACCCTTCCGTACGTAAGATGCTGTACTTTATAACGTTCCTCGCAGTTCTGGCGGTTGTATTTATGGCAAACAGGAATTTTGCCAGAAAATTTTCATGGCTCCTATTCCTGGTGAAACCCTTCAAGGATAAGCTTAAAGACGCATACAACGCCGCCCATAACTATAAAAATAACAAAGTGTTACTCGCTAAGACACTGGCCATATCGGTAGCCAGCCAGTTGTTTTTTTATGCGGCCTTCGGGATGACGGCTTTCAGTATTGGATACAGTTTGTCATCCATGGACATACTTTTACGCATGCCGGTTGTCGGCATGATGAGTCTTCTTCCTTCTCTGAATGGCCTCGGGCTCAGAGAGGGAGCGACTGTACTGCTATTCGGACCGCTTATAGGCCCGGATAACGCGTTTGCCGTCAGCATATTATGGATAGTGGTTCTTTTGATCGCGAGCTTAGCCGGCGGATTGATATATGCGATAAGCCCGCAATTCAGGATAAAGTTCAAGGGAGCATAAAAGCCCGGAGGATAGCGATGATAGATAAAGAACTTCTGAATATTTTGGCTTGCCCAGTATGTAAATCCGACGTCATCCAGAACGGGTATTTTATTGTATGTTCCAGGTGCGGCAGACAGTATCCGGTTAAGGACGGCATCCCTGTGATGCTTGCCGATGAAGCCGTTATGCCCGGCAAGAGACCGGAGGGGGATAAATAAATGAAGAAGATACTCGTTATACATGGGCCTAATCTGGACCTTCTGGGCGCGCGTGAAGTTGGCGTGTACGGCAAAGTTACTATCGACCAGATAAACGGCGACCTCGAGAAGATCGCCAAAAAAAATAAAGTATCGCTTAACATAGTCCAGTCGAATCACGAAGGCGCGATCGTAAGTCTGATAGG
>Ga0268280_1001358_pt1 | contig 16708 bp, 23 predicted proteins | sample saktaG_9_FD_190139 | JGI IMG/M metagenome (GOLD analysis project Ga0268280, IMG submission 190139) | Saline water microbial communities from Sakinaw Lake, British Columbia, Canada - sak_2011_5_24_40m | ecosystem: Environmental > Aquatic > Non-marine Saline and Alkaline > Saline ... | reverse complement strand
CAAGTATTCACACACCTTCACCATACAGTCAACGCACAGGCCACTTTTTTTCAGTATAGTATCGGCGGTGCTGACAATCACCAGCGCCTGCTCGTGGTCGGCCTCAGTGTAACGCGCATGCTGTTCCTCGTCGCGTGTCTGGCGCACCAGTTCGTCATGCTGCGGTATTTCGCGCGTAACGATTTCGTCCAGCCGGTGCGCAGCGCGATCACGTTCGGCGCGCATGCTCTGCATTGCCCGCACGTACCCGTCGGCCTCGCTCTTGCGCCGCATCTGCCCGGACAAGTCCTGCTCGTGCTGGCGCAACTGCTCGCGCACGTCCTGAAGCTGCTTGGCCGGTATCGCACGGGTGGCAATGTCGTCGCCCATCGCCTTGATCGCTTTCTTGGCTGCCTGCGCCTCGCGCGTGGCCTCCTTGCGCTTGTCGGACATTATGCCGATGGATTCTGCGATCTTGTCCATCGTATCCACAATGTCTCCGCCGCCAGACCGCGCCACTATGTCAGCCGGCAGGAACGGGGCCGCCGCCACGCCCGCCTCATCCAGCTTTTCGCGGGCCGCGTCCACCGCCTTCTGCTGCTGTTCCGGTGTTGCCATATCCAGCGAGAAGCCGTTGAATTCAGCGTACAGGTCCAGCCAGTTTTCCTTGATAAACGCATTCGTCAGCGCGCGTGCGATGGCGACGGCCACCTTCATGCGCACGCCCGCGGCATCCCCGGCACAGTGTTTCAGCAGTGTTCTTTTCACCGTGTCGGGGTCATCGCGCAGCACGCGCACATCGAAGATGGCGCGGCCCAGTTTGGCGGTGATTTCGGCCTCGCACTTGGTCACTCCGTCCGGCCCGCCGGGAATGTCAATCTCCTGGCGAATGCTGCCGTTCTTGACGTACCGCCGTTCGAAGCTGATCGCGCTGCTCGTCAGCGCCACGCCCATTGTGTCCTTGCCGCCGGTGCACAGAGCGTCGAACACAACCGCGTTGCCGGCGCCGGTGTACAAGTCGGAGATCGGCTTGCCGTTGATCGCCACCTGCAGCGCGTCGGCAATGGTGGTCTTGCCACTGCCCCAGCCGCCGAGCACCACGTTATGCTGCGCGAGCTTCACCACCTCGCAAAGCGTCTCTTTGATGTTTTGGATTGTCAGTCTCGTAATCATTGTCGTTCTCCACTAACAGTTAGCTGATCGGTTAGAATGGGATGTCGTCTTCGGGATGCCGTGCGGCCGGTGCCTGCTCGGCAGGTGCGGCCGGCGCTTCCGCTGCATCGCCAGGCGCGGGTGCGTCAGCCGGCGTGGCGGACGCTTCGTCCTTCTTCTCGTGCTGGCGCTCGGCCATGTAGAGGATGTAGTCCGGATCCTCGGCCTTCGCCTTGAACGAGTTTTCGAAGAGCATGAACCGGCTCGAGTACGTCGCGCCGCCGGACAAGTACTGCTTGCCATCCTTGGTCTTGCCAAGCCACAGGCCGCAGAGCTTGATCATTGCGCCGCGCTCGCGCTCGGTCCCGTCTTTTACTGGTGGTGCATTCAACATGGTTGGGTCTCCTGATTGGTTGGTTTAACTGAATATGGCACGTTGCGCGCGCTGGGCCAGCGTGTCGCTCATGTGCCTGTGTACAGCGTTGAGTTCGTCGAGAGTCATGGATGCCGCGGGTTTTGGAAAGCGCTGTTTCAGGGCCACCTTATCGTCGCGGCTCAAGTCCTTGAACATCACCGCGAGCGTGTCAATCAGCATTTCGCGTTGACCGTCGTCGGCATCTTGGGCTGTTTGCGCGGAAGGTGGCGCGGGCAAGGCGGCGCTGGATGCCGCAGCCGCCGCTGGCGGGGCCGGCTCGGTGTGCATCGGCGCAGCGCCGGCGCGTTCCACTGGTTCGCCCGTCGTCTCGTCCACCAGTTCAGTTTCAAGCGCCGCGCCCTCGTTGGCGTCCGCCATCTTCTCGTCGGGGCAGGTCTTCAATTCGACTTCCTTGTCCGCCTGCGTGCCTCGCATGGCGGCAATGGCGATCTTTTCCAGCCGGTCTTTGGAAATCGGGTAGTACCAGCCACGCACCGGGATGTCCGCGGAGTCGCCGGGAACCTTCTGCGATATGCCACCGGAAAACGAGCGGATCAAGTTTCGCCGCAGGAACGTGTACGCCGCGCGATCCGGCTTGCTGCGTCGCTCCTGCAATGTTTTCAACGTCGTGATGATATCGTCGTGCGACACGTCCACCCACACGCCCGCGCCGCCCTCGATCTCGAAGAAGTTCAGCGGCTTGCCGTCGAATCCCTTTGGCCGTTCGCCTTTGATGCCCATGGCGCCGCACACCCTGTTCTTTTTGACCTTTTGGATGAGTTCGGTCAGGAACATGTCGTAAAACGCCCACGTCAGCGACAGGGTATGCACCTGCGGCACCCCGCCGACGCAGCCGACCGCCGCGCCACTCACGCGCACGGCGCGCGCCGGGCTGCCGATCATCTGCGCGTTGGGGTTCAGGTACACATGCACCCGCAGGACTTCGTTCAGCCGATCCCAGCCCAGCGCGTCAATCACGGTGCCGACGCCAGGAATGCAGGTCAGCCCGCCGCCGATCCGCAAGGACACCGTGCGCTCCTGCCACAGAATGTAGCCGTCGGGTGTCATGAAATACTGCGGCTGCCCTGGCAGCGTCTTGCCCTGCTTGACGATGCGCTCTTGCAACGCCTGGCATTTGGTAACTAGCTCGTCGCGATTCAGGTTCGCCAGTTCGGATTGAAGTGCGGTTGTCATTTCACACCTCCTGCGTACACCACATCGAGCACGCAGGCAAACGACCGCAAATGCTGTTCGCGCGCCTTGTTCACGGCGTGGCGCTTGCGGCCGGCCTCGCTGCCGGCAAAGTCGCATTCAGCGCAACCGGCCCCTTGGCACGCTGCGCACGGTTCAGTTGCATTGGCATTCCATTCTTTCATAGCACACCTCCACAGTGTGTTTGTTGTTATCGCATCCTGGCCGTCGCGCCGGATTCGTCAAGCCGATCTTGACGCCGGCATTTGGCCTGGTACTGATCTTCGAGTTGCTCGCGTCGCAGGCTGTCGTACTCGCCATCTTCGACACGGCAGCTATCATCAGCAGCGTCCATTGCACGCAAAGTCTTGTTCAACGCATGGTATTTGTCTCGCCACTTAATTGCGGCTGCTTGCCAAACCTCAGTTTCTTTCGACCAGTCACCTCCACCGGCATTGGCTATGATTCCCCAGGCCACTTCCAACATATTTTCCAATTCTGTTTTCATATTCATGATGCGTCCCTGTGATAGGTGTAATTGCACATGTTACATGTAACGCTTATGTCCGATCCCGTTGGCGTAACGCAAACCTCCTTGCACACATGCGCCTGCGACCGACACTGCTGCACGACTGCCGGCATGTCTTCGACCGTGCGCCAGTGGTTTGCAAATCCAAAGTCAGTGTGCTGCGTGCTCATGTGGTCGCCTTTTCTATCGCGGTGCGAGCTATTTCGGCCATGCGCGTTTTGGTTATGAAGTTCACATGTCCGGGTTGCACATCAGACTCAGCTATTATTTCAAGCGCCGCCAGCAGTTCCGGCGCGGCGGAGATAAGGCGCGCGTTTGCCAATGCGACCAAATGCGTGTCGCCCAAACCAATTTTGTGACAGTTTGCTATTGCCTCTTCGCCTTTTTCGTAAGTGCTGATCGTTTTACCCTTGAGCTTCCATGGCCCTGGCGTGTGTTGTGGTTGAGTGCTCATCGTCACACCAAGTTGAGGTTGCCGATCTGGACCATCATTGCGCGGCAGCAGCGCCGCGCGCGCCGCATGATCACCGCGTGATCCGTTTCGCCCAAGCCGCCAAAGCCCGGGCCGCATTTCGCGGCGCTCGTGCGCACTTCCCGCGCCATGCGGTTGTGATGCCGCATCCGATTAAACCACCACAGCGCCGGTTGGTTGATGTTGCGTGTCATGTCCTTCATCTCCACGGTTAGGGTTCTGGTTCGATGTTGCAGCAATCACACGCCAGGCACAGTCTGAGTGGATCGCCGCTCTTGCGATGGATCGCGATGTGTGAACCGCCGCGATACACAAAGAACGTCGAGTACAATTCTCGGGCGGCCTCGTGTGCCGCGTTCATTAGCTCTTGCGTCAGTCGTTCTTGTTTCATCGCTGCATCCTCTGTTGGTTGTCTACTATCATCACGCACCGTGCCCATCACTCAAGTTGTGTCAGAGGATGACTTGATTATTGGCTGCTCTATCGATCGGGAAAGCAACTCCCGACTGCGCTTTCCCGCTGTTATCCGATTTCCCGATAGTGAGCCGCGGGCGACGAGGGTGGAGCCAGGGGGAGAAGGAACGCCCTGCCTCGCCGCCTCGCGGCGCTTTCTATATAGTCTGCTTGCCCGCTCCACTTCAATTGTGACAAGCACCTGTTTGGCTGCTTCAATCTTCGCCTGTTCGCGCGCAATATATTCATAGACAGATCGCGTGCTGACAAATCCACAGCGCGTCTTCTCGAGCACGCCCGCCTTGCACAGATGGTGTATGCGCGACAAGCCAACATCCAGGCTGCACGACACTTCCCGCAGCGTCATTTCTTTGGCCTGCCGCTTCACCAGCGCCAGCCATTCGCCGCTCGTCACCGGCGCGGCGCGCAGCCAGCGCACCGTCTCCGCCGGGCGTTCTGGCAAGCCAACCGTCTCCATATAATCCAGCAACACGCTCATGATCAGAACGCCGTCAGGCCAATGCGCATGTTAAGTTTGGCAAACTGGCTGGACAGCGCGACGTACAGATTCATCAGCTCGCACAGTTTCGCAGGATGGATTTCAATGGTTCGCACCTCGGCGGGCGATGCGATTGGTTTGGCGTCGCCAGCTTGCAGCCTTTCAACCACGCGCTCGGCGTGCTTGACCATCTTGTGCACCGCCTGCTTGGTCGGTGCCGGCTTTTTGGCAGTCTTCTTGGTCGGCTTCTTTGCCACAGCACCATCGCCATGTGCGCTCGTGCCGCTTTCCAGCACGCCGCGCTCCTTCATGTCAATCAGCCGCTGGGCCTCGGCCTGCGCGATCACGCGCATGGCGCCCTGCTTCTGCGAGGCAATCTGTCCGCGGTCAATCCGGTTCGTCAACCACTTCGCGTTCACGCCCAGCTTGCCGGCCAGCTCGTTCACACGCCAAGACTTCTGCCCGTGGGGATCCACCGTCCGGCACTCGCCGGTCATCGCGCTGCCGCTGCCAAGTGTTGTAGGCTCTTTCTCCATGTCGCGCTCCTTGTGTTCACCGATTACCGATCACCATTTGCCGGCTCGCCGGCAACGTATCTGCGCAGCGCGCCAAGCGCCCGCAGAGCATCATCAATTTCAGCCAAGGCATTCAACCGTTCCTGCTCGGTAATAACCCCGTCCTCCTCTGCCTTGAGCACCGCGTCGGCCGCCTCAGCCGTCTCGCGCAACACCGCCGCCACCTGCCGCACGCCGTGCTTGCCATCCGGCACCGGAAACGCGACATGGCCGCACTGACACGCCAGCCAGTGCAATAGCCAATAATCCTGCGTGTAGTTCAACACCGCCACCAGCTTGTCAAACGGGAAATGCCGGTTCAGACAATGCTCCTCGCTGTACAGCGACATCACGTATTCTGGCGAGTGCCCCATCACCGTCGCCGCTTTCTTTGAATTTCCGCGCTGCTTTAAGTATTCCCGCAGCGCATCCAGCGGGTTGTCAATCTGCGTGTAGTTTCTGGCTTCCTTCTTCGCTTGAATGTCTGAGTTCATTGCTGCTACCATATTCGCATCATGAAAATTATTGAACGCTCCCAGATAGGGAGCACACAAGAACAAAAAAAAGAAGCGCCGAGGAGCTGAAAAACAGCCAAGTCGCCAAACAAGGTGTGCGTTTTCTGCCGTCTCCATCGGCGCTTCGAGAGGTTTTTCATTTTCATTGGCGTCTTGGCTGCTTCGTTATGCCGGCGGCCTTTGCCAGCGTCATCGCAACCAGTATACCATATTGGGAGCAGTTTGTCAAGTGCCCTACCATTTCACGCTAACAAAGTGGTATAATGTGTCGATGAGCAAGTTCGCCAAACAGCTCCGAGAAGACATTGACAAGTGCCAGCCACCACTGTCTCAGGATGAGCTTGGAAAAGCGGTCGGTTTGTCCCGTGGCCGCATCAGTCATTTCCTTTCACGCGCACAAGTTCCGCGTGACATCCCCAGCGCAGAAATCCTGACCGCCATGGCCGCGGTCATTGGATCACGTCAACTTCCCCAGGTCGATCCAGAAAAGCTTGCCGCAACGTGGCGCCATACCATCGCCATTGACAAGCTGCTGCACTACTGCCCGGAATTGACGCATCCAAACACCACATCTGGTGTTCATGTTGATGAAATGTACAACATCGTACAGTATGCGCGCTTGATGCTGCAAGGAGTAGATCATGCAACAGACTCACGCGCCCGGGATTTGAATATGCGTTACGTGCCACTGTCGGAGTTGCAGAACGCGGTTGTTGATGTCAGCACCGCGATCGTCACCGAAAACCCTGAAACATCGGTCGTGCCCACGGCCACGCACTTGGTCGCGCTCCCGGTTGAACCGAACAAAGGCGACTGGTGCATGTACGTCACAAAGGACGGGGGCGCGCGAACAGACGTCTACGCGCCAGAATTCAGGCCGGCAGGAACGGTCTTCACCGTGTTGCAGTTCTTCCGAGTATAGCAACGCGCTAAAGAATGACGATGAAGAACGCCATGCTGGTCACATGCTGTGCGGTGGCTTTTGTCGTATCATGTGCTCCCAGAGATAAGCGCATAGACGGCACGAGCGAGGACCACTTTGCACGCTCGATGCATGCTATCCGTATGTCTCTTGACACCAATACACTCGCACAGTTTGATAAAGCATCGGCATACCTGTTGCACCTTGCGCATTGCGATGCCGAAGACTTGGGCATGAATATTTTAGATCGCCAACACTACTGTCAAAGTGAAGTGATGCGGCATATGAATGGGAAGACATCTTCAGAATTGCTTGCCTATGTCATTGTAGTCGAAAGTCAGCGTTGGGAAGAATCATTAGCCAAGCTTCCATCCAAATGAACGCGCGAACAATGCCAAGCAAGCCGATGAACAGAAGCTTGCACGCCGCTAGGGCGACGAAGCAAGACGAGTTCTACACCCAACTCTCCGACATCGAGAGGGAACTGCGGCACTACACGAAGCATTTCAAGGGCAAGACTGTCCTATGCAACTGCGACGATCCAAAGGTCAGCAATTTCTTCCACTACTTCTCGCACAACTTCGAGAAGTTGAAGCTGAAAAAGCTGATCACCACCTGCTACAAGAACTGCGATGCCGATCTGTTCAGCAAACACACGGCGGAAAAAGGCATCTACCTCGAATACGAAGGCGACAAGAGCGGAAACCGCGTCCCTGACCCGGACGAAATCGGCATCCACAAGCTAAAAGGTGACGGTGATTTTCGCAGCGATGAATGCATCGCGTTGCTTAAGCAAGCGGATATCGTCGTCACCAATCCGCCGTTTTCGCTATTTAGGGAATACGTTGAGCAGTTGGTGAAATACAAAAAGAAGTTCGTCATCATCGGGAGTTTGAGCGCGCTCACCTACAAAGAAACGTTCAAGTTGATTCGTGACAACCAGATGTGGCTAGGGTACGGTTTCGCAAACGGCAACGCATACTTCGGTACTCCTTATGCGCGTGAATTTGCAAGCGGTGTTTATGACCCGGAGACCGGACTTGTGAAATTCCGGAACGTCGCTTGGTTTACGAATTTTGACATTGCCAAGCGTCATGAACGGCTCATTCTGTACAAGCCGTTCAAGGGAAATGAGGGCGACTACGAGGAATACGACAATTACGATGCGATCAATGTCGACAAGACCAAGGATATCCCAGATGGCTACGACGGCGTGATGGGCGTGCCGATCAGCTTTCTCGACAAGTACAGTCCCGATCAATTTGAGATCGTAGGTCTGATCGCCGGGAACATCAAGGGATTGGCGGGAATTCCGTCGGCAAGCGGCAAAGACGGGCCCTACATCAAGGGAAGACTGAGGTATGGGCGAATCCTAATCAGGAGAAAGACATGAGAATCACACTTGAAGAAATCACCATCAAGGACCTCTTCGACGGCTTCGAGGACAATGCCGAAGCTGGCGTCGTCGCGTATGGGGGAAAGCTCGACATTCGCCCGCCGTATCAGAGGGAATTCATCTACAAGGACAAGCAGCGGGATGCGGTGATTGATAGCGTTCGCAAGAATTTTCCGCTGAACGTGATGTACTGGGCGGTGCGCGAGGACGGCAATTACGAAGTCATCGACGGGCAGCAGCGGACCATTTCGATTTGTCAGTACATCAACGGGGACTTCTCCATCAACGGGCTGGCGTTCCACAACCTGCAAGACGACCAGCAACAGCAAATTCTTGATTACAAATTGATGGTCTATTTCTGCTCCGGGACTGACAGCGAAAAATTGGATTGGTTCAGAACCATCAACATCGCCGGCGAGGAACACACCGATCAGGAATTGCGCAACGCCGTCTATGCAGGACCTTGGACAGCCGACGCTAAGCGCTATTTCAGCAAGACGGGTTGCGCGGCCTACGGACTGGCGAGCGATTATCTGCGGGGCAGCCCGATCCGGCAAGAGTATCTTGAAACAGCGATCAAATGGCGCTCGGATGGAAAGATCGAAGAGTACATGTCGAAACATCAGCACGACAAGAACGCGACGCCATTGTGGCAATACTTCCAGAAGGTCATCGGCTGGGTGAAAGCGACGTTCCCGGAGTATCGGCGAGAGATGAAAGGAGTGGATTGGGGCGTTCTCTACAATCAGTTCAAGGACAAAGAGTTTGATACTGACAATCTGGAGAAGCAGGTTGCCAAACTCATGATGGACGACGATGTGGAGAAAAAATCGGGGATCTACCCGTATGTGCTGGATGGTGATGAAAGACATCTGAACATCCGCGCGTTCTCCGACAACGCGAAGCGGGAAGCGTACGAGAGGCAAAAGGGAATCTGCGTCAAGTGCACGAAGAAATTTCAGTTGGACGAAATGGAAGGCGATCACATCAAGCCATGGCACGAGGGCGGGAAGACCGACGCGAAGAATTGCCAGATGCTGTGCAAAGAAGATAATCGACGAAAATCAGGAAAATAGGCACGAATTACAACCGCCTGTCACGGTCATCCAGCAAACCTCTTGATCCGCTTGGCCTCATGACACAAGACACATAGGATATCAATGTCACAACCCAAGAAGCTGTTTCGTCTAAAGAACTGCACCGGCTTCTGGACGCGCTGGTACTGCCGGCGCCTGCGCCGGATCCGCACCGTCAAGCTGGCAGACGACAAAGCCACAGCCGAGCAGATCATGCAGCGTATGGCCGCGCTGATCGCTGCGCTCGAACTACTCGGCCCACATTCGGGACTGCCGAAGGACTTCGACCCGCAAGCCCTTCTGCGATCGCAAGGCGCCGCGCACTGCACATTCAGTGACAAAGACATTGCCGCCGTCATGCGCAGCATGATCGCCGCGCTCAAGGCGCTCGATCCAGTGCCCGTGCCGCGCACAGATGCTATAACAGCCACCGCGCGCGACTACACCATGCACTGCGTCACGTCGCGAGTAGCGCACTGCATCCAACTACTGCATGCGTCACTCACGGACATAACCATGCTCACCAGTGCTAAATATGAAGCTCTCAAAGTTAGAAAATCTGCGGCGAAAGAAGCTAAAGCGTGAATACTTGGAACGCAATCAAAGGAATGAGCCGGCATTCCTGTCGTCGGAATTCTGTCTTGACCTGCGTGAACCGGTGCGCGGCACGTCATTCCTTCAGACCGACAGCGACACCTACATAGATCACACCACCATCGGCAATGAAAAAAAAGCATCTCGCTTCTGGCCGCTGGCAGGTTGACCACACACGCCAGGTCATCGTTGACGGCCGCAAGGTCATCAAACGTTATCGCGAGTCGTTTGATACCGCACGCGACGCCGACCTGCGCCTGCTTGAGCTGAAGCGCCGGCGACTGGCAGGGGAGTCGGCTGCGCCAAACGAAGTAGACATTGATTATTGCTTCCGACGCTGGCGCGAGTTCATTGCAACATCCGACAATCACAGCCCCAGCTATCGTGCTCGGGTTGACTTCGCATGGTTGCAGCTATCGCGTGGATTGCCTTTGACGGTCAAGAGCTTGAAGCCGTCCGCGCTGGACAGCTACATCGCGGCACGCCGGAAAAAAGTGGCGCCCGCAACAGTGCTCAAAGAGTTTCGCGTGCTATCGGCCTGCCTAAACTGGTGTGAGTCCCGCGGCATGTGCGTCAACCCTATCCGCCGCTATGCACCCCCGCGCGTCCAGCGCCGGCCTCCGCCAGTTGCAGCGCCGGCCGTCCTGCAGGCCATTTTCGATGCGCTGCCGTCTGAAGATGCCAGGAAAGCATTCTGGTTCATTCTGGCAACCGGGCTGCGCTTCAGTGAGTTTGCCGCGCTGACGGTCAATTCACTGCACGCTGGCAACCACATGCGCGTGATCGGCAAGGGATCCCATGGGACACCCCGCGAGCGATTTGTGCCGCTCCCAGGGGCAATGCCGTTCGCGCTACCGGCATCCGGGCCCCTGTTCACCAGTTCGGGCCAACGCTGGAATGGGCGCCACCTGCTGCAACTCATTTACGATGCTTGCGCCGCCGCTGGCACGCCACGGATCAGTATCCACTACCTGCGGCACTGTGCGGCTACGTACAAGCTGGCGGGTGGGATGAACGTCTACGAGTTGATGCAGCAATTTGGCTGGCGCAGCTTCGGGATAGTGCAGCAGTACGTGGACATTTCGCACACCGTCCGCAGCGGTAGTTACATTCCAGCATGGAGACAAGAATAGTCATGATCTCAATACAGCATATACTTGCGTGGTGGAAGTCATCGCCAAAGTACATCCTTCCAGCGTTTGTTCTTACTGCGATCATCTTGTTTGCACCCGTGCGCACTCTCAACAAATTCGGCGTTGACGAACTTGTCGCGAAATATCGAATGTGGGTTGGTCTCATTTTGCTTTCATCTCTGTCACTTCTTATCAGCCACTTTGCTTTCTGGTTGGCAGACAAAATACAAACGTGGAGGATCAGGCACAGGAAACGGTCTGCGCGCCGCGCACTATTGCGCGACCTCACTCCCAAAGAACGCGTGCTGCTTGCCAGATTCATTGCAGATAACACCAAGAGTAAACCCCTCAATCGTTGGAGCGGTATTGTTGTAGGTTTGTGCCATGGTGATATTATCTATCGTTCGTCAAGCACGGGATCGTTTAATGCGGACTGCTACAACATACAGCCATGGGCCTGGAAAGAGCTGCGCGAGAATCCTCGCCTTCTTGAGCCAGAGTTGTCGAAGATTCGCAAGGGTGACATGAGCACAGATGGTGGTGAGTCCATGTAGAGTGCAACGTGCGATTTCGCTGTCCAAGCAATGGAGTAAAGCGCATAGAGCCAGCATTGTATACCGCTGAGCCCGCAGCTTGGTTGACACTTACTTGACACTTGAAGCATCGGTGCGCTGGCAAAATGAGCACCAAGCACAAAGGCCGGAAGTCCAGTGTTGGTAGGACTTCCGGCCTTTTTCGAACTGGCGCGAGAGACGAGACTTGAACTCGCAACCTCTGCCGTGACAGGGCACGGAATAGAATTGGCAGGCGGATCAACTACGGGTGCTGTTTATGCATGAAAACATAGTAAATACTGGCGTGTAGCTCACAAATAGCCGCCGTCATTCATGCATTGCATAAGTGCGAACAATCGTGTTTTATCGTGTTTTATGCATTCCTACTTGACACTTGGTTGACACATAGAATCAAAGGCACAATGGATTGGACAGTGCACGCAGCGTGTCCGGAAAGAAAAATCCGCCGAATAGCCGGTATGAAAAAGTTGACAAGCCGCAGCCTTTTGTGTATAGTTGCACATGTTATGCAAACACGTTGTCACATAGTTATCTGATTAGGCGCAGGAGGCACCCATGAGCATAACTGAGACCGATGATTTTCCCTGGCCGCAGCCAGGTCTCAGCGCCTTCGTCCCCGGCAAATCATCTAATGTCACCGCCCACATGGACTGGTTTGGAATGGGAACAGAAGAGTCCTGTGCATCCGGCTTTAAGGATGCCATAGAGGCCATCCTCTCCCATCTTGAGCAAGGCGAGCACTCCCGACATCCGGATCACTTTTTTTATCCAGTCGCCTTCCTTTCGCGGCACTATCTTGAGCTGAGACTCAAAATTCTCATTGTTCTAGGGAGCGAATTTTATCCACCGCCAATTCAGCGCAATTCATTAATCCACGCACATGGTTTGGCCGAATTGTGGTCGATGCTACGCCCGATACTCAGGAAAGCCTGGCCTAAGGGTTCACAAGCAGATCTTGATTCAGTTGAGGGCGTCATAATGGAATTCGACAAACTCGATCCGAGAGGAATATCCTTTCGCTATGCTGAAATCCCGTCTACCGTGCCCGATCGAGTCGACTTGTCGAACCTGTGGAAAGCGGTAAGTGATGTGGGCTCCCTACTCGAAGGGTGCACAATGGCATTTGATGAATGGAAAGAAGCACAGCTGAGCAATAGAGATGCCTAACAAGTCTTTGCAGCCGACGCCTCACAGCGGCGCGGCTGAATTCGGACGTTAGCTGGAGCTGAGAGAATTGAGCACACGCACGCCGAAGGCGGTCACTCCGGCCATCCTCGCGCTATGCGAAGACATGGGACTCGTCGGCAAACCGCAGTACCTGGATGTCTCGCCAGTCGATAATGCGCGAGCACTCTACTGTTTCCCCGTCGTTGCCCAACTGGTCGAGCGTGCCGGCGGCGAGACATGCTATGGGTGGCGCTTCTGGGAGGTGCCGTGGGCGTACGTGGAGGCAGAGTTCCATGCCGTGTGGCGCAACCCAGCTGGCGACCTCGTCGACGTCACGCCTACCCAGACCGGCGTTCACCGCATCCTCTTCATCGCCGACCCGAGTGCGGTGTATGGAGGACGCCAGGTGAACAATGTCCGTCGCGCCTTGGGCACCAACCCCGCCGTGGACGAGTTCTTGGAAGCTGCGGATGCCGAGTTCGAGTTCCTGAATCGCGGTTCGCGCGCGGATGTGCACGCGTTGAGTTTGAGTATGAGCGAGGCGGCCGAGTTGCGGGCGATCGAGCAACGGCGTGCTGACGCGCTGGTCGCGATGGCTCACAGTCTTCCGAACCCGGGGCGTAACGATCCTTGTCCGTGCGGCAGCCGCAAGAAGTACAAGAAGTGCTGCGGGGCACCCAACTAACAAGCGCTTCAAGCCGATGCGTTAACAGTCGGCGCGCCGCTATTGCCCGCTGTTCGTCTTCGGGGGGGGCGCACTTCGGCGCGCATGGTTGACACTTCCGTGAGCATGAGCTGCAACACGTCGTCGGCAGGCGCGATGTCTTTCAGATCGGCTACGGCCTTGCGCGTCGCCGCGCGCCAGTCCTGAAACGTCTTTGACTGAATGGTTCGTTGTGCAAGTGCTAGTCGCATGGTTTGCCTATTGGTTGTGTGATTATGGTACCGCGTATTCGCCGACTTTCACGTCAGAAAAGCTGGGGATGGTGCTGGTGCAAACGCCGTTCGCCCAGCCGGTGATCTCAAGACGGTTCGACAAAATAAAACCGCTGCCGGTCACCTGCATATACGAAGCAATCACATTGGTACTGATGGCCGTCATGCCACTGACACGCGCAATGACACAGCCCCAGGTGGCGGCGTCAGTTGGGGCGGTCGGATCGGCAAGGTACTTGACCTGTGTGTCACTGACATCAACGTACCCGACGCCCCCAACTGCATGTGGCAACAATTTCACGACGCCGACTTTCCCGCCGCCAGTGCCCACAGAATACGCCTCAACCAAATTCGTGACAGTCAAAGCCGCGCCGGATCCACCATATGCCATTTTCGGAACAAAAGTATTGCTTGCCTGACTGGCAGCACTGATCATGGCAATCACCAGAACGTTGCTGATATTGTCCGGGTAGCTTTTGGGCGCGGCCTGATCGGGAAGCGTTGGCGTTGGCAGGTTGATCAACGTGACCGTGCCGGTCGTCCACGGCATGCCGCCGACAGCGTGTGGCTTGACGCCGGCATGAATTGACACGTCGCCCGCGTGGCCATTGTACCCGCCGTCGCCGCCGGCAAGCTCAACGTCAGTGCCATGCTTGTCAGTCGGCGTCGTACCCGATGTCCCGCCGATGCGTGCAGTTGCTTCGCTGAACAGTATGTTTCCAAACATTATCACGCCCGACTTTTGAACACAGCCGTTCGTGGCGTCGCTCACCGTGCCCAATGTGGCGGCGTCCGTCGCGACAAGCGGTACACCGACGTTCTTGATCTGCACGCTGCTGGCGTCAATGTAGTTGGCAATCTCGGCGCCATGCGGATACAGCTTTATGATGGCGTTGGCATCACCTGGGCAGCCGATGGTCTCCAGCACTAGCGTTGTGTCGTGATCGCTGTCTTCGGATGCATCAACCTTGATCACTTTAGTGGCTAACATAGCCTTGTCGGCATTGCTCAAGTCGAGTTCGTCCCCCTGTACCGCAAGATTGCCAGTGAGTGTGCCGCCAGAATTTAGCAAGAACGTATTGCTGCACGCCGCGCCGCTCAGGCCGGACGACACAATGGCGCTGTCAACTACGACATAATCACTGCTGATGCTGAGGCCGCGGCCGACGCGCACATTCAGCGTCACGTCGTCGGCAAGATGTCCGCCGCCGGTCAGCCCGTCACCGGCAACGATTACGCGCGTTGTGTAGACGAAATCGAAGCTGCTGTTGTCGAGTTTCGCCATGGCAATGCTGCTGTCCTTGAGTAACGTGTTGATGTCGCCGACATAGGAGTCAAAGCCATCGTTGCCCGTGGTGTCGGCCAGGTCAAGCACGAGGCGATTGATGCGCTGCAGCCAGTTGGACGTGTACTGTTCTACCGTCGGGCCTTGCCACGGCGGGATGTAGTTTGGCGCGGCTGCGCAAGTTGCCGCCAGTGCGACAAGGGTGGTGATCAGTATGCGGTGTGTGGAACAATGACGCATGGTGTTATGGTGTGTAAGGGTGAAAGGTCAAGTCGGCATCGCGATATTGCGGTGTGATTCTCTGTATGATCAGCTCGCAGCGGCGATAGAGCCGCCAGTCATTTGTATCGTAATGATTGAGTTCGCCGAAGGTGGGCGGCACGAGCTGCTCGGCGGCGAGCATGGCCCTGACTTGGTAGAGCATGGTAGAGTGCAACGTGTCGGTGTCGGCGATGACGTATTTGCTGTCGTCGGTCTTTGGCACGCACATTTCAATGGATGCGTCGGCGCTGTAGTTGCCGCTGTGATAGGTCAGCACACGGCACTCGCACCACGGCACATCGTCCGCGTCACCGTCTTCGGTTATGTTCTGCAAGGCGAGTTCATAGGCGCGGGCTGCGGCCGACTCCTCGGTGGTGTAGCCGTCTGCGAGGGCAACGTGCCCGCCGCCGGTGTACCATGTGCAAGGCACGGTGCCAGTGATTTCAACGAGCTGCATGAGATTGAGGTAGATCATCATCTCGTTGAAAAACTGAGCGCAGAGCAGCATGGGGTTGTTGTCGAGCTTGTTGCGCCAGGAGGCAGTGCCAACAGGGCTTCCTGGACGTTCTTGCGGTGAGAAGACGCCTGCTTTTATGCCGCCCGACATGATCTTGCCGATCAGCCAGCCGCGCGGCGCGGTGGCGCTGCCGTCACTCGGATCAATTCTGCCACCGAACGGGATCGGCGTCACCTCTGACGAGTGCCCGTCAGGAAGATTGAAGTCATAACCGATGCCGCCATAGTCGCCGGTGTCCCGGCGCGTGGCGCGGGCAGTCAAATCCATGGTGTAAAGTCGCTGGAAATTGTCTTTGGTCGGATCGGTGGAGAATTGCTTGCGGCACAAGACGAAATAGTTTCCGGTGATCTCGATTTGCTCGCGCCACCAGTCCAGCAGGTCAGCGAAATTCGTGACATGCTGGCCAACGTTCGCAGGTGCCAAGAACGTCGAAAGTGCGCACGCAGTGCTGTTCAGGTCGGGCAAGTCTGACTGTGATAGTCCCAGGTATTGGCGAACGGCGGAGCGCCGCTGATTAAGAGCAACGCGGATGTGCTCCAAATAGAAATTGTGCGTCTGGCCGGGATCATATCCGCAATAAAGCCCGCCGCGCGCGGGGAAGCGCGACGCCGCTGTCAGTGCCGTAGGCCAGCCGATAAGATTCATGTCAGTCGGTCAGGATTGCTACGGGCATGGCCCACTTTTTTTTCACACCCCCGATGGTCACTTCCATGTAGCCAAACTTCATTTCGCCATAGTCAACAGCGTTCGCGACATTCACATTATCGCGCAACGAAAGTATGCCGGCATTGAACAGCAGCACTTCATCCAAGTGGCCCAAGTCTATTCCGGCAGGATTCACTTTCACCGGCGTTGTCTCAAGATACACTGTTCCGCCGGCCACGCCGCCTTCCCAGCGGCTTGTTTCTGCGTTCCACGTCAGCTTGATCGGCCCTTTCTTGACAGTGCCGGCGGCGTCGGTTCCCCAAAACACGTCGGACAGCAGGCACACGGGCCGGTCATTTTCCGACAGCACCGGGTCGCTACCGAGGTCGGCGGCCGTGTCAACCGCGCCCATGGCGTTGCCCTCGAGGATGGACAACTGGTG
>Ga0268280_1001357_pt1 | contig 16709 bp, 10 predicted proteins | sample saktaG_9_FD_190139 | JGI IMG/M metagenome (GOLD analysis project Ga0268280, IMG submission 190139) | Saline water microbial communities from Sakinaw Lake, British Columbia, Canada - sak_2011_5_24_40m | ecosystem: Environmental > Aquatic > Non-marine Saline and Alkaline > Saline ... | reverse complement strand
GCTTAAGCTGTACTATGACGAGAAAGAGAAGAAGACGAAGGCTCAGCTTAACGCGTGGGTAAGGGAGGGCGTCAAGATAGAAAAAGATGCCGTCGCTACGATAAGCACTCTGGGCTTTATGGGCGAGAAGTATATGGAGATCGCACCCGGAAGTTCCGGCAAGCCGTTCTTAAAGAACGGGGATCTTCTGGTGGGCAAAGACCCTGTCCCGATGGCGAGGGTCATTGAGAACTTAAGCGAATTGACGAGCTCTGTCAATGTGATAGTGAACAGGCTGAAGAATGGAGAAGGCACTATAGGCAAGCTATTGACGAGAGACAAGATCCATCAGGACCTTGAGGCATTCGTTGAGGATATAAAGAATAATCCATGGAAACTGTTAAACAAACCCAGAGGTCAATAAACATATGACTGTACTATATCTCAGAGCTTTTTTCATGATACTCAGCACCATAGTAGGATACTATGTGGGTGGTATCCTGGGCAATTTCGATATTGCGTGGCGCATCGGCGGCGCTGTGGCCGGATTGGCAGGGTCGTCCGTCATAGTAGTGCTTGAATTCTTCACCAGGAGATTCTCCGCGAGGAACCTTTCCGCGGCTGTATTCGGGCTCATATTCGGCTTCTTCATGGCATGGATAGTGACGAGCGTATTGAAACTTATACCCATGAGCATAGAGATCTTCTCGGCGCTTCAGATAATAATGATATTGGTATTCTGTTATCTGGGCATGGTAATAGCAATGCGCGGAAAGGACGAGTTCAACCTTATCGTCCCTTATGTAAAGTTCGTAAGGCAGGACGAGCGCGAGGATATAATCCTCCTCGATACCAGCGTCATTATCGACGGCAGAATAGCCGATATATTGCAGACCAAGTTCATAGAGGGCAGGATCGTAATACCGAGATTCATCTTGAGAGAGCTGCAGCAGATAGCCGATTCCGGAGATTCGCTGAAACGTAACCGTGGGCGGCGTGGGCTTGATATTCTGAACAGGATACAGAAGGATTCGAAGCTTAATGTCAGGATAAATGAGGAAGATTTTCCGGAGATCAGGGATGTCGATGCCAAGCTCGTGAAGCTTGGGCAGCTGGTGGGCGGAAAAGTCGTAACCAATGATTATAATCTGAATAAGATAGCCGAGCTGCAAGGGGTGACCGTGCTCAATATAAATGAGCTTGCAAACGCTTTGAGGCCGGTTGTGTTGCCCGGCGAGCTGATGGATATAAGGATATCCAAAGAGGGCAAGGAATATAATCAGGGCGTGGGGTATCTTGACGATGGTACTATGGTCGTAGTAGATAATACCCGCCAGATGATAGGACAGGTAATAAAGGTGACGGTAACGAGCGTATTACAGACTTCCGCAGGCAGGATGATATTCGCTAAGTTCGAAGAAGGTTCAAAGCCTCAAGCTGGTGGCGGTTGGAAGGGTAGATGAGGTACAAGGTCGCCGCAATAGTTCCGGCTGCCGGTTCGGGTCACAGGCTTGGGGCTAAAGAGAAGAAGCCGTTCGTGCTATTAGCCGGAAAGCCTCTTATAATATACGCACTTCTTGCGCTCAACTCGTCTAAATATATAGATCGCATCTATGTAGCTGCCGATCCCGACTCAATAAAGCGCCTGAAAAATATAGTAGCTGAATACGGGATAAATAAAGTTGTTAAGGTGGTTCCCGGCGGAAGCACGCGGGCCGGTTCCGTAAAAAATTGTTTCGATCTGATAGATCCTCCGTGCGACATAGTTCTGATACATGATGGCGCAAGGCCATTCCCCGGAGACTCCGATATAATGAACTCCGTGTTTTTAGCCGGTAGATTCGGCGGATGCGTCACGGCCATACCGATGACGGATACGGTCAAGCTTGCCGGCAAGGGCCTCTTCGTAAAGAAGACTATCGACAGAAGCTCTCTATGGAGAGCGCAGACGCCGCAGGCGTTCAGATACGGCATTTTAAAAAAGGCTTTAAATACGGTAAATGACATTTCAGTTGTAACAGATGACGCGTCCGTGTTGGAGCGTTTGGGTAAGAAGGTCAAGATCCTCAAGGGGTCGCCGCGGAATATTAAGGTGACGACCAAAGAGGACTTAAAAATGGCAGAGGTGCTGATATGAGTCCCGCATCTTCTAAGATGCGGGCTCAAGATAAGGAAGGTGCGGGATGAAGATAGGAATAGGCTACGATATACACAGGCTCGTTGAGGAGAGGAAGCTATTTTTGGGCGGCGTCGAGATACCTTATGTCAAGGGTCTGATCAGCCATACCGACGGAGATGTGGTCCTGCATGCCATAGCCGACGCTATTTTGGGCGCCTTGGCGTTGGGCGATATAGGACAGCATTTTCCCGATTCGGACCCCGGCTATAAGAATATGCCGAGCGGCGATATCCTGCAGCGCGTCGCCGGTATTTTGGCTCAGAAGAATTTCGTGATAGGGAATATCGATACCACCATAATAGCCGAAGAGCCTAAGATCTATCCTTTCAAGGAGAAGATGGTTGAAAAGATAGCTGATATTTTGAGCGTGGATAAGTCGAAGATCAACGTAAAGGCTACCACGAACGAAGGGGTGGGCTCGATAGGAAAAGGGGACGCTATAGCCGCTTATGCCGTAGCGGTCCTGGTGGAGAAATAAAATCGAGGTGATAGATGACAGTCTGCATTAGTGTTCTACTGAATATAATACTTATAGTACTTATCTTCTGGATAGTCGTGGCCATATTCTTAAGAAAAGAGATACGCGCGATATTTGAGCGTGATCCGGCAGCGGGCGGATTCCTTGACGTTCTTCTGACGTATTCCGGGATACACGTGCTCGTATTTCATAAGATAGCTCAAAGCCTCCACAGGATGCGAATACCATTTTTACCCAGATGGATATCGCAGATCGGCAGGTTTTTTACCGGCATTGAGATACATCCTGGCGCTACTATCGGCAATGGTCTCTTTATCGATCACGGCATGGGGGTAGTGATTGGAGAGACCGCCATAATAGGCGATAATGTCACTCTCTACCAGGGCGTGACGCTCGGCGGGACAGGAAAAGAAAAAGGGAAGCGCCATCCCACTGTCGGGAATAATGTCGTAATAGGGGCGGGAGCCAAGGTCCTGGGCAACATTAAAATAGGTGACAACTCTTATATAGGCTCAAATGCCGTCGTTATAAAGGATGTGCCGGACAATTCTACCGTAGTGGGCGTGCCGGGCAGGATCACAAAACAGGACGGCAAGAAGATAGAGCTAAGCCTGGATCACGTCCATGTCCTGGACCCGTTGTTACAGGAGATAGACGAGCTTAAGAAGAGGCTCGATAGCCTCGAAAAATCATAATCTAGCTATAAGCCGTCAGCTGTCAGCCATCAGCAGCTGAAAGCTGAAAGCTGAAAGCTGAAAGCTATACATGAAGATCTACAATTCGTTAACACGCACCAAAGAAGATTTTATTCCGCTCAAAGAGAAGAAAGTCGGAATATATGTTTGCGGCCCTACCGTTTATGACGAACCGCATATAGGTCACGCCAGAAGCGCGTACATATTCGATGTGATACGCCGCTACCTCTCCGTCAAGTATGAAGTGAAATTTGTGAGGAACGTTACGGACGTCGACGACAAGATCATAGATAAAGCTAAAAAAGAGTCCAAGACCGCCGAGCAAGTCTCCAAAAAATATCTAGATGCATACCATGAGGATATGGATCTTCTGGGAATAGGTTCACCTGATAAAGAACCTCTGGCGACGGAATATATTCCCAAGATGGTAAAATTTATCGGGCTCCTGATAGAAAAAGGATGCGCCTATGAGTCGTCCGGCGACGTATATTTTGACATAAAGAAAGCCAAGGGATACGGAAAACTCTCGAACCAGAATATAGAGAAGATGGAAATGGGCGCCAGAGTTGCGGCAGGTCAGGCGAAGAAAGACCCATTAGATTTTGCGTTATGGAAAAAGGCCAAAGAGGGTGAGCCCTCATGGAATAGCCCCTGGGGAGCAGGGCGGCCAGGCTGGCATATAGAATGTTCCGCGATGAGCTCCGATATTCTTGGGGATGAATTTGATATCCATGGCGGAGGAGTCGACCTTATATTCCCGCATCATGAGAACGAGATAGCTCAGTCCGAAGGAGCCGGTAAGGCATTTGCCAGATACTGGATGCATAACGGCCTTCTAACGATAGATAATGAGAAGATGGCCAAGAGCCTGGGTAACTTCATATCGATAAAAGATTTTATGCTGAAGCATAAAGACGCCGATTATCTTAAATTGCTCTTCCTGAACACTCATTACAGGCATCCTGTGGATTACACCGAGGATAGAATACAGGAGATGAAGGCTCAAAAAGAGCGGTTTGTCATCATGCTCGAAAAGATAGGGAGGATAAAGGGTCACCAGGTCACAAAGTCACAAAGTCACAAGGTAAAAGAGATAGAAGAGTACGGGAGTAGATTTGAAGAGGCGATGGATGATGATTTTAATATGCCGCTTGCGCTGGCGCATCTCTTTGAAATGGTGAATTACACCAATAAAAATATAGAAGACGCAAAGGTTGCCCTGGCAGCTAAAGAAATATTACTGGAGCTTTCAACTATTTTTGGGCTGGAGCTTAAGAATAAGAAAAATGAAGACCTGCCGGCGAAGGTAGAAGCTCTCATAAAAGAGAGAGATGAGGCAAGGGCGAAGAAAGAGTATAAGAGATCCGATGATATAAGGAAGAAGCTTTCCGGTATGGGTGTGATAATTGAAGATACTAAAGAAGGCACCGTATGGCGCAAAGAGCTCTAAAGCGGGGCGTATTCATAACGTTCGAAGGCGTTGAGGGCTGCGGTAAGAGCACACACTCAAAGCTTCTCTTCGAGTATCTGAAGAGGTCCGGCTACCGCGTCGTGCATACCCGCGAGCCGGGCGGTACCAAGCTCGGCGAAGCCGTAAGAAGGGTGCTCTTGGATTCACCGGAAATACGCATATCTGATCTGGCTGAACTATTTCTATTCGAGGCATGCCGCGCCCAGATAGTGAAAGAGATAATAAAGCCGGCGCTCGAAGAAGGCGCTATAGTAATAAGCGACAGGTTCAGTGACGCCACGTTCAGTTATCAGGGGTATGGCGGCCGCGTTGATATGAAGGCGATAAGGGCGCTCGACAAAGTAGCTACGGTCGGCTTAGTCCCGGACCTGACGATGCTTCTCGATATAGACACGATCGAGGGGTTAAAGAGGGCGCGTGTAAAAGGCATCGATAGGATGGAAAAGAAAGATATCTCCTATCATAAAAGAGTGAGGGCAGGATACTTAAAGCTCTCGAAGCAACATCCCGGCAGGATAAGAAGAGTGGAAGTATATGGATCGATTTCAGAAGTCCAGGCAAAGATAAGGCGAGAGGTGGAGATTGTCATTCGAAAGTTTGAAAGGCCAAGATAGCGCAGTCAGCCAGCTAAAGGCCGCATTGAGGAACGACCGGATATCGCACGCCTACATATTCTCAGGACCCGACGGGATAGGCAAGCGTCTGGCCGCCATCAACTTCGCGAAGGCTCTTAATTGTGCAAGCCCCGTATCAGGCTCTCCGTGCGACCAGTGCCCTTCATGCAAAAAGATAGCCTCATCGAACCATCCCGACATCTATACCCTGAAGCCCAAGGACGACAGCATGTCGATAAAGATAGAAGATGTGCGCGCTCTTATAAATAATATATATATGAAACCGTTCGAAGCGCTGAAGAAAGTCTGTATAATAGAAGGCGCCGAATACATGAAGCACGAGGCGGCAAACGCTCTATTAAAGACACTCGAAGAGCCGCCGGCCGATTCCGTCATCATATTGCTGACCGAGAATACAAAATCGCTCTTTCACACTATAGTTTCGCGCTGTCAGGTGGTGAAGTTCTTTCCGCTTAAATTGAAGGAGGCCGAGGAGATACTGACTAAAGAGTATTCGCTCTCTCAGGCCGATGCGCACACGCTGTCGCATCTATCCGGGGGCAGGCTGGGCGAAGCGCTGAAATTCAAAGAGGAAGATATATTTACAAAAAGGTCGTTACTTATAAGCAAGATAGTGTCGGGCTCCAGGGCAGATTTTGATTTTGACGATATACCGAAAGAGGACGTAAGAATATATCTGGACATGATATTGGCCTGGTACGGCGATATACTGAACACAAAATCCGGCGCCCCGGATTATATGCTTGTAAATATAGATAAAAAAGATATAATCTCTAACGAAGCTGCGAGACTCAGCTTTGATTACGTAGAAGATATAATAAACAGCGTGATATCCACCACGATCAGTATTGATCAGAACGCCAACCAAAAGTTGTCTTTGAGCGTTCTTGGAATGAAGATAAAACAGGTGAGCGCATGTACGAAGTGATACAGGTAAGATTAAGGGATGCCGGCAAGATCTCCTACTATTCCACGGGCGGCATGAAGTTCAAGGCGGGAGATTATGTGGTAGTAGAGGCCGACAGAGGGCAGGATTACGGTCAAACCATTTCCGAAATAGAAGTGATACTCGATTCAGATGTCTCGGAACCGCTCAAGAAGGTCGTCCGCAAAGCCAACCCCTGGGATATGCACCAGATAGATAAGAACAAGAAGAAGGTCAAGGAGGTCATGGATACATGCTCCAAGAAGATACGAGAGCGCCACCTCCCGATGAAGCTTATAGACGCCGAATTCACTTTTGACCGCTCCAAGATCATGTTCTACTTTACGGCTGAAGGAAGGATAGATTTCAGGGACCTCGTCAAGGATCTCGCCACTGCTTTTAAGACCAGGATAGAGCTGAAGCAGATAGGCGTGCGCGACGAGGCGAAGATGCTCGGAGGTTTCGGGCCGTGCGGCAGGGTCCTGTGTTGCGCCACATTCTTAAAGGATTTTGAGCCGGTCACTATCAAGATGGCCAAGGAACAGAATCTGCCGCTCAATCCGACGAAGATATCGGGCCTTTGCGGCAGGCTGATGTGCTGTCTGAGCTACGAACATAAGACCTACAGGGAGCTTATGAAGGGGCTGCCCAAAGAAGGGGATATATTGAAGACCGAAAAAGGCTCCGGCAAGGTGATAAGCATAAATGCCATAAAGCGTTCGGCTACCGTGGAACTTGAGGACGGCACATTCCTAGAGGTCCCTTACAAATAGCATGAATAAATTCTACATCACAACCCCGCTATATTACGTAAACTCTGCTCCTCACATAGGACATTCTTACACCAATATCGCCGTGGACACGATCTCGAGATTCTACCGCATGAAGGCTTTTGACGTATTCTTTATGACCGGCACCGATGAACATGGCGAGAAGATAGAGAAGGCGACACTTGCCCGCGGGTTTAAGCCCGGCGAAGAGAAGAAATTTGTCGATGAGATAGTGCCTGTATTTAAAGAATTATGGCAAAAACTCGGCATACAACACGACTTTTTTATAAGGACAACAGACGATCACCACGCAAAGGCGGTTCAGTCGGTATTAGATAAGCTGTATAAAGACGGTAAAATATATAAAAAGGTATACAAAGGCTGGTTCTGTACGCCGTGCGAGACTTTCTGGTCGGAGGCGCAAAGTGACGATGGCCTATGCCCCGACTGCAAAAGGCATCTCGAAAAGCTTGATGAGGAAAATTACTTCTTTAAGATCTCCGAGTACCAACAGTGGCTTATAGATCATATTAATTCCAATACAGATTTTATAAAACCCGATTTTCGGAGAAATGAAGTATTGGGATTCTTAAGAGAACCGTTGCAGGACCTCTGCATATCAAGGTCCAGGACGCGCATGTCGTGGGGGATAGAGGTGCCGTTCGATAAAAACTTTGTTACCTACGTATGGTTCGATGCCCTGATAAATTATATATCCGGCATAGGATATCCCGAAGATACCGCGCGTCTGAATAAATATTGGCCGGCCGATCTTCATGTAATAGGCAAAGATATCCTGCGCCATCATGCCGTATATTGGCCCATCATGCTCCATGCGCTGGGATTAAAGGCGCCCAGGACGATATTTGCACACGGATGGTGGATCTTGAAAGGCGAGAAGATGTCGAAATCCAAGGGCAACGTCGTGGATCCTGTTGCCCTGATAGAGAAATACGGCATAGATACGTACCGATATTTCTTATTAAGGGAAGTGCCGTTCGGGCTGGACGGATCTTTTAGCGAAGAGGCTCTTGTGTCGAGGTATAACAGTGACCTGGCAAATGATATCGGCAACCTCCTGAACCGGACTCTGACTATGGTAGAGAAATATTTTGAGGGCAAGGTTCCGGAGGGCTCAGGCATTGAGACCCTTAAAGACAAGTCTTTAGCTTTAGCCTCCGAACTTGAAAAAAGGATGCCAGAGCTCGATTTCGCGGGCGCACTGTCAAAGATATGGGAAGTGGTAAATACCGCGAATAAATTGATCGAAGACTCGAAACCATGGGCGCTGGCTAAAGAGAATAAGACCCAAGAGCTCAAGTCTTTACTGTATAGTCTTTTGGAGAGCTTAAGGATAGTTGCGCTCTCGATATATCCTTTCATGCCCACGACTTCAAAGGCCATCATGAAGCAGCTGGGTATAGAAGAAGATCCTTCTAATATGAAATTCTCCGACGTGAAGACGTGGGGGATGCTAAAAGAAGGAATAAAAGTAAATAAGTCGGCTCCGCTCTTTCCCCGCATCGAAGTCAGGGAGTAGTTCTTTTTGTAAAGGTTTCGCTCACTTCGTTCGCGGAATCTTTATAGGTCAAACTATACTTTAAGATATCAAAAAGTTAGCTCAATATCGCTTGATTCATCGTTTCCATATGGTATAATAGTCTCCGATATTTAGTTGTGTTGAAGACAGGGCTCTTAAAAAAATGCTTGGCGGCTGAAAGTCCAGGCATTTTTTATTTTATAATAATATTTAAAAAGGAGAGATAATGATGTCGAGACGCGCAATATCACTGGTGGTGCTGATAACATTTTTATTCAGCAATATAAGTTACGCCTCTGACCTATACCAGAGCAAATCCTCTCAAGGAAACATAAATCTTGCGCCGCCTCTTCTATTCGGCCCTCTCGGCGAGGAAGACCACAAATTGCTGGCGATAGCGCAGATAGGCCTGGAGCTGGATCTCCGCAAGATGGATGAGATGGTTGATATAGATAAGGCCACCGATACAAACACCATCCTCACGGCCTTCAGGAAAAATAATAACTTAAATCAGGATAGGGAATATTCGGCAAATACCATCCATTCGCCAGCCAAGGTTACGACATACTTTACGCAGTTAGAGCAGATAAGCGCTCATATATTTGTGGTTCCGATATCCGTAGAGAAAAAAAATCCCGGTAACAATGTCGTTAGAAAAGATTACAGGCTCCTATTTTCAACATTAAGAAGAGACGGCGGTTTTCCCTCGGCGCAATGCACCAAAGACGAATTGGACGCGCTTAAAGGTGATATCAGAGATCGCGATGCCCTGCCGAAACGTGTAGAGCGGGATGCGGAAGCGATAAGGCGCTATATTGAGCACGAGAAAGCAGCGCCGGCAGCGGATTCCAATACCAGGGCCGGTAAGGCGCTCGACAATGCCATAAGAAATGCCAGAGACGCCGGACGTACGCGGCTTTATGAATATGAAATTTATGATGTATTAAAATTACTGGGTGTAAATGTCCCCCAATATACGATCGTCAATGATCCGGATAATATGCCGCAGTTACCCAAGGCGGCGAAAAAATTGGTCCTGAAGATAATCAGCTCAAGCCTGCACAAGTCGGACGAGACAATTGCAGGCGGAATGATCCGGGGCGTGGAGATAGTGGTGACTGAGGAAGCGCCGTGGTTTATTCGTAAGATGTTTATGATACCGGGCGCAAAAGGCGTGTTAGTCTATCCATTCGTGGAAAACGCAGCGGGTCCGAGCGAATTATTGTTAGGATTTACCGATGCGGATTTAGGGCGGCTAATCTGCTTCGGCCAGGGCGGCCTTTATACCGATTACCGGCCTGACAGGGCGTATCGGGATTATCGCCTTGGTTTTTCGGCGGAAGAGTTGATCGCCTCTACAGAGATAGGAAAGCAATTTATACAGGGAAGTTACCGTTCAAAACGGCTGCCTCTGAAAGCGGGGGAATTGGAAGCATTTATCGAAAAACTTACGGCATTCAAGCTATATTATGACAAGGAAGGGAAATTTGATGTTTCGGGCCTGGAGATCAATCCTCTTATGTGCCTGCCTGACGGACAACTTTTTGCCTGCGATGCAAAGCTAGAGTTTACACAAAAGAAACCTGCCGCTAAAGTAAAGCCCGTGGAAAGGTTACGCAAGCTCCTTCATCCCAGATCTGTCGGTGTCACAGGCGTGGTATCGGACAGGTGGATAAGTCGGGTCGGCGCGGCAATACCGCGTATCCTCGATAATTTAATCCGCACATGGAAAGGCCCTCTCTATATAAAAGGTGAGACAGGCGGTAAAGCTTATAAAGGAGTTAAGCTTGCAGAGGAAGTGCCTGACGATTGCGATCTCTGCATAGTATTAAATACCCCGAAAGAAGGGGTCATGGTGGCAAAGGACAGGCTGGGTAAGGGCAGTGCTGTTGTTCTTATCGGAGCCGGTTTCGGTGAAGTAGAAGGTGATGCCGCCACGAAGTTAAATCAGTCATTGCAAGCAGCTATAGATGAAGCCCATCCCGACGGTTCTCTGGTCGGTCCGAATACTATGGGTATCATCACTCCTGAGCTGGATGCTCTTTTTTCGGATGAGAGCGCGGGTGTAAAAGCGTCCAAGGATAGCAATATCGCTTTTATTTCACAGAGTGGCGCGTTTCTCGCTGCGGCGGCAAGCTCTCTTGCGCTTCGTAACACGTACATTCATTATGGCTTCTCGATCGGAAATGCCGCGGATCTTGGCGCAGCGGATTATCTCGAATATATTATTGAAAATGAGCCGCAGATAAAGGTGGTGGCGATGTACCTTGAAGCGAGCGGCGGTGACCGTCTCGGCGCCCTGATCAAAAGAGCCCGTGAAAAGAGTATCTCCGTTATTATCCGTAAAGGCGGGACCACGGAGGAGGGTGCTAAGAGTACTGTTTCCCATACCGCTTCGAGCGCGGGCAAGTTCGAGCATTTTAAGGCGGTGCTGGAGCAGGCAGGAGCGGTCGTGCTTCCGGATACAGGTAACTATGATCTTTGGGTAGATACGGTTTATGCGGCGAGCCATTTTGCAGCGGCCGGATTTCCGAAAGGTAATAGGATCTTCGCCATCTCTTCCGGAGGCGAAGATGCTGTTGCTATGACCGACGCCCAGGCAGTAGGCGGAAGAGTGGTATTCCCGCAGCCTGATGAGGCATTGAGGAGTTTTATACAAAGCCTGAAGATACTAAATACCGTAAAAATTCCTTTCGACATTACCGCAGGTACTTCAGTAGATAAGATCAGGCAATTATTGGAATATGCCGGATCGTCAGATGCGTTCGATCTTCTTCTATTTGCATATCTGCGCTGGCTTCCGCCTTTGGCAAAGGACACTGAGCTTATCCAATACATTAAGGATCGCAAAGGCTCTAAGCCGCTTGTAATGATACTTAAAGATGATTCTGATACCGGCAGGGCCGTTAAAAAAGGATTGCGTGAAGCCGGTGTTCTGGTTTTTGACACTCCGCAGAGAGCAATTTTTGCCTTAGGAGCTGTCTTAAAAAGCACGGCACCTTCTGCATCCCCGGCACTTGCCGCAGGTAGGCCAAGTCAAGGGATCGCCGGTCCGTACGGACATGGCAGCGCAAGTGAAAATGATAAAGGCCCATCCCGCAGCGAAGGTGACTGGATAGGCAAGCCTGTTGAAGATCCGATCGCGGCGCTTGAAGCCTTCATAAAAGGCGCGGGAAAGATGGATATTAGTTCAGCGCGGAATTTTGAAACACTTAAGGCAATGTCAGCGCAGGAGATCAAAGATAAGATAAAGAATGCAGGCCTCGTTATAGGCGTCCCAAAAGAGATAAAAGCTGGCGCAGCAAGAGTCGGGCTGACTCCGGCCGGCGTCAAGCTGCTTACCGCTTATGGTGTCGTCGTAATAGTTGAGAAAGGCGCAGGAGTATTATCAGGATTCGGCGATGAGGAGTACGCGGACGCCGGCGCGAGGATCGCGGAAACGGCGAAAGAAGTGTGGGATCGTGCCGCTATAATAAAGAAGGTCAAGGAACCGATGGGAGCGGAGCTCGATATGATGCGTCCGGGACAGACTATATTTACCTATCTGCATCTTGCCTCACCGGAACTCAGATCACTTACCGAAGAACTCATTACGGGCGATGTCACCGCTATAGGCTACGAAACTATAGAAACGGACGAGAGCGGAAAAAAAGTTACTCCGTTGTTGAGGCCTATGAGCGCAATAGCCGGAGATCTCGGTGGGTACTTCGCGATGTTCTACCATCTTGCATCTAATATCTCGGAGCATGAAGGAGTCAAAAAAGTAGTGCTCGACCGCGCCGGGAGTGATATGGCCGCGTGGGTAAAATCCCATTACCCGGAAGCGGAAGAATTTAAAGGTCTTATGCTGGACAAGAAGGCCGTGATACTCGGAGGCGGAATCTCCGGAGAGCATATGGCGCAAAGACTTCTCGAGGCGGGAGCTAAGGTTACCATCACCGATACTGATGGAGCGCGTCGAAAGGAACTTGAGCGAATATTCGATAAGTATATACAGGATGGGCGGCTTACGGTGGTGGATCCCGGTTCCGATATCAATAATCCTTCCAAAGAGCTGAAGGAGATATATAAATTTGCAGATATAATGGGAGGGTGTATATTATTACGTGGAGGGGTCGCTCCGAAGATGAGTAAAGAGCTGCTGGCCGAGATATCGAGTCCGAATAAAGGCGGCAGGGCAAAGACCATAGTGGATATAGCGCTCGATCAGGGCGGAAATTTCTACGGCTCATATTCAAGACCCTATGACGATCCCGTATTTGTGGATCAATACGGCAACAGGCGTTTCTGCGTGACGAACATGCCCGACGCGGTAGGAAATATAGCTTCGGTAGAGCTTGAGAAGACCAATATAGTCTACCAGATAGCGCTGGCGATGGGATATGAGGAAGCAAAGCGCGTATTCCCGGAACTGGAAAGCGGCCTTAACGTAGCGAACGGCAAGATAATATGCAAGGCGGTGTCGGATTCGTATGCGGATGTAAAGGGCAGAGAAGACTTGCTTGCCGCCACAAAATTTTTGTCCTTGGGGTACTTTACGGACAATGCAAAATTTGTAAATAGTCTGGTAGACGCAACGAACGATACCTATTGGGATGGGGATAAGGAAGTCATTATAGCCTTAAGCGGCGCACTGCTGAAAGCCGGGCAAAAGGGCGATTACCTTGAATTCCTCAATAAAATAAGGATCAATGAAAACGAAAAGATACAGCTGCGCGTTCAGGCAAGCATAGCGATCCATGAGGCTGGTTATCAAAAAGAGTCGGAAGAGAAGTTTTGGATGGAAACGGTAAGCAAGCGAGGCTTGCATAATTATGCGCGAATAAGCGCGGCTGCAGCGTTGGTAAAAGCACGTTATGCCGGGACGGGCATGATTGACCTGGAGAATACGAAATATCTGTTCGTAATCCGCGCGCTTAAAAGAGCGCTTATGTCCGTAATCATTAAGGGTGAAACGACAAGAAAGACCGGTATTCGCGCAACAGAGGATACGGATCCGGAGCACAGCATGCCGGGTGTCAGATTGCGCATACTGGCAATGGGAGCTCTGTTGTGGTCAGGCATAGATGTAGAAAAGAATCTTTCGGATCTCAGAAAGATTCGTTCGGATATCAACGTTGCTATGAGCGTCAAAAAAGAAGCTCAGGCCGAATTGTTGAGTTATGAGCGGATGAAAATCGCGCAGGTGCCGTCAGCGGCAAGCAGTGTGCGGCTTTCGCATCTTGCAAGGCATGAATTTATCAATGCCCTGATAAAGATGTTCCTGCGCTTGAACAAGGCCGATAAAGAAGGGTTTTTACTGGAGCAGACGATTGATCATATAAAATTTTACTGGTTCGGCGAAAAATATGCAAAAAACAGTACATTCCTGGATGTGTTTAATAAACTTGTGGAGATTGAGGCCGTTCGACAGAAGAGGGGCGAACCTAATTATAACGACGAGATCAGCGTCGTTGAAAGAATGGTAAGATTGGCCGGTTTCAGGAAGATGAAAGTGGATCAAAACTTTTTACGGGAACTTAAACAGCGTCTCGGCCAGCCCATGATCGAACACCTGTCCGTTTATAAATATAATTCCGTATACGCGATGAGATCGCATATCGGCCTGGCCCTGACTATTAAAGATCATGCCAAGTTGGAAGGTAAGCTCCACAGGGCGGCTATGGAAGGCACATTTGTAGGCGATAGGGAATACCGTGAGAAGCAATATGAAAAATGGAGAAGCGCCCCTAACGGTATAAAGCGCGTAGAGTTGCAACTTGAAGATGAAAAAATTTCTCTGCACCAAACCATGAGTTACAATGAATTTGCGCAATGGGCTCATGATAAAGCAGAAGAACGATATCCCTTATCCGGCCGGACGGCGCCATCCGAACATGCTGTTTTATATAATGGTGCAATTATGGGGCCTCAAGTCCCTGCGTCAGGTATCGGTCCATCCGATAGTGATGATGAGTTGGTCTTGACTCCTGTAGAGTCCGACCGTCGTGATGCACCCTTACTTAAGGGAGAGGTTATAGGTATTAACAGTATATTCAGTGCTCATGGTACACATATAGGCGGAGTTGAAAAAAAGTCTGCGCCGCCTCAGGCCCGTAGAGGCGATCTGCTGCCCGGTACCGGAATAGGTGGAGAGCGTCAAAACATAGGCCTGGGAGGCACCGATATTCCGGAATTTCGTGCAGTCCCTGTTTCGCCGTTGCCGGAAGAGTACTATGCGAATGGATTGGACGTTAGTTCATTGGCCGGCGAAATAAGCGGAATGGGTTATCCGATACGTATAGACGAAAAATCGGCGCTGATATTCTCGGAAAAGGTGACATTCGATAACGGACTTGGCATACTATTGCCTAAGCTCGCGAATTCCGGGATAAAGGTGGCCGTAATCGCCACTAATGATACACAGAGAAAGCTCATAGATGGGCTCAATTCAGGTAAGCCGGAGAACCAGAAGATAGTATATGCAGGGAGCATAGTCGAGGCGACCACAAAGATAAAAGCCGCCAGGTTCTTCTATTTCAAGATAGAGGCTGAAGCCGACGCCGGAGTAAGTGGCATAACAAATATTACGATCATTGCCGAAAAGATCATAAAGATACTCGGCAATGTCTGCGGCATCAGCGATGCGAGACTGCTCGAGCAGATGTATGAGGCCGCGAGAAAGTTCGCCCAGGCGGCATAATCATAGCATAATAAAATGGGTCAGGCGCTTTTTAGTAAGGTGCCTGGCCCCTTTTGTTTTCATAACGTTTATGATAGAATGATACGTTGATAGGGGATAATATTATGATAATAGATACCCACTGCCATCTCGATTTCAAGGATTTTGACCAGGACCGGGATAGCGTTTTAGACAGGGCCAGAGAAAAAGGTGTGGTAAGGATCATAAATGTCGGCAGCTCCGTAGAGGGAACGCGCCGCTCGCTCGAGCTTGCCAAAAAATACGATATCATATATGCATCGGTCGGCGTTCATCCCCACGATGCCGCACAGGTGACAGATAAAGTCATAGAAGACCTTAAGGCTCTTGCCAGAAACGATAAGGTTGTCGCAATAGGCGAGGTGGGTCTCGACTACTACAGGAACCTGTCGCCAAAGGACAAGCAGGTCGAAGCTTTCAAGAAGTTCGTCCATCTTGCCGGCTCGCTTAAACTTCCATTAATAATCCATTCAAGAGAGGCTGATAGGGATCTTATCAATATACTCAAATCGGAAAAGACTAAGGAGCAGAGAGGCATTATACATTGTTTTTCCGGTGACGGAAATTTTTTACAAGAATGTCTCGGAATGGGTTTCAATATATCATTCACATCCAGCTTAACCTTCAAGAAAGCCCAGGCCTTAAGAGAGGTAGCCAGGACCGTGCCGATCGAGAAAGTGCTTCTCGAAACGGATGCGCCTTACCTTGCTCCGGAGGCCGTGCGCGGTAGGAGGAATGAGCCGGCATACCTTACATATCTAGTCGATGAGTGGGTCAAATTGACGGGGCTATCTAAAGAAGATATCGAGCGAATAACCACGCATAACGCAAATGAGCTCTTTAAGCTAAATCTTAAAGAGGAGAATTCAAAGATAGCCTACGAAATACGCGATTCCTTATACCTCAACATAACCAACGAGTGCACTAACAACTGTTCTTTCTGTATAAGGGCTAAGACTTCGTTCGTAAAAGGGCATAATCTAAAACTTGATAAAGAGCCGACGGTCGAAGAGATCCTGAAAGCGGTCGGCGACGCGAAGAAGTACAGAGAGGTAGTGTTTTGCGGTTACGGCGAACCAACGACAAGGCTCGAAGTGGTAAAAGCGGTTTGCGCCGAACTGAAGAAGAAGGGCACGGCGATAAGACTCGTCACTAACGGCCATGGCGATCTCATAAACAAAAGGCCGATAGTTAAGGAGCTCGCGGGTTTCGTTGATAATGTATCGGTGAGCCTGAATACCGACAAGGAAGAGCTGTACAATAAATTTTGTTCCCCTGAGTTTGGCAGCGGCACATATAAGGCGGTCATGAAATTTGTAAAGGATTGTGTAGGGGCC
>Ga0268280_1001356_pt1 | contig 16717 bp, 13 predicted proteins | sample saktaG_9_FD_190139 | JGI IMG/M metagenome (GOLD analysis project Ga0268280, IMG submission 190139) | Saline water microbial communities from Sakinaw Lake, British Columbia, Canada - sak_2011_5_24_40m | ecosystem: Environmental > Aquatic > Non-marine Saline and Alkaline > Saline ... | reverse complement strand
GGTCAATAGCTATCTTCCCCTTTGCATCCGCATCATTTTGAAGATAGGTTAATGCAAAAGAGCCAAGATCAAGCCCGGGCTGGTTGTGAACAGTCATGCCGGCAGGCTTATCCACAACCAACCAGCCTTTTCCGGCGGCAAGTACCGGTATCTGTATCGATCCGCAGTTAATCGGTTTCAACTGTTCTCATCATTTGATCTCATTATTTTATTTCGTCATTTTATCTCGTCAACGGTTAGTGGAAAAACCGAGAGAGGTTCGCACCGGTCCGGGTGTATGATGACAGGATTTTCGTAACGGAACCCGATTCCTTCTTCAGGACAGGCATACTGCATGGCACAGATCAGAAGTTCTCCGGCCCTGTAAACATGTTCCGGGTTGGTCCAGTATGGAAACGGCCCGTCGTTTAATCCGATGCGCCATTCGTCTCCCATCATGCCGATGCCGTGTTCGAACCCGGGCACCATGTAGTCTGAAAAACCCCGTTCATCGGCAAAGCCCATCATCTTTTCGGCCAGATCCGATGGTGTAATCCCGGCCCTGTAAGTCTTGAGTGTAAGCCTGACAATGTCCAGAAAATTGTTGGCGTGCCACCATTGCCGGTCAGTAACCGGGGCAATCAGATAGTTGTGCGAGTGATCACCGAGCCCTAATTTGAACATGGCATGGATGTCAACCATCAAAGGTTCGCCTGCACGGATTTCTCTTCTTGAAGCAGGCGTGCATGCTCCTCCGGTCAGGCCTGTGCGGTAACCGCTGGCAATTTCATTACCGCCGGTAAAGGACCACTCCCATTCGCTCCCCGCCCTGCGCATGGCGCAGGCGGCAAGGCCGGCGATCCCGGTTTCGGTCATCCCCCGGTATCCACCGTCTTTCAGGGCATCAAAAACCGCCTGGTGTCCTATATCAACAATTCGGGAGGCTTCCCGGAACCGGTTGATGGTCCCGGCGTCCTTGATAATGGACAGCTTGTCAATGATAGTGTGCGCGTTAACCAGTTCGCAGCCCGGCAGGGCGGCAGAGAACCGCTCGTACTCGTAATGTGTGAGGTTTCCTTCGGGCAGATAATTGGACATACCACTTTCAATACCGACCCGGCCGCGCCCGCCGGGCAGCAGATCCTTTATGAAATCTGAAATCAGTTCGATCTGATCCTGTCCGCCCATGGGGGCGAAACCGAATACGTGCGCTTCGTCCAGCCAGCTGTCGTCGGCTACCCTAGCCGCATCGATGACGAAGGTAAAGGCCGTGGGAAGGCCTCCGGCAGGTATTACTACAAAGCTGCGCCAGGGACAGAAGACGTCCAGTGTCCAGGATAGTGTGCGCAGGCGTGAGCCGAGATAAACATCTATGTTCTCTTTTGCCATTTCAGACTGGATACTGCTGATACGTCCGGGAAAATCGATAAAATAGGGATCGTTTTGAATTGCCATACATTTCCTCCTGTGTAACCGGCTGCCCCGGTACAAAATCCATGCCAAGGGGCAGGTATCTTTTATTCCTTCAAAGGCTTTGTTATCAGTAGACCGCCGGGATTGTAGAAAGAACCTTATTGAGCCTGTCGGCAATCGATGCCAGCTTCAGAGCCTTCATCATGTTTCCCTTGAGCTTGAGTTTCCCGGTCATAAGGGCTTTCTGGGAACCGAGTTCAGCACGTGAAATTCTGGCAAAGGTTTCGTATTCCCCTGTTATCCGGAATTCGGCATCGGGCGGTTCCCCATCGCCGAGGAGAAGATCGGCGAACAGTCCTTTTTCAAACCGGAAAAAGAGATACTTGTCCTTTCCGTCCGGGCAGTCGAGATAGATATTGGACATGGACGACGTGATAAAATTCATTCGCTCCGGGCTGAGTTCAGATTTGAGCCGCTTTTCCGCTTCGTCACGCCAGCCGGGAGTCAGATACCGGATCTGTTCTGTCATGTAAACCTCCGAGTTATAGTTAAAAGTAATATTTAAGGGATCGGGGGGTGCGTCCTCCTTGCGATTGTAACCCGATAATTATCCGGCACTTTAAACCGAAACACCGAACTCATTCCCCACCGATGATCCGCCACCAAGAGCTTGCTGCGGTGAGCTTCAATACTCAAAATAAAATGGATACAAACACTATGGGCCAAGATAACGTAATTGAACCCCGATAGCAAGCGCATTCCCCCGCCGAAGTTCCGCCAATCAGTATGGCGGGCGGACTTGCAGCTGGGTCAGCGAGCGGATTTAAAACAGACACTATTCTTTATCGTCGAATCCGCCCCAGGCGGAACGTAGCTTGCTGTGGGGAAGCTTCAACTTTATTTGATCATAAAATAACAAATATGTAATTAATGTAACATCAACATACATAAATGTAACTATTAATTAAAGACCGAAAACGCTTACTAATATATTAATCCTAATAATAAAAGATGGTTATGTAAGTATTAGCCTTGTTATAAAAACTGGCATGCACCTTGCTATATTTAAAGAAAACGCATTGCAGAGCAGGTAAACATATTCTGGTCAAGGAGGAGAAAGTTTGATGAAAAAAATTGAGTCAATCATAAAACCATTTAAATTGGATGAAGTCAAAGAAGCCCTTAACGCGATAGGGATAACCGGAATGACCATCATGGAAGTGAAGGGGTTTGGGAGACAGCGCGGTCACAAAGAGATTTACCGAGGCGCTGAATATCAGGTGGACTTTGTTCCCAAAATAAAAATCGATGTAATTGTTGATGAAGCCTTAGCTCAAAAGGTTGTGGAAACCATTAAAAAAACCGCAAAGACCGGAAAAATCGGTGACGGGAAAATTTTTATCTCGACCATTGATGAAGCCGTCAGAATTCGTACCGATGAAAAAGGAATAGAAGCGCTTTAGATATATTTAATTAAAAGGAGGAAGTTCGATGAAATCAGTATTCTTGTTGATAGTGATAACAGTGATGAGTATTGCCAGAGCCTGGGCGGGGGATGAACCGCCGACGCCCCTTTCGAATAAAGTCGCCATAGACCTTGTTCAAACGCATGCGAATTATGTCTGGACGCTGGTGGCGGCCGCACTGGTCTTCTTCATGCAGGCCGGATTTGCCATGGTAGAAACCGGCCTGACGCGGGCCAAAAACGCCATCAATATTATGATGAAAAATTTAATGGATTTTGCTTTCGGCTCCATTGCCTTCTGGGCTGTTGGTTTCGGCCTGATGTTCGGCGCAACGACCTCGGGCTGGTTCGGGACCAGCGGATTTTTCTTAAGCGACTTTACATCGGGCGGCGATCCCTGGGTTTTGGCTTTCTGGATGTTCCAGGTGGTCTTTGCCGCAACGGCTGCGACAATTGTATCAGGCGCCATGGCTGAACGGACCAAGTTTTCAGGTTATCTGATCTACAGTGTCGTAATCAGCGCTTTGATCTACCCCATCTTCGGCAGCTGGGCGTGGGGGGGACTTTTTCATGGCAAAGGCTGGCTGGAAAGCCTTGGGTTTATAGATTTTGCAGGGTCGACAGTAGTTCATTCGGTGGGCGGCTGGTCGGCCCTGGCAGGGGCTATTGTTCTGGGCCCCCGGCTGGGCAAGTACACTAAAGACGGCAAAATCAAACCAATTCTGGGGCACAATATGCCGCTGGCAGCTCTTGGTGTTTTTATCCTGTGGATGGGCTGGTTCGGGTTTAACCCCGGCTCCACAACGGCTGCCAATAAAGATATCGCCATGATTTTTGTTAATACAAATCTGGCTGCTGCTGCCGGTTGTGTGGTTGCCATGTTCGTTTCCTGGATAAAATTCGGCAAACCGGAAGTGGGTATGAGCTTAAACGGCGCCCTGGCGGGACTGGTGGCGATTACCAGCCCCTGTGCGACTGTTTCCCCATCAAGCTCGATCGTGATCGGATCTTTAGCCGGTGTGATCGTGGTCTTCTCAGTCCTATTTTTTGACAGAATCCGGGTGGATGATCCGGTTGGCGCCATCTCCGTACATGGCGTCTGCGGGGCCTTTGGAACCTTTGCGGCCGGTATTTTCAATATTGGCGGAACTTCACTAAAAATTATCGGGGTCCAGGCTCTGGGAATTGCAGCCTGTTTCCTGTGGGTGTTTCCAACCGCTTTTCTGCTGTTCAAGCTGATCGATAAAACGATTGGCCTGCGAGTAACACCGGAAGAAGAACTGGAGGGATTAGACTTTGCCGAACATGGCGGAAATGCTTATCCTGATTTCGAAGTGTCATCCTCTCATAGCAGTGGAGCGGACTGAATCACAGTCATGGTTCGGATAACAATCGAGAGATTTTGAAATTGATCAAGAGTTTAAGAAAACGGTTACAGAAAGTTTTTATTAATTTATTTTTCAGTAATGATCATAAAAAGAGGGAGGAAGAATGAAAACGAAGAAGAATCGACGTTTCTGGGCCTGCATTGCGGCGGTAACAGTTTTTTTTGTCAGCCATTCGGCCGCCGTACTGGCAGCAGATGAAGCCAAACCAACGGCAGCAATGGATTTGGGTGTTTTCAGCCAGTACCTCTGGCGGGGGTTTGAGCTGAGCCACAACAGTATGGTGATTCAGCCATCTGTCACAATGGCCTATAATGGGCTGAGTCTCAATTTCTGGGGAAATCTGGATACAGATCGAAAAATCATCGCCGCAGATGGTTCTCAAAGTCATGAATCGAAATACACCGAAACGGATCTGACTCTTGCTTACGGAAAGGATCTGGGGCCGGTAAAATTGAGTGGCGGGCTGATATATTATGGGCTGGATGGCATGCAGGATTCACAGGAGCTTTTTGCCTCTGCAACCCTCAATACAATTTTGAATCCTACCCTCTCCGTATATCGGGAAATAGCCCATCTGCCGGCCTGGTATGTGAATTTTGGCGTTTCGCATTCACAGGAGCTCGTCAATAAAATCACCCTTGATCTGGCTGCATCCGCAGGGTATTATTATTCCGACGACAGCAATTTTTCAGAAGTCAAGGATCCCGGAACACGATACAGAGAGTTCAATAACGGCCTGATCTCGGTCGGACTGACAATACCCTTTGGCGAATATGTTTCCGTGAAACCCATGATCGCCTATTCGTTTCCGCTTTCAGGAACCGCCGATGATTACATTACCGCAACCAGCATCAGCAATCATTCCGATTTTGTTTATGGCGGGGTAACTTTGTCTGTTGCATTTTAAACGCGTTATTTGAGTTGGTTTGATGTGCCATGTGATTTATTAGAATTTGAGTCTCTTCTCAATCACATGGCAATGCAGGAACGCAAAGAGGTGAAGCCGTTTTATCGTTTCCCTCTTTGCGTTTTATTTCGGCCTTGAACAACCTTACCCGGCAAGCCCCTTTTCACCTTCAGACTGAAACATTATTCACCCTGCGCAATACTTCCTGGATCCAGTATCATTCATGCTCTCCCTGAATTAAGTGGCAAAAACTGCGCGTATTTCTTGTGCTCCGAAGGCGGTCAAATGAGGAAAGCCATATATATCAGGTAAAACCTTCGTCATCCGTTATCTTCTCACCACGCTTGACCGGCTGACTTACGCTTGCGAGTGTTAGTTCCAGCCTTGGAGCGCGCCCAATAGCTACGAATAAGAATGATCAGAATCGGAATAATCAGAAAAACAGCATCGTCCATCTTTCCCGGTGAAAAATCCGGCATGTAATAATAAAGGATACCTCCCATGAGAAGGCTGGCCCGCAGCGCCCTGCCATATCCCATGAACGTGAATACCCTTAAAAAAGTCATCCACAGGAATGTCCAGAAGAAAAACTGCACCAAATCAAGAAGCAGTCGATACCGGAAGGGAATCAAATCCGCAATGGCCTGGAAAGCGGGTCTGAGAAGAGAAGTTTCCTGTTTAAAGCGGATGGTAATGACATCCTGAATGGTCATGGTACTATCTATGTAGGTGCCGGCCGGGATGAATCTGTCCAGTGTAAAAGCGGATCCTTTTTTGTGAAGAGTGTCATTAGTCGAACCGAACGGGAGTTGAAGCACATGTCGCACAAGTACAACAGCCATAGCACAGAAAGCAAGCAGCAGGAGCAGCAGGATGATCTGAGCAAAGGTCTTTTTCATGGTGTGGGTATCCTTTCCGCACATATGGTTCAGGAGGAAATTATTGCTTGCAGAGAAACCAAAGTCCGGGAGGCCAGATTCTTAAGAGCGGGGGGCCTCACTTTTACAGGTATATCCTGTAAATCTCATGTTGTTTTCTTAAACGACTCTTTCGGAAAAAAACAGTAAGGACATTCATCCGGCGCTTCCTTGCCATAATGGACATACCCGCATATCGGACATCGCCACGCAGCCGATTTTTTAGAATCTTTTACTGCTTTAGGATCTTTTTCCCGGTGAATCGGAAGATCCTCTAATGAAGGCATCACCGACTGGTAGCTGTTTAGCACATGCCCAGAGACAATCATTCGCTGAATTTCGCTGGTGCCTTCATAAATTTTATACAGCCGGATGTCACGGTATAGTTTTTCAACGGGATACATTTTTGTATATCCATACCCGCCGAATATCTGTAAAGACTCATTAACCACTTCAAGAGCCGCTTCTGTGGCGTACAACTTGGCTATGGAAGCTGAGATGGTGGGGTCCATTCCTTTATCTGCTTCCCATGCCGCCTTCCAGACCAGAAGTCTGGATGTTTCAACTTTTTGATACATTTCCGCCAATTTAAACTGAATGGCCTGGAAGTTGGACAGGTTCGTACCAAAGGCGCGGCGTTTTTTGGCATAACTTATGGCATACTCCAAGGCAGAACGGGCGGCTCCCACTGCAAAAGCACCGATTGCCGGCCGTGTTCTGGAGAAGGTATTCATAGCCAGCATAAATCCTTCGCCCGGCTTAGCCAGCATATTCTCCTTCGGCACCCGGACATTCTTAAAATTGATTCCGGCCGTATTGGAACATCGCTGCCCGAGTTTTGGGATCGCTGCTCCGATCGTTACACCGTCCCATTTCTTTTCAACCAGAAAGGCGCAGATTCCCTTATGCTGGGATTTTGGATCCACAGTGGCAAAAATCGAAAAATAATCTGCGATTCCCCCGTTGGTTACCCAGTATTTTGTTCCATTTAATATATAATCATCTCCATCTTCGGTTGCCGTGCATCGAATCCCAGAGACATCGGAACCCATCATAGGCTCGGATGTGGCAAAACCGATCAGCTTAAATTGTTTGGCGAAGAGAGGAAGATATTTCTTTTTTGCCTTTTTGTTCGCACAGAGTATCAGCGGTTCCATGCCGAGGGCATTATCAAACAGGGAGGTTGCGATTCCCGGGCATGCTGCGGCAATCTCTTCAACAAGGATCACTCCTTCCGTAACGCCATAACCCATTCCTCCGTATTGCTTCGGAATTTGACCGCTTATGAGTCCGGCTTCAAATGCTTTACTGATAACCGATACAGGCGTCTCGTCCATTTCATCATAATAGGCGGCAATAGGCAGGACGTTTTTCAGAGCAAATTCGCGGGCCTTTTGTCTCAGATCTGATTGATCGGGTGTGAGGGTAAAATCGAGCATGACGAGATTCCTCCCTTAACGAAAAGAGATTGTTTTCACGGTTTGACATGTCGCATTAATCGGCTTGTATGTCAATATTAAACAGGAGTTTAAGCAGGAAGCAGGAGCCTTCCCCTGTAGGGGTTGTGCTGGTGGTTTTCGGGAGATAGTTTCAATCTTCCTGAAAGCTCCGACATACTCATACCATACTCTTGTAGCGCCTCGCTCTTTATGTCACAATATTCAGATATCATAAAGCATTGTTGAATTGCTCACTCGACCTTTTGGGCCTCATCCCCCAAGGCTCGATCCAGAGCGTTTTTCAAATCATCCACAGAGTACGGTTTGTGTAAAAAGGCATGGGGCCGCTCTGAATCATTCCGGCCCATCGCATGGGATTCATCGTACCCGCTGGACAGAATAACCGGCAGGTCTGGTTTAATCTTTCGCAAGGCCGCAAGGGTCTCCCAGCCGTCCATGCCCGGCATTGAAAGATCGGTGATCACGCAGCGGATATAGTCCTGCTTTTCAGCGAAAAGTTTTACAGCCTCAAAACCGCCCGAAACCGCAAGGACATCAAAACCCAGGCGTTTGAGCATGATCTCGACCATATCGCGCACCATATCCTGGTCTTCGACCAGCAACACAATGCCGCCTTTCCCCATCTTATGCACCCCGGTTCTCTTTTCAGCCTGTCGGGGAATCTCATCTGTAACAAGAGGCAAATAAATTCGGAAGATGCTCCCGTGATCTTTTTTGCTCTCTATACCGATCGCACCGCCCCATGTTTTTACGAAACCCAGAACCACAGGCAGTTCCAGCCCACGCCCTGTGAATTTAGTGGAAAAAAATGGGTCGAATATTTTATCCATATCCTCATCGTCCATCCCGCATCCTGTATCTTTGACCTCAATGCAGGCAAAAAGGTCAGCAGTAGGCATCCAATCGGCAGGAAATAGGTTTGATTTGGGGATATCAGAGACCGGGACGGTTCTGGTCGTCAGGGTGATATTGCCAGAATTGTTCCCAAGAGCCTCCCGGGCGTTGGTGATCAAATGATTTAGGATTTGACTCAATTGCCCCGCATTTGCACGGACAACCGGACCGCAGGGCATTAAATTAGTCTCAAGGAGTATACCTTTTGGTATGGTATGCAGAAGCAAGGGCAGGTTTTGGCTGAAAACCTCGGCAAGATCCTGAGGTTCGCACTTGCCTGAACTCTGCCCAAGATAAGTCAACATGAGGCTGCTTACCTCTGCGGCTTTTCGGGCCGCCTGAAAGGCTTGGGTCATGTTATGACGGACTGATTCGTTTGCTTGAGGGTGTGCTAAAGCCATTTCCAGGCTTCCCAGCACTACGCTAAACTGGTTGTTGAAGTGGTGAGCTATTGCCCCGGCCATCCGGCCCAGGCTTTCAGCTTTTTGTGCCTGCCTGACATGCCTTTCCATCTTAAGACGTTGCTTTTCCGTCTGTTTCCGCCCGGAGATGTCACGCGAAACGCCGTACATTCCGACAATCGCCCCTTTAGGGTCACGTATCGCCTTGACAGTGTTCTCAAACCAGATGATGGAGCCGTCTTTGTGGTAGTACTCGACTTCGATAATAACAGCCCTGTCAGGATCAGCATTGCCTTTGGCGTCGATCTCCAGCTCTTTCAACAGAACCGTCTGGATTTTCTCGAACGATTCAGGTGTGACCATTTCTTCCAGGGTCTGCCGCCTGCGTTCTTCGGGAGTAAATCCAAGCACTTTCTCAACGGAAGGGCTCACATAGGTGGTTTTAAAATTCTGATCGATGGTCCAAACGATGTCTGCCATTTTTTCGGCCAGGAATCTATATCGTTTCTCGCTTTGATTTAAAGCAATTTGAGCTTTTTTCTGTTCGGTAATATCTGTCAAAACGACGACACCGCCCAGATATTTGCCCTGCTGATCGTAAAATGGATTTGGAGAGCAATGCACAAATATTTTATTCCCATCCTTCCTGACTAACTCGAGTTCATATACATCAGTAATTCCATTACGGCAGTTTTCATGTTGTTTTTTTGCAGCATCTTTGTATTCCCGGCTTACCAGATCTTGTAATCGGGTGTCGGTGAGTTGCTCTGGCTCCAATCCAATCATCTTGGCAAATCGATTGTTGGTAAAGGTTATGTCCCATTTTTCGTCAACCTCCACAAGGCCCTCATTCATAGTGTTGATGAGATCGCGGTATTTTTTTTGACTTTCCTTTAAAGCCTTTTCGGAGTGTTTACGCGCTGTAATGTCGCGTGAGGTCAACAGCATTCCGGATGGGCTGTCCTGCTGAGAGAGCAAGGATGAACTGACCTCCAAAACGATTTGCCTGCCATCTTTGCCAATTATGACTATTTCGTATAGAAACAGTTCGGCATTTCCTGCAGCGCGCTCAGCCAATAGCTCTTGTGCGCTCTTAAAGTATTCTTCTGAAATGAAATTGAAGATGGGTTTACCGATAACCTCTTGAACACTGTATCCGCTGATTTCCTCTCCTCTTTTGTTGATATAGGTAGTTTTCCCTTCAAGATCCAGTGTTAGAATAATCTCTCCTGCGGTCTCTACAAGCAAACGATATTTTTCCTCACTCTCCCTCAAAGCCCGGGCGGACTTGCGGTGCGCCTCGCTTTCCAAAACCACTTCCGCTGTGCGCTTCTTGACCTGGAATTCCATTTCAGCGTAGGCCTTTTTCAGCTGCTCCTGGGCATTGTGGCGCTGAATAGCTACAGATGCCAGATTGACATAGGTTTCAACAAGTTTCTCATTTTCAAGCGCTTGCCCTTTGGGAAGCAGGATAGCCGCGTTTCCTAACAACCGGCCTTTCCTGATGAATCCCATGGAGTAAATATCTCCTATATCAAGAAGAGTTTCAAGGGCGAGGTAAACGGCTCTGGGAATAGCGGGCGAAAGGCTGAAAATACCTTGAGGAACTTTCATCAGCCGGCCTGACATCAGATCTTTCTTTGCGTTGTCGTCGATGCTGAAAAAACGGCCTGCCGGATGGCCGCCTAATAATCTGACGACCGCCTCGGCCTGCTTGCCGAGACCGGAAAACGATTGAACTTGAACCTGTTGTGTATCAGGATGGTATGAGTTGACAATGATAAAGCATTTGCCCAGATACTTTTTAAGCCTGCGGCCGATGGCTTCATATATGCTGTCATCAGAGCTGAGCTCCGCGAAATCGATTGCAGCTTCGGCCAGAAATTCCAGAGTATTATCAAGCAACCTGCTTTTATCATCGTTTGCTGTCAACATGTTGTTAGCCATAATATTGATAAGTCGTAACAAGTTGTTGTCCTGACCGGTATAACTCCGAAAGAAAAAAGCTATGACATGCTTTTCTCGATATATAGAAAATATTTTCTATTGTTATATCAGTCAGTATTGGATTGTACACGGTTAGCAGGGTAATTTCAGAGGCTAAAAATACCCGAGAGCGTAATTGCAAGCCTCGGCTCTTTCCTTAACTAGAGGGACCTTTTATATCTAAAGTTTTTATATACCAACCAGGCAAAAGCCTCCGTCATACGGTGTTGTCCTTATACCGGCAACCCCAAATCTGCTCCGGAAAATCATTTCGATTTTTACAGATCTTTTCCAAGTCTTCGATGAACATCAACCTCTTAAGCCATACTGAAATATTTCATAGGTTGTTTTGCCACCCAGCAGGGCATCTATTTTCCTTTGAATCACCTGTCTCTCTTTACTCAGCATCCATTTTTCCCAATCATCCGCAGACTCCCATGTGCTAATGACCAGATATTCATCAGGTTTTTCAATGCTTTTCATGGTTTCGCCGGAGATATATCCGGGCTGGGCTGTTGCGAGAGTCCGCATCTCCATGAACAGGTGCAGCATATTCCTGGCTTTGTCCTGAGGAACTGTCCGTTTGATCAAGGCCTTGATACTCATGACGTCCTCCTTCTCTGTTTAAGTTCTTTATGGCAAGAAATATTTCTCTGACAGTCATAAGGGGCATCATCAAATATTTTTATACCAACCAGGCAAAAGCCTCCGTCATACGGTGTTGTCCCTTTCCTGGCATGTCATACTGATATGATTGAACATTAAGATTGTAAACTATTTATGTAAAGGAGGTACCCTATATCAACCTTCACCCAATATTGTAAAAAGGATTGACATGATCATGCTGTTCTGTTGATGCATTGAAGATCACTTCTACAACACCTTCAATTTGCATTGCGATTGATTTAAACTGATCTTTGTCCCTGCTTTCTGCATCGTAATCTATGTTGCTGATATAAATCTTGCCGGCAGCGGCTGTAACTTGTATTTTTGGTGCAATTTTAACAAAAGCTGCTTTAACCCTTGCTGATAGCGCAAGATCCTCAACCAGTTTCCTGGATTCAGTTGTTGTTTTGAAATTTGGTTTTTGGACCGTATCAAAAAGGATATCCACCGCATCGTCAACAGTCAATCTGCCGATATGCAAGACAATATCGTAAAGTCTGCTATCCCACGTATCCGTACCGTATACCTGTATCGCCCATTTGCGGCGTTCTTCATCATCTTTATGTAAAACATAAAGCGCTTCATCCGCTGAGATATTTTCGCGCCTCATTTCTTCATTTACCCGATCTCGCATATCTGCGATTACCCTGACTTTCAAAACGTGCGGAATATCGCGAAGAAAATACTGACCAGCCAGACCGTGATATACTATATTGTCTTTGCGAACATGCTGGAGAAGTGCGGTATAAAGATAGTTAATGTATTTTTCTTTGCCGTGTGAAAAACGATTAAGAACCGATGCCGGGTCATGAAGGGCCCTTATGAGTTTTATTTCTGGAATATTGAATTCATCGGAAGCTTCAATCAGAATATCTCGCGAAATGCATTCATATCCCAATTTCAGGGCCAGCTTTTCAGCCACCTGTTTGCCTCGACTGTAAGAACCTCTGCTAATGGTAATTATTGACATCGGTAGACTCCATTTTTGTTGATTATAATATATAGATCCACGCCCTTTTGCGAATTTGCTTAGAGCGTGTCTGAAAAATATTTTTTTGGGGGTATATGGGAGACATCCCATAGTCTCCCATATCTATACATAATTGAGATGATGAAAACACAAAAGCGGTTAAATCATTTGACGCCATTCACCTTCTTGTCGTGCATGTGGAGCATCACCTGCTGTTTTATCTCGCGCAGCTTGGCTTTGACTATTGCTTCGTTCTTGCTGCCCATCCGCATGAGGATTTTCTGCCCGGCTGAACGAGCTTCCAGATCGGGATCGGCATACACATAGAAAACACTGGGCTGAACGAGCTTGACGGGTTCCTTGAGGTCGGGCGCAACAAGCAGATGGTTGAGCACCATCAGCAGACGGTCGTTAAAATATTTATTCGGATAGCCTAGTTCTTCGTATGCCTGCTGGAACAACGGATAGAGGCGAACGTAAACCTCCACCAGTTTCTGCGCATTGACCAACTCGGCGATTTTCACATAAGCCAAATAGCGCGCAGCATTTCTCGGGCTGATGGTTTTGCCGTTTTCAGGGCCTTCAGTAATGAACAGACCATGCACCTGCTTGACCGGCATCACGCTGATCGGCACGCTCCTGCGCGGCAGGTTGTCGATGGTGGCAACGATGTTGTGGATGATCTGCTCGGTATTGAACAGTCTCATCAACGAGTTATTGCCCACCAGGCCGGTTATATTGCCCAGCATGAACTTGTCGCTCTCGGATAGCTTTGGTAGCGCGGGCTGTTCCGGAGGAGCCTCGATGACCTGCTGTACCACCGGGTTTGGTGCCGAAGCAGGAAGCTGAGCCTGCACGTATGCTGGTTCGGGTTTCGGTTGGGCGTGCTGCCGGTAGAAGTAAGTGGCAGTACCGCCGCCGAGCAGAATGATCACGACAACCGTTATCAAGCTGTTCTTTTTCATGGGTAAGCCTTTCGCGATAAATTACGCTACTGTCATTTCTCTGTTCGCGTTGTGCGTCCTGAATCGCATTGAACAGCACTACGCCTTCCTATAGCGACTTCCAGAACGCCTGTTAATAAGACATTCCTTTGCCATGATTGCACTATAAAAATTGCGGTCTTGTATGTCAAGGAAATCTTGGCCCGCTCGATAACGGGGACAAGGATACTATGTAGATCCCCCGGTGCATCAACCATTGCTTTTCCTATCATGTCTTACATCCTTTGATCATACAACCCCGGCGATAATGCCGGAGTCGTTCGGACTGTCAATGGCAATCCGATGAATATTCCGGACTCCGGCTCCGGAGAGCATGTCGCTGAGCTGCTGCTCGGAATAGGCCTGGCCGGATGAGGTGCCAAGGAGCATATTCAGCGAAAAAAGGGCCGGAAAAAGCGGCCCGCTCATCTCGTTATTGAGAATAAATTCGTGGATCAGGATCATGCCGCCTGGAGAAAGGGCGAAAACCGCCTTTTGGATTATTCTCTGACAGTCTTCGGGTCCTTCTCCATGCAGGATATGGGAAAGCCAGGCCACATCATAGCATCCTTCTACCGGGTCATCCAGATAACTGCCGGCCTGAAACCGGATCTGTTCTGAAAGCCCGAATCTACCGATGGTGGTTTCGGCAAAAGGCCGGGTGGTCTGCAGATCAAATACGACAGCCTGCAACTCCTTGTTTTTCAGGCAGAATTGAATGGCATAGGTTCCAGGGCCTCCCCCCAGATCCAGAAATGATCTGCGGCTTGAAAGATCTATTTGGGGAACGATTCTGGGCGCTAACATCATTGCCATGTTGAACATTCCCATGAGAAAGCTTTCCCGTGCATCATCACTGCTGCTCGCCGCCCGGGTTCGAACAGGATTGCCGCTCAGAACGGCCTGATCGAGCTGACTCCAGGATGCCACTAGATGGTGATGATGTTTGATGATATACCCGATATAGCCGGGAGATGATTTGGAGAGAAAAGTCCTGGCCTCAGGTTTATTGACATAACAGTCGCCGGATTTCTCCAGAAGGTTCATGGCGGTCAGGGCATTCAGCAGCATGGCCAGTGCCCTGGGGTCTGCCTTAAGTTTTTCGGCAACAGCCTCTGCTGAAAGCCGCTGATCTTCTATCGCCGTAAATACATCCAGTTGCACTGCCGCATGAAGAGCGCAGGTTTTCCAATATCCCCCGGATGTCTCCAAAAGTGTTCCCGGATTCCATGCATCATGTTTCATAGCTTTCTCCTTAAGTGCCGGGTTCAGGGCCGCAGACAGGCGGCCGGATCAACCCGGACAAACCGCGGTCGGTAAATAGAAGCATCCCGGTAGAGTACCGAAGGATCGCTGACGTGGTTGAGGTTGTAAGAAATCAGCAGACGGCCGGCAACGGTGAACTGGGAATGAACGAAAGGGTTGTAGGCAGCCAGAACCGTGCTGGCCTCCGGGGCCCGGTAGAGCCGGCAAGGTCCCTGCCAGGGACCTTCGGGCCGCGGGGCACGGTACATCACCAGGTCGGCTGAAAACGGCACCCGGTCGTCCATGGTAACCAATATCAGGCTTTCATCGAGGGCCGAGACGCCGAATTGACTTGAAACGCCGGCCAATACGGAACGGGTTGCCTCAGGATCTGACGACCAGTCCTGCCCGGTGAAAAACTCCCAGGGGCCGATAAGATTTCCCGGCGGGGCCCGCGCGATGTGCACCATCCGCTGCGTGCCACTTTCAGCCACTCCGAAGATAAATGTTGCCTCCGCGCTTTCCATGATCGCCACATACATGACGCTGTTGGCGACAGCCAAAGGCACGATCCTTTCGATCTTCAAATCCGGCAGGCGCAGGCTGGCCACTGCCGTGCCGGTCCATTGCCAGTCCCACAGGACGGGCCGAAGCTGGCGATATCGGTGCAGGAGAATATGAACCCGGTCACCTTCCACTGTGGCGTCGGCCGGCCAGCACCACTCGCCGGGAGCAAGGGGCGGAAAAAACGAATCGGGCACATCAATTGTTCCTCCGTGGCGGGTGGTCAGGTTCTGCCCGTCCTGGACAACGATGCAGTTGCGCACCATGGGCGCATCGGTCGGACGGCTCCCGTCGGGATTGACTGTTCCGAGAAAGCTGTCGCCAAAGATCCAGAGCGTGCGGCCGTCGCCCAGGGCCACCGAAAGGGTGCCGTCGCCCCCGGTCCAGCCGCCGCCGTTACGGGTGAACAGACGGTTGAAATCCGTGTCCGGCACGACCGCGAACGCGGGGTGGAGATGATCCGGCGGACCGGCTCCGGCACAGGCCGCCAGCAGGCAAACGCCAAGCAGGATGGCCAGCCACTGTCCGCGACACGATGCACGGCGCGGTCTGGAGGCCCAACCGATCTTGACTCTTGCGCGTAAAAGCATGGAGTTGATCCTTTCTCTAAAAGGAAGAATGGGGGTCATCCTATAGTCTCCCCGTTAATTTCACACAATATTTCGCCAACTCCATCATGAATCTATCCGCAGCAGCCCAAAAACCTTTAACTGTTAGTCAAACCGTCACCCCGCCGCTCCAGAAATAATTTCCGTTGCCGTCATCGTACCAGAGCGGATTGCCGTTGACCGGCTCGCCATCTTGTACCAGTCCGGCGTAAGTCAGCCTGGTTCCTCTTTGCACCACCTGGTGAATGGGAGCGCGGGTATTGGGAGCGCCTTTACGTATATTGAGTTTGGCCGCGACATTTACGGTTCCGGATTGAGGAATGGTGTTCACTGTTCCCTCAACCGCGAAGCCGGAACAAACTTCAAATTCGGTCACGACATCCCGAAGGAACTGTTCATAGGTGCGGCGGCTGGATGCCAGCCCCGTAACAGGATCGGTTTTGCGCTGCGGGTCCAGGAAAAAGTGCCCCACAACGGATCGTTTAGGATCAAGGCTGTATTTATGGCAGGCATAAGCCATGACCCACACATATTTCCGATAAGCCTCATCCGCGTCAATGCGGCCTCCATAACAGTATTCGAAACCGATCGCCGCATCATTGGCATTGCATCCGAAAAGCTGGTCATCGGTGGGAAGATTGTAGAGCACATGCCAGGCTTTTTCAGGCGCAGAGTCTACCAGTGCCGGGATACATTCGATGATCTCCTTATCGTCCACAAAAATATGGGCCGAGGCGTTCATTACGTCTTTTGAATTTTCGTAATAACGCACATTACCGTTAGCCGTGGAACCGGGATTACCGGTATCATGGGCCACCAGAAATTTGACTTCCGGAGAGATGGCTAAACCTGAACGGCGCTTGGACGGTTT